>Ga0209467_1001053_pt1 | contig 27216 bp, 22 predicted proteins | sample Higcelwee11metaG_FD_187175 | JGI IMG/M metagenome (GOLD analysis project Ga0209467, IMG submission 187175) | Freshwater pond sediment microbial communities from the University of Edinburgh, under environmental carbon perturbations - High... | ecosystem: Environmental > Aquatic > Freshwater >... | reverse complement strand
GGATGAACAATTTCAGGAAATTGCACGTGAGGTATGAGAAGACGCATCGAAGCTATTTGGCTCTATGCATGCTGGCTGCTGGGATCATCGCACTTAACAAAACCGGAATTATTTACGGATAGCACCTAAGCATGTAGTTGTGATAGCGTTCTGGCGGATCGGCAACCTGCCCGTCAAGCAGCCCGTAATAGCCAAGTTCGCGATATTCTTCTTTCTTGTTGCGTTCGCGCCATGCCCGCAGAAATTCGCATGCTTTCTTTATCGCCGGAGCTACCCGTATTAACCATTTCTTGTCATGGGTGATCTGAAAATGTTCCCCCATCGTCCAGAGCCAAGCACCGGTTTCACCCTCATAAGCTCCGAAGGTTTTAATCATCCCGTCGTCATGCTGCCTGGCGATGAAAAAATCAAGGCAGCGTTCGGCGGCATCATGGCAGCCCATGCTGTCATAGAACTGGATGATCGGGCTGCTTTCCGTCCCTACCGGACTGTAGGTCCCCAGCGAGGCGAGCAAGGGCCCTTCCGCATTCTTCCCGTATGTCACAAGGGCAATGTGCGGCAGTCCAGCGCGAAAGCGTTCGTCTATCGCCTTTTCCGGGACCGAGATGGCAGCCGCGTTCCGCAGTTTGCCGAGCCAAAAATCACGGCAGGCCAAGTGCAGCGCATTAAAATCGGCATCCCGCAGGACAAGCGCCCGCTCCCGCGAAATCGGGGAATGCGGCACGAGGAATTCGAAACATGCGGTCTCGCCTGGCTTGAGCAGAATCGACATTTCGCTTGGCATCGGCTTGCCGTTGATACGGTTCGCGCTGAAAACATCCCCGCTGTTTAGAAGGCTGAATCCGGCTTCGTCGTCATAGGAGTGAGGAAACCCCATATAGATTTCCGCACAGGGCGCTTTCATAAAAGCGTATCTGGGAATTCTTCCTTTATTGACGGCTTCGATTTGGACGCAGCAGATCAGTTCCTCCTCGCGCTTTGTTGTTTCCGCCTCTTTGAGTTTTTCAATAAGCTCTTTTTCCTTGTCTGTAGGCCTGAATCCGGCTGTCAATGAAGCCGCCACCAACCAGTTGGATCCGCGGACGGCATCTGCTTTCAATGTTTGTATTTCCAGTGTCGCAAATGCCGTCAGGCGGTAGTCAACATCATCCTCATGCTGAATGGCATGGACTATTGGCAGACACCCGTCTTCCAGCCATCGGCGCATTTCGAAACGGCTGTTGGAGCCCGGGCCGGCATGGAACTCAAGTCTGTATTTCAGACCACGCACGCGCTTCTTCGCCTTCTCCAAATCCTCCGCGGGAAGTGGAATGTCTTTGGTTTGCTGTGTGTTATATGTCGGCGTTATCACTCCAAAGTATCCTTTGTTTTCATGCTCAAGCTGATGCCAGCCGAACTGGAAAAGCCGGATGTCCCCGCCAACGCCCAACACTGTTGGACAATACTGGACGCGATTGCGGCCGCAGGCGGCCTCATAAGTCTCCTCAGGCTCGGCGTTGAAACGGTTGAAATCACTGGCGTAGCCTTGAGCATTAATCGTCTTCTCAATCTCAAGATAGCTGCGCTTGTCGCCGGCCGCGGTGACGATGGCATCATACTCCGGGATATAGACAGGATACTGCGAATTGACATCCCGCAAGAAAAAGGTGAATGGCTTGTCCTCTGTCCAAATGGTGACTCTGGCAGGTTTGGGGCCGACGTCGAGCCTGGCGTTGTCCACGGCCAGCTCCAGCCGGATATAGTCGTTGGACTGGGCGGAAAAGACGCCGTCGTCAACCGACCCTTTGCCATTGTCCACCCGCAAGGACTTCAAATTGCCGTAGACGATCTCGATTTTGCCGTTGACTTCATGCTGACGGAACAAAATCGCAACCGACTTCTCGGTTTCCCCATTGATGCTCATTTCAATTTCCTTGAGTTGCGGTTGCGGCCACATGGACCGGTTACTATTGATTATAACCCTATTTCTGCCGTTTACTTTGCAAATTCCATTGGAGATGTTATTGTTTTTCTGGAAAACGATGGAGGCCGCCATGAAAAAGCCAGTTGCGTCCGTGAACTATGTCGACCTCTGCGGCACGGAGGAGTTGCGGGGATTTTTCGAGATTATCGGGGTACTGTTCAATATCCAGTTAGGTTTGGCGCCGCTTGACCTGAGGAGGGTGTGGCCGACCGCGCGCCCCCGCCAAGAGGACAACCCCGTGTGCCGCGTCATCCAGGCCACGCCGGACGGCGTCGCCGCCTGCGCCGCCTGCGACAAAAAACATTGTGCGGAAGCCCTTCGGGCCCATCATGGGATATGCTATCTTTGCCATGCCGGACTGCTTGATTATATCGTGCCTGTAGCCGTCGGCGGCCAGATAGTCGGCGTTTTGATCGGTGGACAGGTCTTGCCTGAAGCGCCCAGCGAGGAAGGTTTCCGGTGTCTGCGTGAGAACTTGAAGGGCATTCCGGTGGACCAGTCGAAATTGCGGGCCGCCTATTTTTCGATGCCGTTCCTGCCCAAGGAAAAGGCCGAGGCGACGTTGAAGCTGATCGCGCTTTTCACCGAGATGCTCAGGGAGAAGGGGATCAGGCTCAAGCCCCGGAACCGGAAAGACCCCCCCTCCTTCCTCAAGGCCGGGCTGGATTACATGGGCCGGCATTTCAAGGAGGGCGGACTCTCTTTGGCGGACGTCGCCAAGCAGGCTGGGGTGTCGGGCTCGCATTTTGGCTGGAGCTTCAAAAAGCACCTAGGAACAGTCTTCAACCACCACCTCTTGGACTTGCGCTTAGCCGAGGCGGAGAAATTGCTGTCCCAGACCGACAAGAAAATCGCCGAGATCGCCCTGCTGAGCGGTTTCGGCAGCGTCAGCCATTTCAACCGGGTGTTCAAAGTCCGCTTCCGCCGCTCGCCCCGGCAACACCGGAGCCGCCAGCGATAGTGGGGAGGCATTTGGAAGACGGCGCCGACAAACACGGAAGGCGAGGTGCCGTTCTGGAAGGCGGGGCGGAGGGGACGTTCGTGGGGTTCAACAACAAAATCCGGTGGCTGGTGAAACAAGCCTACGGCTATCGGGACGAAGAGTATTTCCGCCTGAAAATCTTCGATCTGCCGAACATCAAAATCAAGAAGGAACTATGATGCCGTTACTGATTTCGCAGAAGAGGCTTGCTTTTTGAGGTCGCGGTCGAAGACAACAGTTCCGGCCACCCGGTCGAAATCGCGCCGGTTGCCATCGACCTCAAGCCGTACATTCCGGCAATCGATCAGGGTGAACGTGTGCCGGTTGGGATGAAACGGCGGAAACTCGTCGTTCGTCACGATGGTGTTGTCCGCAAAAAGCAGATCCTCGGTCGACCGCGCCCACAGCAGCGGCCGGTCGAAATAATCGAAAACGTTATCGGTGATCCGGATATGTCGGTGGAAACAGGCGCCGTTCGGAACCGGTACGGGAATGACCGGTTCGATGGAGATGACTGCGCCGCAGAATTCGTACAGCGCGGTGAGCGGATTCTCGAAGCGGTTGCGCCGGATCGTCACATCGCGGCAGGCGCCGCTTTCGAACCAGCCGTTGCAGTCGCCGCACAGCAGAATAGCACCGCCATGGACGTGGTCGAAGACGTTGTCTTCGCAGATGATTTCGCGCGGCGTTGCGAACAGCGCACCGCGGGCGCGGTTGTTCCGGATCGTGTTGCGCCGGAATTCGACCCGTGGCGTCCAGGTCAGATTTTCCACGCCACAGGATTCCGGCAATTCCGGCAGCGCTTCGGCGCATTCGATCCGACAAGCGTCGGCGCGATCCCAATCGCCCCCCTCCGGCTCGATACTCCGGATCGTGAATATCCCCGTGCAATATTGCATGGTCGGCGCGTCGAGAAAGGCGATTTCGTCGCCCGAAACACCCCATTGAAACCCCCGGCTGGCCTCGTGCATGAAGCGGCCGCGGATCGTCCGGGGTTGCGGATCGGAAGTGGCTTTCAGATAAGTCCCATGCACGTTGATGCCGTCGTCGGCCATTCCTTCGAAGAGGCAGTCTTCGACCTTGACGGCGCCTTTGCAGCCGGAAAAGTGTACCGCGTCGGCGTGTAGCGTAAACAAACGCGGATCGTCCGGGGCACGGCGCCGGATACGGACGCCTGTCAGCGTGATGTCTTCGGTGACTTGGGTCAATACCCCGATTCCGGGGGAATAGTGTATATCAATATCGGCCAATTGAACCTGTTGACAACGATGGACAAATACCGCCGGATTGGGGCGCGCGGCAGGCCGCAGCGCCAAGGATTGCCCGGCATGGAAATCAGCCGACGGCATCACCAGCTTCAGGCGACCATTGTCCAAGGATTCGACCCGCTGCGGCCGGAAACTTCGGTCGCCAATCCTATAGGCCAAACGGCCGCCGGCTTCAAACGTGATGATGGAGTGGAAATCGGCCTCCGGGAAACCGCCCCGGTTGCATTTCAGGACGCCATCGACGATGGTCAGAGGAACCGGGTCGATCGATTGCACCAGCATCGCATTGCCGCCATCGACAATCTCCTCGATGGTTAATTGCAACGGCGCCGGATCGGCATAATCGATGGTGAAACTACGTAACTCGCAGTCGCCGGATTCGACCAGCGCGAACGGCAGGATGAGGCCGTGAAAGATCAGTTCGCTGCCGCCGCCGTCGAAGATCAGTCGCCGTTGATTGCGGAGCAGAAATGCCACCGGCCCCGCGATTCCGGGGGAATGGTTGGAGACACCGCCCGGCCAGACGTACCCGTCCTCAGGATGGAAATCATAACGTCCCGGCTGCAACCGGATAACGGATGGGGTTTCGGGGTCATGCCGCGCCAATTCATCCAGCAGGCGGCGTACCGCCGGTTGGGTGTTTTCGCCCGATTTCGGCCGGGCGCCGAAATCATTCAACCAGAATTCCTGTGTCATAGGTGATTCCATGTTCCTCGTTCAAATTTTCACCGGTTCGCTGATTGGGGCGATCCCCCCGGGGCCGAAGGCTTCCAACGCGACGAAATATTCCAGCCCGGCATCCAACGACGGCAGCACCAGCGATTCGACGCCGAGTGTCTGCCAGCAATGATGCAGCCGATCAGGCAACAATCCCCACAGTGCATTGACGCCGATCGCACCGTCAGGCATGGCCCAGGCGATATCGGCAATCGTCGGATCATTTTTTCGGCGTTGAATCTTGATTCCGGCGGGAACCGAGGGGACTGGCAACGGCGCACTACCGAATACCCGTACTCCGGACAACGCCGCCGTACCGCCGTTGGCAATGGACAGAATTCGGAGGCGGAGCCAGGACGCCCGTACGGGAGCCGCGGCCCGGTAGAAGTGGGTTTTATCTTCGATGTTGGCTCCCATGTCCCACAAGGTGTGCCACTCGTTTCCGTCATCGGAGCTTTCGACGACGAAACGGGCGCATCCGTCCGGATTTCCATCCGAACACGCCCGGCAGCCATGTTCCGCGATATCGAGTTGCAACGCCCGGATTTCGGCCCGGAAGCCCAGCGCAAGCGTTAAAGCCGGTGCTGGATCGGAAGTCACAGCCGCCCAGTAATCCCGGATGTTTTCATTGACCGCCAGTTCCGGTTCATGGCCAGGCTCAAAGCTGGACGCCTCGACTGCGGCTCCGTAGGAAAGCAGCACCCAGCCGGTGAAGGTATCCTCGGCGGCGGCCAGCTTGCGTTCGGGGACAAAGTGCGGCCAATCGCCGAAACGGGTGTGGCAGAACATCGTGCCGTCGGCGTGGAATCCGGCCGGAAACAGTCCGATCCGGCGCTCGTAAATATGATGGCGGGAGATCCGCATCGTGGACACATGGAAATAATTGTCGTAACGGTCGGTAAAAGTGCAGGAGTGTCCGGCCCCGGTGATGAAGCCGCCGGGCTTCAGCGACAACGGGTTGTCCGGCTGGAAGACGAAGGGGCCCAGCGGCGTGTCGCCCACCGAGATTGCGTCACAGTAGATGTTGAACTCGGTCGCCGGAAGCGAATTCTGAAGATAGTATTTGCCATTGTGTTCGGTGAGCCACGCACCCTCGTTGTAACTCTCCAGCCGATAATCCGGCAAATCCGGATGCCGGATGCCAAGCACATCCAGCGCGTGATCGCTGAATTGATTGTTTTCGCCGGAGCGTTCCCAGCCGTGGCGCGCCGCATCCGGCGCATTTAAGCTCACGACCGGCCCGCACGGGGTGAAATCGGTCGTTCTGAGCTCCACGGCGTTCAGAGGACGATTGACGGCGCTCCCGTAATATAAATAAATACGGTCGTCGCGGTCGACGAAAATCTTCGGATCGGGACGATACCCGATTTTGCCGACCGCCTCCCAGCGGTCGCGCTCCGGATCGACGGCGCGGAACACCACGCCGTCCGGGGCGCCGTTGACATAATAAAGGTCGTCGTCCTTCACCCAAAGATCGGGGCCGTAGCCTTCGGAGGGAAGAAGCGCACTGGGGACGAAATGCCAAGTCGCCAGGTCGTCGGACCAATGAATCCCCGAGGTTTTGGAGGTCGCCAGAATGTAGCGCCCGCGCCAATAAACCAGTGCCGGATCGGAACCTTCACGACACGGTTGGACGGCTTTTCGCTCCGAACGGAGGAAACGATAGATCATATTGACCGGATTGCAAAATGTTTTCATAAGAATACTTCCGAAACTTCGCAGATTGTCCTCTTGCGCTCTACTTGCGTTCTACTTGTCCTCTACGGCGTCCATTCTCATTGAAACGGTCCGCACAAAATCGTCGTATCCGCTTCCATTCGTCCCGGCAAATCGCCCAGCCGGACCACGAGCCGGTATTTCCCCGGAGCGAGTCCGTCCGTCGTCACCGAAAGCCGATTCTCTCCGGTCACCGTCTCTCCCACCTTCAGCCTGCTCGTTTTGCCGTCGGCCAGAGACGTGAGTTCCACCGTCAACGCCTGCTCGGCCAGAGCCTGCAGACCGGCCCGGCAATCGAACACCATTTCCAACGGAAGCCCCTGAATGACCTCGGCGTCAACACGTCGGCATTTCAACGCGGGCGCTCCGTCAAACCAGAGGGGAATCGAGGCGTGTTCCGTGCCGTCGGTCGAAAGCGTCAGACGCCACCGTCCCTGCGGCGCATCGCCGGCCACCGGGAAGATCACCTGCGCACTGCGTCCCAACGGCAGCTCTTCACGCAAGACCAGGCGATCCGCGCTGTCGCGCACCTGACAACTCCAAGCCGCCGGTTTGGTCCATTTCAACATCAGGCAATTGCGGCCAACCCCCAACTCCGTGCGGGAAACTTCCACGGGGACATCCCCGGAGGCCTGCACGCCGCCGAAACTCAATTTGCCATCGGACAAGCCGAAAAATCCATCCACCTGCGCCCAACTTGACAATTGATTCCAGCTGTTGAAATTGCGGCAGACATTGAAACGCCAGACCGTATCGGCGGAGGGTTTCCCTGCGCATTCGATCGTGCGCCACGGCACAAAAATCTCGCCGCTCACGCCGCCCGAAGCATTCAGCGGTGAATGCAACGCCACCTTGACCGCATTGTCCGGGACCACCACCCCGTTGCGGAAAAGCGTCCGCGCCCCCTTGCTGTTGACAATCAGATGCCATTCCGGCCCGTCAAGCGGCTTCCAGAAGAATTCCATCACATCGTCGGCCCAGATCTCCCGGTCATCGTCCCCCCTCCGCGATCCTTTCGACGTCGCATGATTGGTTCCGAACCAGAAATACAAACCGTCATTGTCATAAAAAACCCGGAAATTCGATCCGCTCGGCCCCTCCATGCGTTCAAACTCCTCCTGGCTCGCCGCAATGGCCCGCAGATGCGCATCCTCGGGCGCAGGACGCCGGAATGCGCCCGGCGCCACGGTGTTGGCCCATATGCGCTCGTCGCATTGGCCGTCCCACACCACGGGAACGACGATTTCCAGCGCGACGCATTCCGGTCCGCTGCCGTCATCCTGCATCACCCCGTTGACCCCCTGCACCAGGGCCGTGGGAGTTTGCCGCGTTCCGGGATTCCAAAGCGGACGCTCGCCCAGCGCGCGCTGCGCTTCGCTGACGGCCTCCACGCATTTCCAGCGCAGCAGATCCCAATCCTTGTCGGTATAATGGGAGGTCGCGTTCTGGAAAGCGACATAATTCACCGGCAATTCGCCAAACAACGACCGGCGCAATTCACGTAATTTGTCCGCCTCTTCTTTACATCCGGCCGCGCGAGCCCGTTCCTCCCATTCCGGCAGCAGCCGGAAGTAACCGAGATCGGCCATCGCTTCGCCCAAACGCTCCATTTCCAACGTCGTCAGCGCCCCGTCCGGATTGATGGCGGAAGCCAGCCAGCGCATATTGGGATCCCACCATCCGTCGGCCCATTGATGAAATCCGGTCGCTTCAACGCGCATCATATAAGGCGCAATGGAGCGCAGCCAGCCGGAATTGTACAACCACACATTCGCCCCCTGCCGATGCGCTGTGTCAATGGCCTCGTCAGTCCAGTTGTTGTACTCCCGATACGCCAGATGATCCCGGGCGCCGCGGTCAATGCCGGGGAAGCCGTGCCCCAGCGAGAGATCTGTCAGGCAGATCCGTTCCGGACCGACCACCTCGGCCAGGACCGGATTGAAGGTTTCGTATCCCTCCGTTTTGGTGTTGAAATAACCGTCGATCAGATGATAACCGATTTCCTCCTCGCTCAAATAAAGCAGCGGAATCTTGAAATCGGCATAACGCGCGGCAAAAACCTTCATGGCCCGGCGGAAGATATCCGCGGAACCGGCGGGATAGGCTTTGCTGCCGATGTTGGCCAGCGACAATCCGTCGGAGCCCTTCACTCCGGGCGTGGCGGTTGCCGGATCTTCGCCGGTCTTCGCCAACCTCAAGGCGACGGCGCAACTCCACCAACTCAGGTGACGCATATCCAGAAGAATCGGTCCCGTCATGCCATTACGCTTCATGGCGGCGATCAGATCGTTCAGAAACGGGACATCCAGTTGAATTTCGCCATTGCGCATTTCGACATCGACGTAAACATGAAAGAGGAACGGGCTGTTCAGACCGCGGCTCTTCCAGAAACGAATCCACATGTCCAAGTTTTTCGGTGTGAACCACGGCGCCGCATAATTCCGGTATGCCCCCACGTTCTCTCGGAGGTAATGACCGGGAATATAAGCGCCGAGGGCAATGTCCGGCTTGGGCACGGGCGCATTCAGAACCGCGATTTCCACCGGGATTTCCACTTTGCGCACCTCTAGCGACACGTCCAGCATCCCACGATAGATTCCCGGCGACGTCGTTTCGGGCACATAGAGAGAGCAGAAGGTCCAAAAAGTCTCATTGGCCTCGACCTTCCACTGCGCATCCGGCACGAGATAACAATTCTGGCCGTCCCAGAACTTGCGTTCTTCCACATAAAAGCAGCGTTGAAAGAGGAAATTTTCCCCACAGATGTCCTTGCCATTCTCCCCCGTCGCCGCCGTCGCCCGCATCTGAATTGTGCCGCCCTTCCCAACCGGGCGCACCGCGATCCAGAAACCGCGGACCTCACCGGGCGCCATGAAGCAACGAATCCGCCGCTCCGGGTTCCGGTTCGTCCAATCATAGCGCGGATGCGGATTCACACTCACGCCCGTCGTCGTCAAGGCAAAACCGGCCCGGATGTCCTCCGCACTCGGCCTCCACTCCGCATCGGCGGCCGAGGGAGGAAGCGCACTTTTGCTCAACGGCGGCGGTTGATGGGAGAGCAACCGGAAATACTCCGGAACTTCGCCGCATATCCCCACGTCTGACGCCAGCAGCAACAAACTCCAGACGCCACCCTGAAACCATTTTCCATTCATCTTCATCCGTTTGAATCCTTATCCATACCATGGTTTTTGATTGAAAGCCGGGGATGTCCCGTCATGACCGCTCCGTCCGCCGCTCTTGCCGCTCCATCAATCCAGCCAGTTCGCCGTCAGAATCGGATAAACGCGGGTGGACGGCCATCCAAAAGGCTGGGTGACATTGCTGCTCTTGGGATCGGGCGGCACCCCTTCCACATGCCCATCCACGCAGGCGCCGTTCAAACGACGGTTATGCCGCAGATTGAATACCTCGGGCGCGGTGCTGGCCGGGCCGAACGACCAATTGTTAATGATATCGGCCAAATATAATTTTTCGCTGGGCACCGCCACTTTGAAAAGCGCCACGGCATATACGATCGACCCGCTCTCGCTCCACCCGGCAATGAACCGGTTGATCCCATAACTCAGCTGCGGACAATCCCCGACATAGGATGGACAAATCCATATCCCCTTGCTCCCCGCGTAGCCCCAACTCTTCGTGGCATAACCGTCCAGAAACTGCAACCAGATTTTGTCCTGATTCGTATCCACGCTCACTGGGCCGAATTCCTTGAAATCCCCCGCGTACGAGGTACACCCCAACGCCATTTGTTTCATATTCCCGGCGCATTTGATATTTTGTGCGGCGGCGCGCGCCTTGCTCAACGCCGGAAACAGCATGCTGGCAAGAATTGCGATTATTGAGATAACAATCAGAAGCTCAATGAGCGTGAATTTTCTTTTCAATTTTCGGCATGCTTCAAGAACCAGTTGACACTTTGGCGGAAGGAAACGAGAGGCGAGCGCTGCCTTTCCGACGCGGAGCGTTCTTGGAGTGCTGCGATTCATCGCAGCCTTTGAACGCCCCCGGCAAGACGGCGAAGATGTTTCCAGGACGTGGTTTAACGCGGAAACAGCGGCGACACGTGTCCAACGTCCGTCGTAAGGCTGCGATGAATCGCAGCACTCCAAGGACGCTCCGCCGCAAAGAGACTCCACGGCGAAACTGCCAACTAGTTTTGGACGTTTTTGAAGCATGCCCATTTTTCAACCCTTCTTTTTTGAAATGGACTCGTTTGGTGATTTCTCTCCGGTGACTCGTCGATTGGGAGCAGGCTCACAATAAAAGTGAAGCGTGTGTTACGATCCTTTATTGTTCTGGTCGGAAACCGGGCATCCACCCGCGGATTCGCGCCAGATGAAATTGGGATGGATAGCCGCATGCGAGGGGAGCGCGGAATAATCGTCCTCCGTGTTTTTGTTCATGGCGAAAATGAGATTGACGGCGACGCGTCCCTGAACGGCAAGGTTGTCGTCGATGGACGCCAGAGGCGGATTCAGATATTCGCAAAAAATATCGTTGCCGTGCCCGATGACGGCGATCTCCTCGGGCACGTGCACATTGCGTTTGGAAAATTCCTGCATGATAATTCCGGCATATCCGTCGCACATGGTGATCACCCCATCGCAGGGCCATTGCGGCAGTTCGCGATCAATCCAGTTCACAATGTTGCCGCGCATATTTGGGATCGGCCCGGAGACCGATGGCAGCAGAACAATGCGCCCGTTCTCATTGCGTTGGCCTCCGAGTTCTTCGATGCGCCGCAGGAATCCGGCCCGAATGCCCTCCAACGCCATATAGCCGTCGCCCGTGATCAGGAATGCGATATGGCGCCGGCCATTCTCCCAGAGGAAATCCAGTCCGGGCACCGTCTGCTCCTCGTTGGCCACATTGACGTAGATGGCATTCGCCAACTTGGGTTTGCCGATGAAAACCAGTCTCGGCTGCTGAGCCAGAAAGTCATACACCGAATCTCCGGTATTCGGGTAATCATGCGAAATACAAATCACCCCTTCCGCGCCGTATTGCCGAAAGTTTTGATAACAAGCCACGATATTGGAAATGTTTTCATGCTCCTCGCCAATCATGATCCGGTATCCGGCCTCCGCCGCGCATTGTTCAATCGCCACCAGAAGTCGATCGAGAGGACCGATCATATGCGAATCGATCAACACGCCGATGATCCGGCTGGAACCGCTGCGCAGATTGCGCGCCGTCAGATTCGGACGGTAATTCAACTTCAGCGCCACGGCCATAACCCGTTCGGCGGTCTGGGCGCCAACCCGGGCATCGCCCTTGTTCTGTGCATTCAATACTTTCGCAACCGTCACCACCGACACCCCGCATTCCGCGGCGATATCGCAAAGACGCACATTGTTGTTCTTCTTCTGCTGCATCAAACCAGCTCCTCCCAGACTAATCGTTTAGTCATCGTTAAGAATAGCGCATTCTCAAATCAAAGTCAATAGGGAAGAGGAATTAAAAAATATTTTTCCGAAGAGACTTGAAATTGTAGATGCACAGCCTAAATAGAAACACTGTGCGTTAACTATTACAAAGAGCCCATAGGGCATGGCATCCACGGCAAGCGTCGAATCGGCTTTGAGGCTGCCGTCCCAAAGGGGGGGCGCTCTGGGCGATTCTGGCCTTGAGCATGACGACAATCGACCGCACCAGCGCCACGTTCGATCCGACGTTGGTCCTGGCTCTGTATCTGTCCTCCATCATGCTTCGGTTCTTGACGTGATGGAGGCGGTTCTCGATGGCCCCGTGGGCACGGGCGAGGGCGTGTACGGCGGAGGGGACGTTCGCGGGAACTGACCGATATTGAAGGAGTTGCTATTATAGTATTCGATTTGATGCCAAATTACGCAAACTCCTTGCGCTCAACTGATTGCCTCCGTCGTCGACTTTTCCGCTTGAAATCCCGGCGGCGCGGCGTTAGCTTGGCGTAGAGTAATCGGAGGGGGGGGCGGCATGTCGAGTCGAGGCGTTAGCGCATGGCGGGCGTTTGGCGGGGTGGGCTCCGCCACCGACTCCGAGTTTTCCGAGTCCATATGGGGAGGCAAGATCCCGGTGGTGGTCGGGGGCTATTCCGGGCTCGCCGCCTTGGCCACCGTCAGGACGGCGCTTGAGATCAAGCCCGTCGCCACCGAGTCGGTGAAGTTCCAGCAAGAGACGCTGGTCGAGACCGGCTCCGCCGCCTTGCCGCTGAACGTCGAGGCCGACAGCTTCGTCCGCGGCGCCACGGGCTCCGTCTACTTCACCTTGCTGAACCGCCCCCTTCGTCCAAGCGCTGGGCGACAGTCTGCTCGTGGGCGTGGCCAACGGCGAGACCGTCGCCCGCGCCGGGGATTAACGATTTTTTAACGCGGCCCTAAGCTGCGGGGCTTGCTTTGCGCCCCAAGCCTTATATCTTTCTGGCATGCAACGTGTGAACCATTGCGGACACCGAACCATGAGAAGACAGACGAAAGGCCCGATCGCGATCATCGACGTGGGCTCGCATTCGACCCGGCTGGAGATATTCCAGGTCGTCCCGGGCAAAGGGCACGAGAGCCTCGAGTCCCTCAGCCAGAACGTGCCGCTCGGGGTGGAGGTCTTCACCAAGGGCAGCATTTCCGCTGCCAGCGCCACGCTGGTGGGGAACATTCTGAAGGACTTCACCACCGTGATGAAGGAATACGGGGTGCGCAGCCACAAGGCCATCGCCACCGCCGCCGTCCGGGAGGCGGTGAACCGCGAGCTGTTCATCACCCATGTCGAGCAGATTAGCGGGCTGCGGGTGGAGACGCTGGAGGCCGCCGACGAGATCAAATTGGTGTTTCAGGCGATCCGCGACACCATGGGCGACGAGCAAGGCTTCCTCCAGGAGCAGTCGATCGCCTGCGTCATCGGCACGGGGTCGACCATGATCTCTTTCGTGGACAAAGGCACGCTGGTGAAGTCCGAGGAGGTCCGGGTGGGCTCGTTGCGGTTGATGGAGGAGATCGAGCGGCCCATCAGCGCCAACATGATCCGCGAGACCATCGACCCGTTCGTCAAGACGATGGCGGTGGCGGTTTTCTCCCAGATGAAACCCCTGGCTTTCGCTTCCCGGCTGCTCATCGCCGCCGGGGCCTCGGTGCGCGCGCTGCTCGACCTCGCCGACGAGGACGGGCAGGAGCAAGGCGCCAACCCCAAGGTGGGGACTTTGTCCCGGGGCAGGTTCGAGGCGTTGTTCAACCGTATCGCCGGGGTGGCCCCGGAGGAGCTCGCCGAGAGCCACGGGCTCTCCGACATCGTGGCCGAGAGCATGGAGTCCAGCTGCGTCATCCTGCGGCGCCTCTTCGAGATCACTAACGCCGACACCTTGCTGATCCCGCTGACCAGCACCCGCGAGGCCATCCTCCAAGACTTCATCCGCGAGCTCGCCGGCAAGCCCAGCCCTTTCGACCAGGATCTCGACCGTTGCGCCGAGAGCCTCGGCGCGCGTTATCACTGCGACGCCCGTCACGCCAACGCCGTCGCCGCCAACGCCATGCTGCTTTTCGACAAGACCAGGCGCGTCCACGGGCTTGGCGACCGCGACCGCCAGCTTCTGCGCGTCGCCGCCCTCAACCACGACATCGGACTTTTCGTCAGCCTGCGACGCCACCACAAACACTCGTTCTACCTTATCCAGAACAGCCAACTGCCGGGCATCTCCCAGGACGAGCAGCATGTGGTCGCCGCCGTCGCCAGGTACCACCGTGGCGCCATGCCGCGCGAGTCCCATCCCGAGTACACCGCGCTGTCGCCGGCCAACCGGGTGCTGGTTTGCAAGCTCGCCGCCATTCTGCGGATCGCCGACTCCCTCGACTTCAGCCGGAAGTGGAAGATCCTCGACGTCCGCCCCGAGCTCAAGGCCCAGGAACTGCTCATCCATGTCGAGGGCCGCGTCGACCTCGCCTTGGAGAACTGGACCGTCACGCGCAAGGCCAACCTCTTCAAGGAGGTTTTCGGTCTCAAAGCCCGCATCGTCGGGGGGCAATGAGGGAAGGCGGTCAAGGGAAGGCGGAAGAACATCCACGCGGTAAAAAGGGACACCCAACGTCGACATGAAAACGATAACGAGCGGGCATTTCATCAATCGGGAACTGAGCTGGCTGGACTTCAACTCCAGGGTGCTTGACCAGGCGTTCGACGTCAACACCCCGCTGATGGAGCGGTTCAAGTTCATCGCGATCTGTAGCAACAACCTCGACGAGTTCTTCATGGTCCGGGTGGCCGCGCTGCGGCACCAGGAGGAGGCCTCGGCGCAGGTCAAGGACGCCACCGGGCTCAACGCCAACGAGCAGCTCGACGCCATCCGCGCCAAGGTCAAGACACTGATCAAACGCCAATACGCTTGCGTGCGCGAGCAACTCATCCCGGAGCTCAACCGCCAGCGCGTCTATCTGCTGGGCGTCGACGAGCTCGACCAGGCCGAGAGCGCCAACATGAAGAACTATTTCGAGAAGGACGTGCTGCCCGTGCTCACCCCGGTCGGAGTCGACCCCAGCCATCCCTTCCCGGTGATCAACAACAAAGCGGTCGAGGTGGCGGTCATGGCCCGGCGCGACCGGGACAACAAGGTCTTCCACGGCTTCATCGAGGTGCCGCCCGCCCTGGTGCGTTTCATCAAGGTCAACCACTGCGTCGACGGCGAGCCGGTCGCCGCTTTCATCATGCTCGAGGACTTGATCATCAAGCACGTCAAGCTGGTTTTCACTGGCTGCGAGATCCTTTCCGCCTTCCCCTTCCGCATCACCAAGGACATGGATTTCTCCATCGACGAGGAGGGCGCGGACGACCTGCTCAAGACCATCGAGCACAAGCTTATGACCACCAGGCGTCGCCAGGCCGTCCGTTTGGAGCTGCTCGAGGGCACCAAGGGCGAGCACCCCGGATGGCTTGTCGAGCAACTAGGCATCGACGACGATTTCGTCTACCACGTGCCCGGCCCGCTCGACTTGGCCCGTTACTTCCGCTTCGTCGGCCGGGTGAACCGCCCCGACCTCCAGGACGCCCCGCTGCCATTGCTGCGGGTCAAGGCGCTGGAGGAGGACGGCTCCATCTTCGACGCCATCAAGCGCCACCGCGAGATCCCCCTCTTCCATCCCTTCCAGAGCTTCGACCCCGTGGTGCGCTTCCTGGAGGAGGCCGCCGCCGACCCCGACGTCCTGGCCATCAAGCAGACCCTATATCGGGTCAGTGGCGACTCGCCCGTCGTCCGCGCCCTCAGCCGCGCCGCCGAGAACGGCAAGCAGGTGACTGTCATCGTCGAGCTTAAGGCTAGGTTCGACGAGTACCACAATATCCAGTGGGCGAAGAAGCTCGAGCAGTCCGGCGCCCATGTCATCTACGGCCTCGCCGGTCTCAAGATCCACTGCAAGGCGTTGCTGGTCGTCCGCCGCGAGGACGGCATCATCAAGCGCTACATCCACCTCGCCACCGGCAACTACAACGACTCCACCGCCAAGATCTACACCGACATCGGTGTCTTCTTCGACGACCCGGAGCTCTGCGCCGACGTCGCCGCCCTCTTCAACGTTATGACCGGCTATTCCGAGCCCCCCGCCTGGAACAAAGTGGCCGTCGCCCCCTTCAATCTCCGCGAGACCTTCGTCCGCTTGATCGAGCGCGAGGCCCGCCTCTCCTCGCCGCGCTCCCCCGGCCACATCATCGCCAAGATGAACTCCCTGGTCGACCCCGGGATCATCGCCAAGCTCTACGAGGCCGCCTACGCCGGCGTCCAGGTCGACCTGATCGTCCGCGGCATCTGCTGCCTCAAGCCCGGCCAGGACACCAAGAACATCAACGTCATCTCGATCGTCGACCGCTACCTCGAACACAGCCGCGTCTACTATTTCGCCAACAATGGCAGCCCTGAGTACTATCTCGCCAGCGCCGACTGGATGCAACGCAACCTCGACCGCCGCATCGAGCTGCTCTTCCCCGTCTCGGACGCCACCACCATGGAAATCCTCGAGAAGATGCTGCTCTTGCAGCTCAACGACACCCGCAACGGCCGCCATCTCACCGCCGCTGGCAACTATCCCGCCCACGTGATCAAGCGCGGCGACCTGCGCAGCCAGCTCAAGACTTACGACCTGCTGCGGCCCTTCAACGCCATCGAGAAGAAAAGCGGCAAGCTGGTCGTGCTCAAGAAGCCTGGACGGGTGGACTGAGCCGGGCTCAGGGGTATTCGTTGCAAAGCAGCCACAGCGGCGCGGCGTCCTCCTCGATCTTGGGGAAGCGGCCCGCGGGCTTCAAGAAGCGGTTGTCGGCGCTGTCGTCGTTGACCATCGACACCTCGCCCACCAGCGCCGTCCCGCCCACCGCCCGGAACGTGTGGTAGAGATAGGGCTCCATGGTGACGCTGTCGCCAGGCTTCAGCAGGACCGCCTCGCCCGCCTTCGCCTCGATGGCCACGCCGTCCAGGCTCAGGGTCACGGGCGCGTCCGACAGCTCCTCCTTGTCCGTGGCCCGCCACATCCGCATCTCCAGCTCGGCGCCGCCGCGGTTGATGATGTCCTCCATTTTTTTCCAATGGAAATGGATCGGGGTGACCTGGCCGTCGCGGACGACCATGATCTTCTCGGCGTAGGGTTTATGGTAGGCGCCGCCGGCCACGCCGTTGCGGATGGTGAAGAGCAGCAGTCCGAGCTTCTCGAAGTCGCCGCCGCCGAAGTCGGTGAGATCCCAGCCTAGATGGCATTGTTTGACCTCCCCGCAGTCGGCGCCGCGGGCCTGCCACTGCTCCGGCGTCCAGGACGCCCAGCGCGGCAAGTGGAACGAATGCGCCGCGAACAGCGCCGCGGCCTCCTGCTGGTATCTGTTGATCTCCGACCTTTTCATATTCCCGCTTCTCCTTTGGTTGAGCTGCCAAAAACATAGCCGCCGCCGGGGCTTTGTCAAGGCCGGGGCTGGCTTTCGCGGGGCGGGACGGCTATAGTTACCATTCAAGACGTTCACCACCAAAGGAGCCGCCCATGACCAGGGAGGAGTTCATCAGCTTCCCGCCCAACTTGGACGCCGACGCGCCGTTCCGGCTGCAGTTGGCGGGGGCGTCGTACTGCGACGGCAACTACCGGATCAAGCGGTCGCGTTGCGGCACCTTCGTGTTCGAGCAGGTGGTGGAGGGCAGGGGATACCTGGTGGTCGACGGCCGTCGCTACGAGCCGGCGGCCGGGGACGTCTACCTCGTCCCGGCCTACACGGAGCACGAATACGGCTCCAGCGCCGACGCTCCCTGGACGAAGCTGTGGTTTAACACCGAGGGGCCGCTGGTCCAGCGACTTGTCGACTTGTACCACCTCAATGGTGTCCACCATGTCCCGAAGCTTGACTTGCGGGAGCTTTTCGAGCGCGCCCAGTCCGCCATCCGCGCCAACCCGGCGGAGGCCCACAAGCTGGCGGCGCTGGCCGTCCACGAGATCGTCATCGAGGTCGCGCGCAAACTGCGCCGCGACCGTTCGCCGCAGGCGCCGCCGGAGGCCGAACGGCTCAAGGCGTTCCTCGACGCCAACGTCGGCGGCGCCGCCGCGTTGGAGACCTTGGCGGAGCTGGTCCACAAGTCCCCCTCGCAGACCATCCGCATTTTCAAGCGTCACTGGGGCTGCACCCCCCACCAGTACCTGTTGCGGCGCAAGTTGGAGACGGCCCAGGCGCTGTTGGCCAACACCGCCATGGGCGTCAAGGAGGTCGCTTTCCAGCTCGGCTTCCCGGACGAGTACTATTTCTCCAACCTCTTCAAGGCCAAGACCGGCAAGTCCCCCTCAAGTTGCCGTAGTTCCTGATTTTTTTGCCGATGCCGTTTGCATTTCATCCGTGGACGGCTAAATTAATCTTGACTGCAATCTGGGTCGGAGCGGCTGGGCTCCTTGATCTAGGTGCTTTGGTTTAAATTGTTTAGATGGCTTCCCCCGCTAGTCGCACCAAGCTGTTCGGCTGCGCGGGCACCGAGAGATTTTAAGCCATGAGGACGGCTTGAAATACAACCCCAACGGAGGATTTGATGAGCGTCAACAAAGGCAACGCGGCCCCCACCCAGAACGCCAAGCTGGTCAAGTGGGTCGAGGAATGGGCGAAGATTTGCAAACCCGAGTCTATCTACTGGTGTGACGGCACCCAGACGGAGTACTATCGTCTGGCCGACGAGATGGTGGCGTCCGGGTTGGCCACGCGGCTCAACCCCAAGAAGCACCCTGACAGCCTGCTGTTCCGCTCCGACGCGTCGGACGTGGCCCGCGTCGAGAACCGCACCTACATCGCCTCCGAGAAGCAGGAGGACGCCGGTCCGACCAACAACTGGATCGACCCCAAAGAGCTCAAAAAGACCATGCTGGGTCTCTATGATGGCTGCATGGCTGGCCGCACCATGTACGTGATCCCGTTCTCCATGGGCCCGGTTGGTTCCCCGATCGCCAAGATCGGCGTCGAAATCACCGACTCCGCCTACGTCGTGATCAACATGCACGTCATGACCCGCGTCGGCTCCGCCGTCCTCGACGTGCTCGGCGACAAGGGCGAGTTTGTCCCCTGCATGCATTCGGTCGGCAAGCCCCTCGCCAAAGGCGAGAGCGACAACGGCCAGTGGCCCTGCGCCCCGCTCGACAAGAAGTACATCGCCCATTTTCCCGACACTCTGGAGATCTGGTCCTACGGCTCCGGTTACGGCGGCAACGCCCTGTTGGGCAAGAAGTGCCTGGCGCTGCGCATCGCCTCCGTCCAGGCCCACAACGAGGGCTGGCTGGCCGAGCACATGCTCATCCTCAAGCTCACCAGCCCTGAGGGCAAGGTCAAATTCGTCGCCGGCGCCTTCCCGTCCGCCTGCGGCAAGACCAACCTGGCCATGCTCGTGCCGACCATCCCCGGCTGGAAAGTCCAGACCATCGGCGACGATATCGCCTGGATGAAGTTCGGCGCCGACGGCCAGCTTTACGCCATCAACCCCGAGGCCGGTTTCTTCGGCGTCGCGCCCGGCACCTCGTTGGACTCCAACCCCAACGCCATGCATTCCGCCGCCAAGCAGACTATTTTCACCAACGTGGCGCTCACCGAGGACGGCGACGTGTGGTGGGAAGACATCGGCTACGCCGCCCCCGGCAAGCTGATCGACTGGAAGGGCAAGGAGTGGATGCCCGGCAGCGCCGAGAAGGCCGCCCATCCCAACGCCCGTTTCAGCGCCCGCGCCTACAATTGCCCGGCCATCGCCCCGGAGTGGGAAGACCCCAAGGGCGTGCCGATCAGCGCGATCCTCTTTGGCGGACGCCGCCCCAGCACCATCCCCTTGGTGCACCAGTCCACCTCCTGGAACCATGGCGTGTTCCTGGGCTCCATCGTGGGTTCCGAAGTCACCGCCGCCGCCCTTGACGTCAAGGCTGGCACGGTCCGCCGCGACCCCTTCGCCATGCTGCCCTTCTGCGGCTACCACATGGGCGACTATTTCCAGCACTGGATCAACCTCGGCGCCAAGGCCGACCAGAGCAAGCTGCCCAAAATCTTCTGCGTGAACTGGTTCCGCAAGACCGCCGAGGGCAAGTGGCTCTGGCCGGGCTACGGCGAGAACAGCCGCGTCCTGAAGTGGGTCTTCGAGTGCTGCGACGGCGTCGCCAAGACCGTCAAAGCCAAGATCGGCACCATGCCGACCGTTGACGCCATCGACTGCGCCGGCCTCAAGGTCAGCAAGGAAGACATGGCCCAGCTGCTCGCCATCGACGCCGAGGGCTGGAAGAAAGAGTTCGCCCTGATTGAGGAGCACTACGCCCGTTTCGGCGCCAAGCTCCCCAAGGAGCTCACGGCCGAGCTCAAAGCCCTTGAGGGCCGCCTGAACGACTAATACGCCTTCGGGCAAATGGTCGCGAATCAAGCCGGTTGGCGCGCGCGCCAGCCGGCTTTTTTCTTTGGAGCTGAACCGCAATGTTGTCGCAGGAGCTAAGTATGATCAGAAAAATCATGCGCCCGTTGTTCAATGCGCTAAAAGTGGCGGAAGCGAAGGGCATCCATGACCTGGACGCCGTTGAGACCACCGCCTTGCATGGGGCCATACTAAGGAAGAAGCCCTTCATGGTGAAGCTGTACCGGGATTTCTACGCTGAGCTTCTCGCGCCCTTCGGCGACCTCGGAGAAGCCAAGATCGTCGAGATCGGCAGTGGCGCCGGGTTCATGAAGGAGATGTTCCCCGCGGTGACAACCTCCGATGTGCTTTCGTCGCCCGGCATAGACATGGAGTTCTCCGGCACCAGCATGCCCTTCGCCGACGGCTCCGTAGATGGTTTTGTGATGCTTGACGTGCTGCACCATGTCAACAGGCCGTCAGTCTTTTTGAAGGAGATGTCCCGTTGCTTGGGCGCCAACGGAAAAATCGTCATGCTGGAACCTGCGAACACGCCGTTCTCCCGCTTCTTTTACCAGCATGTGCATCACGAGGCTTTCGATGTGAGCTCGGACTGGGATTGGGAATGTGACTCCAGGCTCACTTCCACCAACCAGGCGCTCCCTTGGATTCTCTTCTTCAGGGACAGGGCGCGATTTGAGGCGCAGTTCCCTGAACTGAGGATTGCGCGGCTTGAGAACCACACCCCCTTCCGATACGTGCTCAGCGGCGGGATGAGTTTGAAGCAGCTCGTGCCGGGAGGCCTCTACGGCATGGTGAAAGCCCTGGAAAAGGCGCTTTTACCGCTGAACAATTACCTAGGCATGTTTTTGACCATTGAACTTCATAAAAGCGGGCCAGCTGTTCACGGCTGACGCCAGTTTCATGTGTAGGTGATTGCAATGCTTTACGTCCTGGGAGCAATTTTAGCGGTCTACCTGGCGGCGATGTCGGGCATGGCCCTCTTCCAGCGCCGCTTGGTCTACCATCCGGGCTCCAGGAAGATCGTGGCGACGCCAGATCAAGCCAACCTGGCCTACGAGGACGTTCACTTCGACAGCGCCGACGGCGTCCGGCTCAACGGCTGGCTGGTCGAGGCGCGGCCAGGACGTTCCGTGGTCATGTATTGCCATGGCAACGCCGGGAACATCTCCCACCGCCTGGAAACGGCGCGGCTATTTCATGACTTAGGTTTGGGGACTTTCCTCTTCGACTACCGCGGCTATGGACAGAGCGGCGGCTCGCCCAGCGAACAGGGCACCTACCTCGACGCCCAGGCCGCTTGGGACCACTTGACGAACCGCGGGATTCCGCCTGGTTCCATCGTCATTTTGGGACGCTCTTTGGGCGGGGCGGTCGCCGCCCGCTTGGCGACCCAGGTCCAACCCAAGGCGCTGATCCTCGAGTCCACCTTCACCTCCATCGCCGACATGGGCCGCCACCTCTACCCCTACTTTCCCATGGGGCCGTTGCTCCGCCACCGTTACCCCACGCTCGACGTCGCCGCGTCCATCACCGCCCCTACCTTGGTGGTCCACAGCGACGACGACACCCTCGTCCCCTACGCCCAGGGCCGCCGCGTTTTCAACGCCTTGCGCTGCGAGAAGATGTTCCTGGAGATCAACGGCGACCACAACGACGGTTTTCTCTTCTCCGGGAAGACCTACACCGAGGGCTTGCGAAATTTCTTCCGTCAGGCGGGCGTGAAGGATTGATCGCTAGCGCGTGGCCTTTGCGAGGATGTCGCGGTCGAAGTAGTTCACCGACATGCCGGCGTCGACCACGATTGTCTGGGCGTTGACGCCGCTGGAGCGGGGGCTGAGGAGGAAGGCCGCGACGTTGGCGGCCTCCTCGGTTTGCAGCGCCTGCTTGCGCAAGGTCGCCTTCTCGGCGAAAAGGTAGGCGTCGATGTAGCCGGGTATGCCGGCCGAGGCCGAGGTCTTCAAGAGCCCAGCCCCCACGGCGTTCACCCGGATCTTGGTGTCGGTGGAGAGCGACTTGGCCAGGAAACAGACGCTGGAGTCCAGCGCCGCTTTGATGGGGGCCATGTAGCCATAGCTTTCCGAGGCCATGCGGGTGGTGGAGATCGACATGGTGACGATGGCGCCGCGCTCCGGGTCGAGCAGCCGCTTGAAATGCTTGGCGGACTCGATCAGCGAGAAACAGGAGATGTCCAGCGCTTGCAAGAAATCCTCGCGGCGGGTCTCGTGGAAGGGCTTCACCCCCTCGGAGAAGTTGGCGAAGGCCAGGGAATGCATCAGTCCGTGGAGCGTGCCGTGTTGGGCGTGGATGACGTCGGCGAGACGCTCGAGGTCGCCGGGCTTGGCGACATCGCACAGGTGGCAGGAGGAACCGGGGAAGTTTTTGGCGACGAAGTCGCGGCGGGCGTCGTCCTGGACGGAGAAGATGGGTTCGGCCCCGGCTTCCAGGAGCGCCTTGGCCGTGAAGAAGGCGACGCTTTTGCGGTTGGCGACGCCGAGGATGAGGATTTTTTTGCCTTCCAGCCCGAGAAAGTCCATGCGCCTCGTCTCCGCCATCACAGTCCGCCAGTGACTTCCAGGACGGCCCCGTTGATATAGGAGGCCTCTTTGGAGGCCAGGAACAACACGGCGGTGGCGACTTCGTCGACCTGGCCGAAACGCTTCATGGGGATTTGCTCGCGGTAGGTCTGTTTCTGCTCGTCGGAGAGGTCGGAGATCAGGTCGGTGTCGATGAAGCCCGGGGAGACGCAATTGACGGTGATCTTGCGTTTGGCCACTTCCTTGGAGACGGATTTGGCGAAGGCGACCTGGCCCGCCTTGGCGGCGGCGTAGTTGCACTGGCCGGCGAAGCCGAGCGCTCCGGAGGGGGAGGTGATGTTGACGATCCTCCCGTAGCGGCTGGGGAGCATGCGGAGCAAGCCGAGCTTGGTCATGCTGTAGGTGCCGCCGAGATTGGTGTCGAGCACGGCTTTCCAGTCCTCGACGGGCATCATGCCGACGACGCCGTCGCGGCGGATGCCGGCGTTGTTGACCAGGATCTCCAGCGAGTCGTGGGAATTGTCGAAGTTCGTGAAGAAGCGTTCGGCGTGGGCATAGCTGGCGACGTCGAACTGAGCGATCTCAAGGGGGTAGGAGGCGAATTCCGCGGCGAACTCGTTGGCGGAGCGCTCGTCCCGGGCATAGGTGGCGACCACCTTGGCTCCGGCCCGGAGCAAGGCGGCGCAAATGGCCTTGCCGATGCCTCGGGTGCCGCCGGTGACGACCGCTGTCTGATTGGTGAAGTCGAAGGTCATGGGATTAAAAAAGACGCGCCCTTACCCCCGACGAGGCCGGGCTCAGGGCGCATTTTCATTTGGAGTTTGGCGGGGTCACACGGCCGCCGGGGTGGTCGCGGCGGGGGCGGCGTCCTTGACGGCCTCGGCCGGTTTTTCGGCGCGGGGCTTCTTGGGGGCCTTGGTCTGCTCGACCCACTGGAGGATGCAGATCTCGGCGGCGTCGCCGACGCGCTGGCCAAGACGGATGATGCGGGTGTAGCCACCGGCGCGGGAGGCGAACTTGACGGCGATGGTGTCGAAAATGGTTTTCACCGCCTCGGGGTCGCGCAGCTTGGCGATGGCCTGGCGACGGCAGTGCAAGCCGCCGCGCTTGCCCAACGTGACCATTTTCTCGGCGAGACGCTTGGTCTCCTTTGCCTTGACGATGGTGGTGCGGATCTCGCCGTTGAGCACGAGCGAGCAGACTTGGTTGGCCAACAGCGCCTTGCGGTGCGCGTCGCTGCGGCCTATTTTGAAGGTGTGTTTCCTATGGCGCATCTCAGTTATCCTTTTCCTTTTCAGCTTTTTCGGTTTTCAGGCGTTCGATCTCCGCCTCGACCGCGCTCATGAGCGCGTCGTTGAAGGTCATGCCGAGGTTGAGGCCGAGAGCCTCGAGCTTCTCGACGATCTCCTCCAGGGACTTCTTGCCGAAGTTCTTGTATTTGAGCATCCGTGACTCGGTCTTGGTGCACAACTCGCCGATGTAGCGGATCTCCGCGTTGTCGAGGCAGTTCTGCGAGCGGACCGAGAGGTCGAGGGACTCGACTTCTTGGACGAGTGTCTTGAAGAGGGCCTTGTCGTCCTCGCTGATCATCGCCAAGGTGTCGTCCTGACCAGCCTCTTTGCCCAGGAAGGGGCGGAGGTGGTCCTGGAGGATCTTGGCGCTTTTCTCGAGGGCGTCCTCGGGGGTGACGCGGCCGTCGGTCCAGATCTCCAACGACAGCGAGTCCATCTCGGTCTCCTCGCCGACGCGGGCGGCGCCGACTTCGTAACGGACGCGCTTGACGGGGCTGAAGAGGCTGTCGATCGGGATGGTGCCGATGGCTTGGTCAGGCTTCTTGTTCTTCTCGGCGGGGCGGTAGCCACGGCCGGAGATGATCTCGATCTCGGCGCGGAACTTGCCGTCCTTGTCGAGGGTGCAGATGACCTGGTCCTTGTTCAAGACCTCGACGGTGCCGTCGGTGACGATGTCGGCGGCGGTGACCTCGCCGGCCTTGTCGCGGCGGATCTCAAGGGTCTTCGGGACGTCGCCGTGGCAAATGAGCCGCACCTTCTTGAGGTTGAGGACGATGTCGGTGGCGTCTTCGAGGACGTTGGGGATGGAAGTGAACTCGTGCGGAGCCTTGTCGATCCGCACGGCGGAGATGGCGGCGCCTTCGAGCGAGGAGAGCAGCACCCTGCGAAGGGCGTTGCCAATGGTGTGGCCGAAACCGCTTTGGAACGGCGCGGCGATGAATTTCCCGTAGGTCGGCGAAGCGGTCGCCTCATCAAGCTTGATGTTCCGCGGCATCGGGAAGCCGGATGATACAGCCATTATACTTACCTCCAAGAGCTAGTTTGATTGCATGGTCAAGTTCGAAGGCGGGCCCGCCCGGCGCTTTAGGCCGCGAGGGGCGGGTGGCCCGCATGGCACATGGATCACACGCGGCGTCTTTTCGGAGGCCTGCAGCCGTTGTGCGGAACCGGGGTGACGTCGCGGATGGCCGTGATCTCGACCCCCGCGGCGGCGACGCCCCTGACCGCCGACTCGCGTCCCGAACCTGGCCCTTTGATGCGCACCTCGACCTCGCGCATCCCGAAGGTCTGCGCCTTGCGGATGGCTTCGGTGGCCACCATCTGGGCGGCGTACGCGGTGCTCTTCCTGGAACCCTTGAACCCAGCCTTGCCCGAGCTCGACCAGCAAAGGACGTTGCCGTGCTGGTCGGTGACGGTGACTTTGGTGTTGTTGAAAGAGGCGTAGACATAGGCGACGCCGCTGGGCACGAAACGCGAGTTCTTGGCCTTGCGCTGCTGCTTGGCGCTATCGGCGCCCTCGCCTTCGGCGGGGGCGTCGGCCAGGATTGCCTCGGCGCTCGGAGCCTCGACCACGGCGATGGTCTTGTCTTTGTCGGTTGAATCAGCCATGGATATATAAACCCTTCAAATATATGTTGTAAATTACGCCTTCGCCAGTTTTCGCTGGGTTTTGTCGCGGACGGCGCCGACGGTCGACTTACGGCCCTTGCGGGTACGGGCGTTGGTCTTGGTGCGCTGGCCCCTGACAGGCAAGCCGCGGCGATGGCGGAGCCCACGGTAGCAACCGATCGCGGTCAGACGGCGGACGTCCGAGGCCACGAGGCGGCGGAGGTCGCCCTCGACCGTGTAGTCACTCTGCAACATGGTGGTGATGGCGGCGATATGGGCGTCGGTCAGGTCGTCGGCCTTGGTCCCCACCGGGATCTTGGCTTTCTTGCTGATCTCCAACGCCACATGCGGGCCAACCCCGTAAATGTATTGCAACGCTATCTCAATCCTTTTCCTGCCCGGCAGGTCTACACCCATGATCCTTGGCATATTTCACCTTCTATTCCAGATTGAAGTTTGTTTAACCCTGGCGCTGCTTGTGCCTAGCGTTCTTGGAGCAGATCACCCTCACCACCCCGCAGCGCTTCACCACTTGGCAGTATTCGCAGCGCCGTTTCACTGAAGCCTTAACTTTCATCTCCACAACTCCCAAGCTTAATATTCAAGTGACATCGTCGTCCAACTGCCTCAGCGGCCCGCGTCTTTTCAGCGAGCGGTGGAATGGCCGCATAGCAATACTGATGACAAGAAAGCGAATAAAATAGCCTTCCGGCCCGACCTTTCAAGCGGCGGAACGCAAATTTACGCGATTTTCCCCGCCAGGATCGATAATATATGATTCCCCCGCCAATTGTCAAGCCCAGGGGTTGACATCCATGTTTTCCCGCGTTATTTTATGGTTCGATAGAGGTTTTAATATGGCTTGGAGCCACTTTGTTTTGTCGATTAATGCAGGTAAAGCGTGGCATTAACGCGCATGACTCGCCGGATGTGTTTGTTTTTAGTCCTGGTTCGTTGGATATTTCCAGGGCGCGGCCGGCGGCGGCTTCGATCGTCTGAAGGGTGTTTTATCACTTTTACAAGAGGGCTTGAGAGATGAGGTTGCTACCGGCGCGGCGATTGTGGTTGGGCCTTTTGATGTCCTTTGCCTGTTCCGGGCTGCTGGCGGCCAATGTCCCGCCCTCCGCCCCGGGCGCCAAGGAGATACCCCTGAAACTGTGGTCGATGCCCAACCCCAAGGCCACCGACGCCTCCAATCAGGCCGACCTCGCGGTGCTAAAAGCCTTCCGCAAGAAACACCCCGACGTCGCGCTGAGCCAGTTCTCCGGCATCTCCATCGCCGGGCAGAGC
>Ga0209467_1001052_pt1 | contig 27235 bp, 23 predicted proteins | sample Higcelwee11metaG_FD_187175 | JGI IMG/M metagenome (GOLD analysis project Ga0209467, IMG submission 187175) | Freshwater pond sediment microbial communities from the University of Edinburgh, under environmental carbon perturbations - High... | ecosystem: Environmental > Aquatic > Freshwater >... | reverse complement strand
ATTGGCGTCGGTCTTGTGGACCATGGTGATGAAATGGTCGGACGGGGCTTCGATGGCGCCCTTTTTGGCGAAGGCGTTTTTCTTCATGTCCGGGGTGTAGTTCATGTATTCGATCTCCACCTCGGCATCGGCCACGGGCTTGCCGTCGCCCAGAAGCACGGCCCGGAAGGTCATGCCCGGGTACAGGGCGTAGGGACGGTCCAGGGGAACCCATTCGGTCTTGAGCCCCGCAGGCTTGTCCCAATCGGTGGGCACGGCGTCGCCGTTGGTGATGACCTTGGTGATCTGCTGGATGTAGGAATCCTCGTTTTTCTCGAAGTACGGGGCAGGCACAAGGACGAACATGTAGTCGCCGCCGCGCGCGCTGAAGGTGGTTTCAAAACCTTCGTCGCTATTCATGGCGCTGGTCCATTTGATGGGCTTGATGGTCCCCAGCAGGTCGGTTTTTTTCTCCTTGTTGATGACGAAGAATTCCTGGGGCTTGTCCATCTTCATCACATGTCCCGACTCGGCCGGATGCGAGAAGACGAGCTTGAATTCCAGCTTGCCCATCTTGTTCATTTCCGGGGTGTAGAGCATCTGGAAATGGGCGAAGGCCGGGACGGTCAGAGCCAGCAGGAAGGTGGCGGCCAACAGGGTGATCAAACGCTTCATCCGGTTCTCCTTGTGAGTTTGAATATGAAACCCATTTTCAAAATATGGGCGCCTGGGGACGCAGGAACGCATCTGCTCCGCAACGGCCTACTGCACGATCTTGTCGCTTTGAACCGACACCTCATGGCCTTCGCCGGCGGTGAACTTCACGGTGTATTTCCCGTCCGGCTTTTTGAAGGTGTACTGGCTGTTGGCATCCATGACGCCCTTGAGCACTTCCGCGCCACCGGCATCCGCAACCGTTACGGCGACCCCGGCTGCGGAGGAGCCGTCGGAAAATCCGCCTTCGCAGGTGACGGTGCCGTCGCCGTTGTCGAAGCAGTTGCACAGGGCCGTATGGGCCATGGCCTGCGACAGGCCAAGGGCCAGGGTGAACAGGGCGGCGAAAAGAACAATGCGAATGTGTTTCATGCCGGTTTCTCCTTCAAAATAGCGACCGGTTTGGGTTGGGGATTGTACAATCCCAGGATGATGGTGACCAATACGGCGAGTCCGTAAAATGTCCACATGGCCTGCATTCCGGACAACCCCCAAAGGCTTGCGCCGGTAAAGACCGCAGACGATACGGTTATGCCCAGGAACATGAGGTAGCCGATGGAAAAAAGCATCCATTTGGTGGATTTGGTCTGAAGCTGGACCATGATGCTGGTGGCCAGGCACGGCGGATACAGGGCCATGAAAAGCATGAGCGCCAGGGCGTGCAGCGGGGTGTATCCGGCCATCTCCGTCTTCAGGCGCTGATCCAGGGAGGCGTCTTTCTCGCCGTCGCTGACGGTGTACAGCGCCCCCAGGGTGGAAACCGTGCTTTCCTTGGCGGCGAATGCGGCCAGAAGCGAGATGTTCACCTTGGCGTCGAACCCGGCATACTTGGTCACGGGCACGAGCATCTCGCCCAGGGCGCCCAGGAAACTGGCGTTGAGCTGCTCGTTTTTTATCTCCCGCCGGATGGTTTTGCGGGTGTTGTCCAGGGCCCGCATGGCCGTGCGGATGGCGGCGGCGTCCTTGTCGCCCGCCGCTGGCTTGAGCAGCGGCGCAAAAGTGGGTTCCCTGGCGGCATATTCGGCGGCCACCGCATCGGCGGCGGACTGGTCCGAAAGCCCCATGGAGGCCTGGCGGTAGGCGTCGGCGAAGAGCACATAGCGGTCCAGGTTCTTGCCAGCCAGAAGGCCCTGATAGGCATTGTTCGGGCCGATCTTGGTCCGAAACTCCTCCGTGGCCGTGTTCCAACGCTCTCCATAGGCCGTCAGGCGCTCCTCACTGAGCCCCGGAAACTGCAACAGGGCGAAGATGATGACCGACACGGCGGCCACGATGCTCACGATCTTTTTGACGAAAATCCAGGTTCGCTCGATGGACCGCCCGGCCACCACCTTGAGGGTGGGGAAATGGTAGGCGGGCATCTCCATGATAAACGGGGCCTGATCGAGTTTGCGCAATACCGTCAGCGTCAGAACCTTGGCCACGGGCAGGGCCATGAAAAGCGTCACCGTGGAGATGAAAAACATGGCCAGGGTCCTGTCCTGGGGGAAAAACGCCGCCACAAGGACCACATAAAGCGGCACCTTGGCCAGGCAGTTCATCATGGGCACGATGAGGATGGTGGCCAGCCGGGCCCGTTCATCGGGGATGCCCTTGGTGGCCATGACCCCGGGCACGCAGCACCCGCCCATATACACCCCGGCCAGGATCAGCGGCAGGGTGGACTGGCCGTGCAGGCCGAAGTTGCGGAAGAGCTTGTCCAGGATAAAGGCCATGCGCGGCATGTAGCCCGAGTCTTCGAGGACGGCGATGAGCGCGAAAAGGATCAGAAAGATGGGGATGTAGGTCAAAAGCGCGACCATGCTCTCCATGAACCATATGCCCAGGGACCGGAACAGGGGGTCTTCGATGACCCCCGGGGCGGGAAGCAGCGACGACAGCGTGGCCTTGAAGGCCAGAAGCTGGTTCACCAGGGGCCCGGTCAACTGGTAGCCCACATCAATGGACAGGTAATATAAAAGGAAGATAACGCCCAAAAGGATGACTGGTCCCAAAAACTTGTTGCAGACCACGGCGTCGATCCTGTCCGACAGGGCATAGCGGGAGTCCTTGGGCGAATCCACGCAGGCCGCCACGATCTCGCCCGCCATGGCGTGGCGGCGATAGGCCATGTACGACTCGGGGATCTCCCCATTTTCCTTGCGGAATTCGGCAGACAACCTCCGGACAACCTCCAAAATCTGATCGGCGTCCGAAGCATGTTCCCTGATGATGCGCAGCGCCCCGGCATCCTCTTCGAGCAGTTTGATGGCCAGCCAGCGCCGGGGCAGGAAGAAAAACGTCTCCCGGGGCAAAAGCTCCTCGATTTTCCCGATGCCGTATTCCAACGGGCCGTAGTCGATGCGAAAAGATGGTACGTCCTCGGCGGCGGCCATGCGCTTGATGGTCCGGGCCACCTCTTCCCGGCCCTGCCCTTTGCGAGCCGTGGCCGTGACCACCGGGGCCCCGAGCTTTTCTGCGAGTCTGGCGACGTCGATGGCCATGCCCCGCTTGTCGGCCATGTCCATCATGTTCAGCACCACCAGGGTGGGAAGCTCGAGCTCAAGGATCTGAAAGGTCAGGGACAGGCTGCGGCGCAGGTTTGGCGCCTCGATGACGTTGACCGCCAGGACCGGGTGGTCGTGGATGAGAAAGTCCCTGGCCACGCGCTCTTCCAGGGAATAGGAGGACAGGCTGTAGGCGCCGGGCAGATCCACCAGCTCGATCTTGGTTTCGTCCACGGCGAAAAAGCCGGATTTTTTTTCAACGGTCACGCCGGGATAGTTGGCGACATGCTGCCTGGCCCCGGTCAACATGTTAAATACCGTGGACTTGCCGCAGTTGGGCTGCCCGGCCAACGCCACCAAGGCCTTACGCTTCATGCGACTCAACCTCCACCTCGTGGGCCTCGTTGCGGCGGATGCTCAGGAAATAACCGTCAATTTCCAGCTCCACCGGATCGCGCAGCGGCGCGTTGCGCAGCACCTTCACGCGCACGCCGGGATAAAACCCGAGATCCATCAGCCTGCGGCACAAAACACCCCTGGCGCGAAGCCGTCTGACACGGCAGCGGCATCCAGGGCCAAGTTCACCGAGGGTCATGCTGTCTCCCTTGTTTGCGCATGGCGCCATGCGCGACCATACCGGGACGTGCGCCGCCCCTGGGAAGGGACGCATCTTGCCCCATCGTCAGGGCAAAGAGGGAACTCCATTTCGGCGGCGGATTTTCCGGGGCCAGCCTCGCGGTTCGCATCGCGATCCTTCTCTCCCGGCGAAAGACGGAGAACCATCACGTCCGGGCGCACGTCATATTGAGAAAGAGAATCAAAATTGATGTCAGGTGTGTAAAAAAGCCCTCCGGCTTTGGCAAGCACTATTTTTGCGTTTCCCGGCATGCCGTGTCCCATGACGGCACGGGGCAAGCGGTCAACGCCGCCTCGGACGGGCTGCCCAAACGGTGAGGCAAATCTGGGGAAACACGGCACGGCCGCGCATCAGCGTTCAGCCGGACATGCGCACGCGGGAGGTTGAGCCATGATTCGAACCGAATGCACAGGTGCCTGACGGCTCGAACCCCATGGCTGAATTTCGGCCGGTCAGGCGACAGTCTCGCCGCCGTCGATCGGCTGAGGTGGTGGAAATGGTCGACGGGGACAAAACGAGAAGGACGCAGCGCCCTGAACACCCGTCCGCGTCTGACGATGCCGACCAGGCGGGAAATACGGCGTGGGGCCAGAGTGGGGCCAGTTCTATGTAAAAAATGAGGTGACACTGTCATAGTCAGCCCTCTTCGCTTCCTCGCAAACCCAATCCTCCCGGCCGTACGACCGGGGGTGGTTCAATCTCCGAGAAGATCCTTCTTCCCCATCCCGGGGCCGGAGACGATCCTTGAGCCATTTCGAACAAACACTTTTCCGAAGAAGATGCCTGTTCGAGACGGTGGAAAGACGGCTCCCTCACTTCACCCATTCCCACGGTGCGCCTTCACACCCAAACCCTTCTTGACAGTAAACCATCAAATACCTACAAAAACATACATGGTTCGCATCGAAATCTTGAAGAAGGCGCACAGGCAGCTTGGAAAACTTCCCGCCGCCGAAAGCGATGCGCTCGATGACGCCATCGATGCCTTGGCGTCTTGGCCGAACTGCCGGAATGTGAAGAAGCTGACCGACAGAGCCGGATACCGGCTTCGTGTTGGAGCCTACCGGGTTTTCTTCCAGGTGGAGGACGGAAAAGTGGTCATCACGGAGGTAAAAAAACGCAATGAACGTACCTACTAGCCCCCAGATCATCGAGCATGAGGGGCAGCCGCTCTTCGTGGTCCTGCCGTATGCGCAATACCTGGCCTTGACCAGGGAGGCCGTTGACGATGACGTTGCGATCCCCTGGGAGGTCTCCAAGCTCGCCCGCCGGGAAAAGAAAAGCCTGATACGCGCGTGGCGCGAATACCTGGGGCTGACCCAGGAGGCGGTTGCGGCCAGGGCGGGGATTTCGCGCGGCGCATACGCCCAGATGGAAGCCACGGGGGCCAGGCCCCGCCGGGCGACCCTGCTCAAGATCGCCGAGGCTCTGGAAGTCCGGCCCGAGCAGTTGACGGAATAAGCGCCCTGCCCGCCCGGGAATGAGGGGATCAAGGCAGGGGTGATTCAGGGCGGACGGGTCGAGTTAAGATTACGCCACCGTGGATTCCGGCGTCTTGAGATCGTTCACCGCGCCCGGATTTCTGGATTGAATAACGAGGCTTCCGCTTCCTTGGCGGACACGTATTGCCCTTTGCCCATGGTCGCCTCTGTTTCCTTGGCCCACTGTTCGGCCTCGGCCTTGGTGTCGAAGGTCTTGCAGGTTGCGGGATGGCCGCGTGTCCTGATCCGGGCCTCCCACTGGAGATTTCCGCGCTTTCTGATGGTCGCCATGCTCCACCTCCGTGGAGCGGAGTGGAGCAAAATTGGAGCAAAAAACAAGCGGGCGATCCGGCTTTTCTAGCCTGACCGCCCGCAACCAGCGTCATTACTTGGTACCGGGAGGGGGACTCGAACCCCCAAGGCCTTGCGACCGCCGGATTTTGAGTCCGGTGCGTCTACCAATTCCGCCATCCCGGCATGTGGAAGCAGTGTCTCTAAGCGGACCACGCCGTCCTGTCAAGACTCTCCCGGCAAGCCTTGCCCTCACGGGGGGGAACTGCTACAGCCCTGCCCTCGCGCGGCTTTCGCGACCAAGGAGCGTGCATGATCCCCGTCGGCTCCCTGACCAACGCCGCCGCCATCATCATCGGCGGCACGGTCGGGCTTTTGCTTCACGGCAGGTTCCCCGAACGCGTCAGAACCATCGTGTTCCAGGCCCTGGGCCTGTGTGTGTCGATCATCGGCCTGCAGATGGCCCTTTTGATGTCCAAGCCCCTGTTGGTCATCTTCAGCCTCATCCTGGGCGGCGTGGCCGGAGAGCTTGTCGACATCGAATCCCATCTGGAACGCCTGGGCGACCGGGTCAAGACCCTGGCCCGCTCGAAAAACACCCTGTTCACCGACGGTTTCGTCACCGCCTCCCTCATCTATTGCGTCGGCTCCATGGCCATTTTGGGCTCCTTCGACGAGGGCCTGCGCGGCGACCCCACCATCCTTTTGACCAAGGCCATGCTCGACGGCTTCGCCTCCGTGGCCCTGGCCTCCACCTATGGCGCGGGCGTCCTGTTTTCCAGCGTCCCCGTGTTTTGCTACCAGTACGGCCTGACCCTTGTGGCCGGGGCCTTCCAAAGCTTTTTCACCGAGGCCCTCATGGCCCAGATCACGGCCGTGGGCGGCATCCTGATCCTGGGCATCGGCATCAATCTGCTGGGCATCCTCAAAATCAGGATCTCGAACCTGTTGCCCTCCCTGGTCGCCATCGTAATCCTGAGCCTCGTTTTCCTGTAAATCCCCGCCCAAAAGGGCGGGATTTCTTTACGCCGCGCCCCAAATCCGGTACAACCCCCGCCCATGCATGAACTTTCCATTGCCCAAAGCCTGCTGGCCATCATCCGCGAGGAAATGCAAAAACACGGCTCGCCCCGCCTGATCTCCGTCAAGGTCAGACACGGCCGCCTGTCGGCCATCGTCCCCGACGCCCTGGCCATGTCCTTCGAGGCCCTGACCATGGACACCGCCCTGGCCGGAGCCCGCCTGGACACGGAGGAAATCCCCCTGGTCCTGGCCTGCCGGGCCTGCGGCACGAAGTTCTCGCCGGAATCGAGCGATTACGTGTTCGCCCCCTGCCCGGCCTGCGGCGAGGAATTGGGGCATACCGTGGTCTCCGGCAAGGAACTCTACATCGAATACCTGGAACTCGACGAAGCACAAGGAACGTAAGCCATGCAAATCCCCGTCATCCGCAACATCCTTGAGGCCAACGCCCGCGTCTCCGACGACCTGAAACGGCTTTTCGCCGAGAAAGGCATCCTGGCCCTCAACCTCATGAGCTCCCCAGGCGCCGGCAAAACCACCCTGCTCGAACGCACCCTCACGGATCTGGCGTCCGAGTTCTCCATGGCCGTCATCGAAGGCGACCTGCAAACCGACAACGACGCCCGGCGCGTGGCCGCCACCGGGGCCCAGGCCGTGCAGATCAACACCGAGGGCGGCTGCCACCTGACCAGCGCCCAGGTTCTGGCGGCCTGCAAAGAACTTTCCCTCGACGGTCTGGACATCCTCTTTATCGAAAACGTGGGCAATCTGGTGTGCCCGGCGGAATTCGACGTGGGCGAAGACCACAAGATCACCCTGCTCTCGGTCACCGAGGGCGACGACAAGCCGGAAAAATACCCGCTCATGTTCAACATCTCCTCGGCCCTTCTGCTCAACAAAACCGATCTGTTGCCCTATGTGGATTTCAGCCTGGAGCGGGCCTCGAACTTCGCCCGGGGCTTAAACGCCGACATCAAGGTCTTTCCCGTGTCCTGCCGGGCCAGGGAAGGCCTCGACGCCTGGTACGACTGGCTGCGCGCCGCCAGGGCGGCAAAAAAGGGCTGATGTCCGTCGCGCCCCCCAGGCGCGGCGTGACCGGCAGCGGACAACAGGCAGTCACGCAATCGCCATGACAACCGGCGGCGATGTGGATAGTGTCGGGTCAATCGGCAACCCAAGCCAGCCAGGAGAACACGACCATGAGCGAAAAAAATGTGCTGTTTGAATCCGAAGGCAAAGCCCTGACCTATGACGCCGGGGTGCTGTTGCGCCGTATTGCGGACGGCCTATGCAAGGGGCGGATCGAACTCGACGGGGAGTCGGAACCTGTCTGCATCCCCCTGGCCGACGACGTATCGATGGAGATAAAGATCAAGGACAAGGCCAAAAACGAGGCCGTCAAGCGGGTTTTGGAAATCGAAATGAAGTGGTTGGTTGCGAAGCCCGAATAGAGAACCTCCGAGAGCAGCCGGTTCGTTACGGCCGCCCTGTCGTCAAGACGGGGCGGCCTTTTTTTTGTCCGTCCCGTCGAGGCTTTCGCCCACGCGGGAGGCCAGCCGCCCGCCGGGCAGAAAGATATGGAACGAACTGCCCTGGCCGACCTCGGATTCGGCCCAGATGCGGCCGTCGTAGTGCCGGATGATATTGCGGCAGATGGCCAGCCCAAGGCCCGTGCCCCGAGGCTTGTTCTCCAGAATGTCCCCCTGGGCGGACTGGCGGAATTTCCCGAAAATCGACTCCAGATCCTCTTTGGGAACGCCCATGCCCTCGTCGCTCACGGTCAGGCGCAGTCCGTCGCCGTCGCGGGCGGCCATGATGCGCACCACGCCCTTGTCCGTGAATTTGGCGGCGTTGGAGAGCAGATTGATGAGCACCTGGAGCATGCGATCCGGGTCGGCGTAGAGATCCGGCAGATCGTCGGGTACATCCAAGGCCAGGCATATGCTGTGCTTTTCCTCGAAAAAACCGCGCACCGCGTCCACGCCCCTGGCCACCAGATCGGCGACCGGGAGCCGTGTGTCGCGCCATTCCATCCGCCCGGATTCGATCTTGGACAGATCCAGGAAATCGTTAAGCAGCATGGTCAGACGGTCGCTTTCCTTGATGATGATGTTGAGGTTGTCGTCGATACGCACGTATTTGCCGGTCACCCCCTGGCTGGCTTTAGCCATGCGCGCCAGATCCTTGCGAATGAGCGAGGCGAAGCCCCGGATGGAGGTCAGGGGGGTGCGCAGTTCGTGGGAGACGCTGGACAAGAACGCGGATTTGAGCCGATCCAGCTCCAAAAGTCGTTTGTTGGCCTCAACCAGCTCCCTGGCCTTGTCCTCCAGGGCGCTGGTGCGCTCGGCCACCAGCCGTTCCAGCTTGCGATTGAATTCGGCCAGGGCCTCCTCGGCCCGCTTGCGGTCAGTGAGGTCGATCATGGACACGATGCACATATCCGTCCCGGCGATCATGGCCACGGTCAGGGACACATAGCGGATATCCTTTTCGCGTCCCAAAAACCGGCAGTCGATGCTTCCGGGCAGGGGGCGTTCGGCGCCCGCCCGCCTGCGAAAAAAATCCTCAATGGCCAGGGCGTCGAAATCCAGGGTGAAATCCTTCCAGTTCTTGCGGTGCTCCACATCCTCCCGGGAAAAACCAGACAGCCGCTCGAATTCCGCGTTGACCAGTTCGATCAGCGAGGTCTCGGTGTTGACCAGAATCATGGCCGTGGCCGTGTTCAAAAAGAGGGAGCGGTATTTTCCCTCGGAGATCTCCAAGGCCTCCTGGGTCTTTTCCAGACGGTCGAGCATATCGTTGATGCTGTCGGAAAGACGGGCCAATTCGTCGTTGCCGGACAGGGCCACACGCCGCTCTCCGGCGTGACGGATGCCGATGATTCCGGCCTGCCGTTCGAGAATGCCGAGTCGGGAGATCACCCGGCGCTCCAAAAAGACCAGAAGCACGGCGGCGAAGGCCAGCCCGGCCAAAAAAATGGTGGCCAGGGTGTAGCGCAGCATGTCCTGGCCCTGGCGGTAGATGTCCCGGGGCATGGTCAAGGACAAAAGCAGGGCGGGCTGCCCGAAGAGATCGCGAATCAGGGCGTATCCAGCCGTTTCCGTATCCTGCGGGGTGGTGCGCACCACCGGTTCGGGTCCATCCGTGGCGCGCAGGGCGTCGGCCGTGTTCGCGTCCAGGGCGGCCTTCGCCATCAGGCCAAAGGAGATATCCAGGCGGGTGATCTGCGACAACCTGGACACCTCCGTGTCCCCGAAGTGGCTCCCCATGAGCAGATAGCCACGAGGCGGTCCCGTGGCGTCGCTTTTGAGCAGGGGATGGATGGCCGCCAGATATGCCCCCTGGGGGAGAAGCAGCAGCCCCTCCCTGGGCGCGCCGCCCTCGGCGCCGAAAAGGCGCTGCACGGCGGATTCGAATATCTCGCGAAGCGGCGGCGACAAGGGCCCGGGTTCCAACTGGCCGGGCTCCCTGAATTTTCCCCAGACCACGCGGCCGGCCACGTCGAAAAAGAGGATGACGTCGAGGCTTTGATGCACGAAGGTTTCCGGCGTGAGGTTGCTTTGGACAAATTCCTCGCCGGGCTCGGCTACGAACGCATAGGCGTCGTCCCAGTTGGACCAGTCCGTGGCCAGAAGCCCCAACTGGGCCAGACGGGCCATCAGGGCGTTGACGCCCCGCTCCACGTTTTGGCGGGTGATCTCGTTTTCCAGGGACAGGAAGCGATCCAGGATGATGAACCGCGATGTGGCGTACAAGGCCACAAGCAACACGGCGAGTGTAAGCCCGGTCAGGAGGAGGGTCGCACGGCGAAGTCCCATAAAGAAACCTGCTCGGAATCGGATATCGAAACGTCGGCCGGGGCTAAGGACGATGACAGCATCCCCCGCACTCGCGTTGCGCCTTCGAAATTCGCGCGCCTAGCCGATCACAACATCATGAAATGCAGATTTTTCTTAACTAATACCTGCGTATTTTTCAAGAAAAACCACACGCGCCACTTCGGAACAGCGTCAGCCGGGACGCCCTTCGGCAACGGCCATCGTCCGCCACCGCCGCCTCTGCGTCCGCCATTTCCCAAGACAGTCAACGCTATACGTCACGGCAAGGACATTGACCAGGGCACGGAAGAAAAAAAGATGACTCCCGGGTACGCCCCACACCCGAAACGCCTCTGGCCGCCCTGGCACGCCAGGGGACGGAAGGATCCCGCACTGGAATTGAGGAACGCAGAAAAACCGGGGAATCGAAAGATGCTTTCGATTCCCCGGCGGTGCAAGAAGTCACGAGCCGGAGGCGTCCCCGAAGGGGACAGGCGCTTAGGCTGTTTTCAGCGAGTTGACGGCCACGGTCAGACGGGAGATGTTGCGCGCCGCCTTCTTCCAGTGGATGACCTTTTTGGTGGCCGCCCGGTCCAGCACCGAGGAGGCGGACAACAGGGCCTTTTCAGCGGCCTCGGCGTCCTTTCCGGTCACGGCCTGGCGCACGGCCTTGATGGCGTTTTTGACCCGGGTCTTGACCATGCGGTTGCGGTCACGGGCCTTTATGCTCTGCTTATGCCTTTTGATCGCGGACTTATGATTAGCCAAGGATATCTCCTCCATTCATTGCGTGCTTAAAAACGGTCATTTAAAAAAAACAGCATCGCCTGTCAAGAGCGCAACGCCAGCATCACGTAAAAAAACACCTCGGCGGCCTGTCCTCCATCACACCTGCAAGGCCGCAAAATCCGCCAGGCGCGACAACCGCGACACCAGGGACATGAGCAGATTCAGGCGGTTGGTCCGCAGGGACGCATCCTCGCACATGACCATCACCGAATCGAAAAAGGCATCCACAAAGGGCCGCAGTTCATGCAGCAGATCGAAAAGCGCCCGGTAGTCGTCGGCGGCGAACAGCGCGTCCATGCGCGGGAAGACCTCGACGAACTTGTCGTGAAGCCGTTTTTCAGCCTCCTCGGTCAAAAACGAGGTCACAACCTCGCCGGTCAGGGGATGTCCGGCCTCGGCCCCCTGCTTGCGGATGATGTTGGCGGCCCGTTTGAAGGTCAAGACCGCCTGCCCGAAGTCCGGGGTGGCCGCAAAGGCGGTCAGGGCGTCGATGCGGGCCGAAAGCGCGAAGATGTCCTCGTATCCCGCCCCCACGGCCGCCTCGACCACCAGGGTGTCCCGGCCAAGACCCGTAAAATAGGCCCGCAGCCTCTGGCCGAAAAAGTCCAGGAGCCGGGCCAGGGCATGGGTGGGGGTGGTTTTGAAGGATACGCCCTGGTAGCCCTCGAAGGCCGCCTGGATCAGTTCCGGAAGATTCAGGCGCAGCCCGTGCTCGATGACGATGCGGCAGATGCCCAGGGCCTGACGCCGCAGGGCATACGGATCGGCCGCCCCTGTGGGGACCAGCTCCATGCCGAAACATCCGGCCAGGGTGTCGATCTTGTCGGCCACGGCCACAAGGGCGCCGCAGACCGTGGAAGGAATGGGACTTTCCGGCCCGACAGGCAGATACTGCTCGGCCACGGCGGCGGCCGCCGCCTCGTCCTCGCCTTTTTTCCGGGCGTAGATGCCGCCCATGATCCCTTGCAGCTCGGCGAATTCCCCAACCATCTCGGAAACAAGATCGGCCTTGGCCAAGCGCCCGGCCCGGGCGGCCGACGCGGCCAGGGACGGATCGACCATCCCGGCCAGACGGCCGCACAGCGCCTCCAGACGGCGGGACTTGTCGCCCATGCTGCCAAGCCCGGCCAAAAAGACCACGCTCTCCAGGCGGCCGAGCCAGCCGGAAAAATCAGCAGCCAGATCCGCCTCCCAAAAAAACCGGGCGTCTTCCAGGCGCGCCCGCAAGACCCGCTCCCAGCCCTTGCGAACCAAGTCCAGGCTGTTCCCCGGATCAAGCCCCAGGGTGGTCAGAAAGCAGGGCAAAAGCCGTCCCTGTGCGTCCTCGACCCCGAAGCTTTTCTGGTGGCTCTCCATGCTGGTCAGCAGCACTTCCTTGGGAACCTCCAGGAATTTTTCATGAAAATGACCCAGGGCCACCACCGGATATTCCGTAAGTCCCGTGACTTCCGCCAAGAGCGACGGCTTGATGATGGCCCGTCCCCCGATCTCTGCGGCTAGGGCCTCGGCCTGGGAACGGATGATGGCCTCGCGCTCGGCCGGGTCCGCGATCACCTGCCCCTTTTCCCGGAGGATGGCCGCATGGACGTCGGCATGGGGCACGTCAAACGGCCCCGGCCCCATGATGCGGTGCCCCCGGGTGGTCCGCCCCGAGGCCACGCCCGCGATCTCGAAGGGGATCACGGCGTCGTCCAAAAGGGCCACAAACCAATGGATGGGACGGCCGAAGGCGAAATCGCCGCTTCCCCAGCGCATTTTCTTGGGGAAGGTCAACCCCTTGACGCACCAGGCGCAGATGTCCGGCAAAAGTGCGGCGGCGGCCTCGCCGCCGGTGGTCTTGCGCACGGCCAGATAGCGCCCCTTGTCCGTTTCCAAAACGAAGGCCCCGGCCATGTCCACACCCTGGGTGCGGCAAAACCCCAGGGCGGCCTTGGTTGGCGCGCCGTCCGCCCCGAAGGCCACCTTTTCCGGCGGGCCGCTGACCACCTCTTCCTCGCGGCGGGTCACGGCGTCCATACCCGTGACGGACACCCCGAGGCGTCTGGCGGTGACAAAGGGGCGGATGCGCTCGAATCCGATCCGGGCCTGGGTCAGACGTTGGGAAAAAATCGCTTCGATCTCCGAGGAAAGCCCGGATAAAAAGCGGGCGGGCATCTCCTCGAAACCGATCTCAAACAGAAAATGGGGCATGACCGGTCCTTTTTTCGTTAGGCGACAAGCATGGGATAGCCGAGTTCCTCGCGCTGGGCGGCGTAGAGCCGGGCCAGGGACGAGGCCAGGGCGCGCACCCGGGCGATGTAGCCCGTGCGCTCGGTGATGGAGATGGCCCCCCGGGCCTGGAGCATGTTGAAGGCGTGGGAGCACTTCAGGCAATAATCGTAGGCCGGCCAGGGCAGCGCAAGCTCGCACAGACGACGGCATTCGGCCTCGCAGGCGTTGAAAAAGGACAACAGCATGGCGGCGTCGCTTTCCTCAAAATTGTAGGTGGAATGCTCGAACTCGGCGCGGTGATGCACATGGCCGTAAGTCACACGGTCATTCCAGGACAGGTCGTAGACCGACTCCTTTTCCTGGAGGTACATGGTCAGCCGCTCCAGGCCGTAGGTCAGTTCGACGCTGACCGGCGACAGGTCGAGGCCGCCCACCTGCTGGAAATAGGTGAACTGGGTGACCTCCATGCCGTTGAGCCAGACCTCCCAGCCCAGACCGCTGGCTCCAAGGGTGGGCGACTCCCAGTCGTCCTCCACAAAGCGGATGTCGTGGTGCGAGGGGTCGATGCCCAGGGCCTTGAGGCTTTGCAGATACACGTCCTGGACATTCTCGGGCGAGGGTTTGAGAATGACCTGGAACTGATAGAAGTTCTGAAGTCGATTAGGGTTTTCACCATAGCGGCCGTCCGTGGGCCGTCTTGAGGGCTCCACATAGGCCGCCCGCCAGGGTTCGGGACCGATGACCCGAAAAAACGTGGCCGGATTGAAGGTGCCGGCCCCGACCTCGATGTCGTAGGGCTGGGCCAGCACACATCCGGCGTCGGCCCAAAAACGCTGCAAGGTCAAGATGACGTCCTGAAAATGCATTCCGTTCTCCATGCCGCCGCATCTCGGGTCTCCCCGGAGGCGGCGGCGTCAGTTTTTGACAAAGGTTCCGTGTTCCCAGGAAAGCCCCAGGTGGTAGGTGACGAAACGATCCAGCAGGCGGGAAAACTCCCCCGCCGCCGCTGGCGACGGGGCGAGTTCGGCCCATGTCGCCGGTCCCGTCCGGCGCACGGTCTCCAGGAGGTTCACCGTCTCACGGCCAAGCCGGACGAAGGTTCCGCGCCCCGGTAAATGGCAGGCCGGACACAGAAACCGCCCTTCCTCCACATGAAACACGGCGCCCGGCAGATCGGCACAGGCCGCGCCACAGGCGTGACAGGCGGCCAGGGAAGGAAAAAAGCCCTGGTCGCAGGCCACCCTGGCTCGAAAATACACGGGGAAAAGCCGTGGCGGCGCGGGTTCATCCGAAAGGGCCGCCAAACTCTCCAGAAGCATGTCGTGAGCCGCCCGCGCCCCGGGAGAGGGAAGCTCCACGGCCTCGAAAAATTTCAGACAGTTGACGGCCATGCCCAGGCGTCCCGGGTCAGCCCGCAGCCGACCATGTCCGTTGACGAGCTGCCCCTCCAAAAGAGTGTGGTAGGTCCGCCCGCTTTTGACCTTGAAATGGACGTGATTGAAGACGTCCAGACAGCCGCAAAACCGTCGTCGGCTGCGGCAGCCTCCAAAGGCGAAGGCGGTATAGACGCCGCGCGAGGGCGAAAAAAGCCGCACCCAGGCGTCTATTTCCCGAAAACGGCCCACCCGTAAAACGAGAGCCTTCTCGGAAAATTCCATTCCCCGCTCCTCGCGTCAGAACCATCGGCTGCATGCCGCACAGGCCTTTTGGGTCGTTTACGGTCCACATGGACCCCGCCCCACCGCACTCCCCTCTTCGCTACGGCCCCCGACGTCATCGCCTCAGGAATTGGGGAAACGGACGGTCTTGACCTCGCCACGCTGGGTGCTCACGGGCATCTCCTGCCCGTCGTGGCGGAACACCACGCTGCTGGGATTGCCGAGCCGGACCTCGATCTTTTCCTTGTACGGCTCGGTCAGGGTCTGTCCCTTCTTGACGTACACCTCTTTGGGCTTGCCGCCGTCGACGGTCACAATGACCCAACTGCCGTCCGCACCGGTGATCTCCAGGCTGCGGGGTCCGGCTGGTCCCGTGGCGGCGCCGTCGGCGGAATTCGCCGTCTCCGGGGCCGGGGAAGACACCACGGGGGGGAGAGCGGGAGATGCGACCGTCACCGTGGAGGGCATTATGGCCGTGCCGGGTGCGGCCTTTCCCGGCGGCGATCCGGCCGGGGCGGCGGCCGCGCCGACAGGGGATTTCGCAGTCAGCGGCACCTGGGTCATTGTTGCGTTGGACGCTGGCTGCTGGGTCTCGCCGTTCGCCTTGGCCACGAATTTCAGGGTTTTGACCTCGCCTGAGCCTGCCTGCAACGGATAGTTCTTGTCGTCGTAGCGGACTTCCACGCCACCGGCGTTGCCGAGCCGAACCAGAAGGGACTCATTGAAATTGCCGACGAACCGTTTCCCCTTGGCGAGCATGATCCCTTTGGTGATGCCGCCATCCACTGAAACGTCGATCCAGCACTCGGCCAAGGCAAGGATGGTCACGGAATGTGCGCCATGTTCCCCGAGCACGATATCCGGCGACAGGGACGGATCGGCGGGCTCTTCCGCATCCGCCGCCGATGTGGCCTCGGAGGCCGGGGCGGCAGGCGCCGTTGTCAGCGCAAGGGGGGTTCCAGACGGACTGACCGTCACCGGCTGCGAGGATGCCGGTTGACCGGCGACGGGCGCTGAGGGCGTCAGGCTTTCCGGGGCCGCAATCAAAGGGGCTGTCCCGGAAGACGCGGTCTCGGCCTGGGAATCGCCCGTGCTCCCGGGCTTGATCTGGGAATCCTGAGTCGGCAAAGAGCCCTTGGCAAGTTCGGGGGAGGATGCCTGGGACGAGGGGGCGGGGGGCGTTGTCCGCCCGGTATTGAACGGTGTAAGTGAAAAAAACCACATCATGGCCACAACGACAACCAGGATGGCGGCAGCCACGATGACGTAACGCAGATACCCGCTCCCCCCATTTCGGATGATCGTGGCCTGGGTGACCGATTCGTTCAGTTCATGTTGCAGGGTCAGGTGGGAATCCGGAATGACGCCCATGGCCTCTGAAAACGCCTCGCCGACCTCTTCGTGATCAAGGTCGAGCAATTTTGCGTAGTTTTTAATAAACCCTTTGGCGTATACCGGATGGGGAAGTCCGTCCTTATCGCCTTCTTCAATGGCGACCAGGCAGGCTCTCCCTATCTTGATCCTATCGATGACATCATTGTCCGATAGGCCGCGTCGTTCTCGCTCCGCTTTCAGCAAAGCTCCCAATTCGCGCAAATCCATATTCGATTACTCCCTAAACGTGAACGTGCGGGAACCATGAGGTTTCCCTGCGCGTTCCGTCTGTCTTCGGGGCAGTTCCCCAGAGGGCCTGCGGCCGGGACAGGGCCGCATATGCCCATCCTTCCGGGATACATAACGAGACATGGCTGCTACAGGCGGAGGTCGACGACCGCCTTGGAGCGCAATGTATTCATATATTCCTGGAAAAGCTTCTCAAACTTGGTCCGAAACAGCATCTCGTACACTTGCCCGCGCGCCTGCTCGAACGATTGGGACGAACTCGCGGGAGCGGGGGCGGCGTCGACCGCCGCCGGGGCATCGGCCGTGGCCTTGCGAATAAGAAGCACCGCCTTTCCCTCCAGGGGAACCGGCTTGGTGACCTGTCCGGCGGGGGCGTCCTGCAGCGCCTTGCGCAGGGGTGGGGCCAGATCATCGGCGGACACGTCGCCGCCAAGGTCTCCCCCCTGCTCCTTTCCCGGGCCGATGGAAAACTTCCGGGCCGCATCCGCAAAGGACAGTTGCCCCGAGGCGATCTTTTGCCGCAGGGACTCGGCCTCGGCCATGCTGCCGACCATGATGAAGCCGATGGCCCCCGGGGTCCGGCGCGCCAGATTGGCCTTGGGATCGGGGATATTCCCTCCCACCTGGTCGTAATACTGCCGCATTTCGTCGTCCGTGACCAAAATCCGCTTGTTGACCATATACCCAAGCAACTGGTGCTTGATGGCCTCTGTCTCCAACCCTTTTTCAAATTCCTGCCGCGTAAGTCCTTCCTGGGCGAGCTGCTTCCGGAACTGCTCTTCGTTCATGCCGTTTTGCTTCTTCAGCTCATTGATCTTCGTCGCAATCTCCGTTTCTGACACGGTAATTCCGAGTTTTTGCGCCGCCTGTTTGATCAGGATGTCGTTGATCATGGAGTCCAGGACACGCTTTTGCAACTCGACGTACTCCGGATCATTCTGTGAAATGCTGATGCCTTGCGCCTGGGACAGCATTTTATTGAGTTTTTCGTTAAGTTCAAAAAGGGTGATGAGCTGGCCGTTGACCACAGCCACCACTCTATCGACAAGTTCGACGGCGTGGCTCTGTGCACAGCAGATGAAAAGGCACAGGGCGATCACAAGGGAGGAGAACGCACGGGACAAAGTATCCTCCGGCAGGCCGGGCTCTCCGGCTTCGGATGAAGGTTTGCACAATATAAAAAACGGGCAATGACGATATGCCCCTTGCCTCGCCTGGCATCCGCCCCTGCGGACACGTTGCCCGGTCAAGCTATAGACGCTTTTGACTGGACAGGCAATCCGCTCCCGCACACCTTCCGTTCCTGATGTGCAGACTCACGGGAAATCCATGGTTTTCACCTCGCGGGCCGAGGATTCCACACGTTCCTGGCGATCCCGGAAGCGATAGCTGATGTCGCTGGGGCTGCCAAAACGCACGGACAAGGTGTTCTTGAAGGAAACCACGTGTTTCTTTCCGCCCTTGATGTACACCCGGTCTTCTTTTCCGTCATCGGCCTTGAAAATGAGCCAACTGGCCTTGTTGGCCAAAAATTCCACCTCTCCCGGACCTGTGGAAGAAGCTTTCGGCGCCGTCCCGGCGGCCCCATCCGCCGGAGCGCCCTGGCCCGGGCCGGACGTCGGTTCGGTGGTTCCGGCCTGCGGGGACTTCACTGCGGCGACATCCGGGACGGGCGATCCGGCGGCAGGAGTTCCGGCAATGGGCGTTTCGACGGTGGGCGTGGCGGCGGCTGGTTTCGCCGGGGTTTGGCCGGGAGGCGAATCCGCCGGGACCGGGGATGCGGGGGGAAGATCGGCGGCCGTCTCTCCGGGGCCTTCGCGTCCGGGCACCACCCGGAAGGCCTCCTGCCGGTCGCCATCCGCCGGGGACGCCGCAGGGGACATGGCGGCAGACGACGACGGCCCGGCCGGCTCGTCGCCCCCCGGCGCCGGGATCACGCCGTCCTGACCCTGCCGGTCGGCGAAACGATCCGCAAAGGATTTCGACACCTGGCCGGTATCGGCCAACTGTGCGGCATGCTCGCCCTCCGCAGCCCCCACGCCGGGGAATTCCTTCTCCAAGATGTCCGGCGACGGCGCTTCCGAAACCGCCGCATCGCCGTTGTCCACAAGATGCGCGCTGACCCGGATGTCGGCGGCGGCGACGGCCCCGGCAAGCCATGCGGCAAACGCCTCGTTGCGCTTTTTCTCCGCCAGGGCCTTTTCCACCAACGGATAGGCGGCGGCCGGGTCCAGGGTGAACGCCGGGGTTTCCCCCACCAGGACCAGGGCCAGGACTTCCCGTTTTTCCTGAACCACAGGGCTGGCCTGCCCAGGTTGGAGCTTTCCCAGAAGGGCCCGCCAGGCCTCGGGGATCAACTCCCGGGGAAGGCGCACCTCCTGGATGGAGGCCGCGTCCGGGGACGGCTCCCGGGGGAAGGTCCGCCCGGAATCCCGCTCACGCACGGCCTCGGCCACACGTTTTTTGTCCGGCCCGCGCACCAAAAGAAACGTCACCAAGGCTGGCCGTTGAAACTCCGCCACATGTTCCTTGTAATAATCGGCGGCCTCCTGGACCTCGACCCTGGTCCGGTCCTTGAGGATCATACTTACGAATTTATCCATGGCCGCCCGGGTCAGCAGGCTCTCGCGCCACTTTTGCGGGTCGATGTTCTCCTCGAAGAGCATGCGATCAAAGAGCTCGCCCGGGTAGTCGGCCCGGATCTCCGTCTCCAGACGGGCCAAATCCTCATCCGTGACCGCACCCCCGGCCTTTTGCAACTCATCAAGCATCAGTTCGCGGATGATCAGTTCGGCCATGATCCGGCCGTAATCCCGGCGCAGCCGTTCCACAGACGGATTTTCCGTGGCCACAAGCCCCATGGCGCGCAGGTCATGGTTGAATTCGAGTTGCCCGAGGGTCACGGGGCGGCCGTTGACCGTGGCCACCACCCCGGGCGGTTCCGCTTTCCGGTCGCAGGCCCACAGCAGGGCCATGGCGAAAAAAAGGACAGGGAAGAGGAGATATCGGGGAGATAACGTCATGATGTTCATTTTCCGTCCGGACTTGCAGCGCTCAGCGTGGCCAACTCCCGGGCCGCCTCGGCCAGTCCGGCGCGAAGGCCGCCCTCGGAAAGGCGCATCTCCAGTTTCGCCGGGGGCACAAGCCGCGCCCTGACGCCGTGGGTATTGACAAAGGCCACCAGACTTTCGGCAGAAACCGCCCCCACCGCGCCCGGTCGCGTTTCCCAGGACAGGGACAGTTTGGACGCGGTCACCTCGGCACGGGCCACCTGGAGCCTGGCCAAAACCTGCTTGAGGCCCAAAACGGAGATGAAGTTCTCCACCTCCTCGGGCAAAGCCCCGAAACGGTCGCGCATTTCAGCGGCCATCTCGGCCAGACCCGATTCATTGTGTGCCGTGGAAAGGGCTTTGTAAAGCCGCAACCGATCCTTGGGGTCGGACACATAGCTTTCAGGGATGCGGGCCGACACGGCGATGGTCAACTCCGGGTCCGTGCGCTCGTTTTGCGGTTCCCCACGCAGCCGCTTGATCTCATCGTCGAGCATCTCCAGGAACATGTCCAGCCCGATCCGTGAAATCTGGCCGGACTGCACCTCGCCCAGGATGTTGCCCGCGCCGCGCAGCCGCAAATCCTCCATGGCCACCTGGAAGCCCGCCCCCAGATAGTCCATGTCCTGGATGATCCGCAGCCTTTTGCGGGCCGGCTCCGGGATGCCGTCCAGGGAGGGAACCACGAAATAGGCATAGGCCTGAAGCGAGGAGCGCCCCACCCGGCCGCGCAACTTGTAGAGTTGCCCCAGGCCGAACATCTGGGCCTGGTCCACCACCAGGGTGTTGGCCCGGGGAAAGTCCAGCCCCGATTCGATGATGGCCGTACACACCAAAATGTCGATCTCGCCATGCCAGAATTCGTGCATGGCCTTTTCCAGGGCCCCCTCGGCCATCTGGCCGTGGGCCATGGTCACCCGGGCCTCGGGGACCAGCCTTCTGACGAAGGCCGCCGTCTCCTCCAGGCCGCGCACCCGGTTATGAACCCAGAACACCTGGCCCTGGCGCTCCAGTTCGCGGCGCACCACGGAACGCAGGAAATCCGAATCCCGCTCCACCAAAAACGTCTCCACGGCCTTGCGCTCGGGGGGCGGCGTCTCGATGACGCTTAAGCCCCGGATGCCGGAAAGCGACAGTTGCAGGGTGCGGGGGATGGGGGTGGCCGTCAGCGTCAGGACGTCGATGTTTTTGCGCAGGGCCTTGAGCTTTTCCTTGTGCTTGACCCCGAAACGCTGCTCCTCGTCCAGGATGAGAAGCCCCAGGCGCGGGGCCTCCACATCTTTCGACAGCAGGCGGTGGGTGCCGATCAGAATGTCGATCTCCCCTCTCCTGACCCCTTCCGTCACCACCTTCTGCCGTTTTGGCGGCACAAACCGGCTCAGCATTCCCACCCTGACCGGAAAATCCCCCAGGCGCTTGCTGAAGTTCTGAAAATGCTGTTCGGCCAGGACCGTGGTGGGACACAGCATGACCACCTGCTTGCCGTCGAGCACGGCCCGAAAGGCCGCGCGCAGGGCCACCTCGGTCTTGCCGAAGCCCACGTCGCCGCAGACCAGGCGGTCCATGGGTTCGGGCCGCTCCATGTCCGCAAGGACGTCGGCAATGGCCTTTTCCTGGTCCGGGGTCTCCTCGAAGCCGAATCCGGCCTCGAACTCCCAGTACAGTTCGTTGAGCGGGCCGTAGGCATAGCCCTTGGCGACCTTGCGAAAGGCGTACATCTCCACCAGATCCCGGGCGATCTTCTCAATGGCCTTTTTGGCCTTTTCCCGGCCGAGCTTCCAGCGGTTGCCGCCCAGGCGGTCCAGGGCCGGATCGATCCCGTCGGGCCCCTTGAACTTCTGGATGAGCGACATCCGGTCCACGGGCACGTACAGGCGGTCCTCGCCGTCGAAATGCAACAGCAGATAGTCCCCGCCCGCGCTGTCCACGGTCATCCGGGCCAATCCGTCAAAACGGGCCAGGCCGTAGTCGCGATGCACCACCAGATCCCCCGAGGCGATCTCGTCCTGGGAGGCGATCCCCTTGAACCCGCGCACCCTGGAGGCCCGCCCGGACTCCTCCCCGCCGTCGGGGCGCAGCACGTCCTCGGACAGGATCAGCGTCCGGTTCCAGGTCAATTCCATGCCCTGGCGAAGCGGCGACACCAGCGCGAACAGCCCCGTACTGCCGGGGTGGTACTGGGTGGAGAGGGAGATGCCCTCGTGCTCGATCATTTTCAAAAACTTGGTGCGCGAGCGTTCCCCATGAAACGACAGCACCACCTGGCGCTTGGACACGGCCCAGTCCCGCAGGCCGGACATGAGCGCCGACCACGGGCGCTTGTCCTCCCCCGGCTTCCAGAACAGATCCGAAAACCGCTCCAGGCCCTTCTCCGGCATGTCCGGGCCATGTTTGCCGTGCCCCAGCACCAGATCCTCGAAGAGCACCTGGCGGCCGGCCAGCCACATCTTGCGGGCCATGCCCCCGGGCCAGCACAGCCGGGGCCCGGGCCAGCCGAATCCCCGCTGTGCGGTTTCGGCCTCCAAAAACTGCTTCCAGCCGTACTCCACCTCTTCCAGCCGGGAACGCATGCGCGAGGCGTCATACAGCATGTACACGGCGTCCTTGGGCAGATGATCGGTCAAGGACGAGGGTTTTTCATAAAACAGGCCGGGCCAGATGGTCCCGTCCCCGGAGTCGAGCTTGTTCTCCAGGGCCGCCTTGGCCTCCCGGCGCAGTTCGCCGGTTACGGCCATGGATTCCCATAGTTCCCTGGCGGCGGCGCGCGAGGCGTCGGTGAGCACGGCCGGGGCCACGGGCAGAAGCCGCATGCGCGGCAGTTCGGCCTGGGAACGCTGGGTGGTGGGATCGAAGGTGCGGATATATTCAATGGTGTCGCCGAAAAATTCGAAGCGCAGAGGCAAGGCGTAGCCCGGGGCGAAGATGTCCAGCACGTCGCCGCGCACGGCCACCTCGCCGGGCGACTCCACCATGGGCTGGCGGCGATAGCCCCACAGGGCGGCCTGCTCCAAAAGGAGCTCCCGGGACATGTCCTCCCCGGCCGCAAGCTCGATGGAGCTTTCCTCGACCACCTGCCTGGGCGGCCATTTGGGCAACAGGTTGTCCACGGTGAAAAGGCACAGGCGGGGCTTTGCGGTGGCGGTCGCGAAATTGAGAAAGGCATACCTCGCGGCCCAGGCCGAAAGGGACGGGGCGGCCGGCGGATAGGTCGGCAAGGCCCGCCAGGGCGCCTTGGCCAGGGGGTCGTCGCCCGGGGACAACAGCAGGGAAAAAAGGGACTTGAGCCGGGCCAGTTCCGGCGCTCCCGGAACGATGACCACCACGGAAGACCCCGACGCCAGCATGTCGCAAGCCAGAAAGGCCAGGGTGCCGGGGCCGCTTTTGTACACGCCAAGCGAACTCCCCCGGCCCTTCAAAAAATCTTTGATCTCGGACGGATACTGCAAAGTCCCGCACTCCTTCGGGCAACATGATGAAAAGCCGCCGTCGCGAAAAACGACGGCGGCCAGAATATCAATGGAGACAAATGCCCCAGGGCCCGGGCCATATTTTGCGCGCGATGGCGACGCGATGCGAAACGCCGGAAACTAGACGCCCGTCAGGACATCGCGCTCTTCGCCGGACAAGAGGCGGTCCAGATCGAGCAGGATCAGCAGGCGATCTTCGAGTTTGCCCACGCCGCTGATGTATTCCGATTCGAGGCCGGAAACCACGGGTGGCGGCGGCTCAACCGTATTGGAGGGGATGCGCAGCACCTCGGATACGGAATCCACCACGAATCCTACGATCATGTTGTTGATCTCAATGACGATGATCCGGGTGTGCTTGTCGTGGTCCCTGGTGCTCAGGCCGAAACGCTTCCGCAGGTCGATGATGGGGATGACCTTTCCGCGGAGGTTGATGACTCCCTCCACAAAATCCGGAGCGCGCGGCACCTTGGTAATCTCCATCATCCGGATGATCTCCTGAACCTTCAGGATATCCACTCCGAATTCTTCCTCACCGATGCTAAACGTCACAAGCTGCATCAGTTCGGCGTCCTGCTTCTTCTGGGTTTCATCCATGGGGTGTCCCCTTCTCCGGATTACCGGCGCGTGCGCCGTTCATGCAAACTGATCCCGAAGCCTCAACTCACATACTTCTAGCCCGTTTTATGATCTCTGGCAATGCTTCGCGGCTCGAAAAATCACTGCCCGGAACGCTCCTTGGCCAATTCCTCCGGACTCATGCTCCAGAACGGAAAGCCGTCCTTGGTGCGGCGCACCTTGAGCTCCACATCCTCGGCCTTCTTGATCTTGATGGCCAGGATGACGTCTTTACCGTCCACCTCGGCCCAGGCCCCGACCACCTTGACCATGTCCCCTTCCTTCAGGCCGATCACGGACAAATCCACGGCGGATTTCGGTCCCAGATGCACGGTCTCCTTGCGCTTGTCCTTTTTGTCCTCAATGAGCAGGCCAACGCCCGGGGCCATGCCCGGCATGGGCACGATCTCCTGGATCTCCAGGATCTTGCCCTTAAACGAATCGGACTCGCTGACGTCAAAGAGCTTGTCGTAGACGCCGCCCTTCTCCCATCCGGCGATCCCGGGGTCTGCGGCGTGGGCCGCCATCCCGATCAAAAAAAACAGCATCGCCGCAAAAAAGCCCGTCGCCGCGCGCATCATCGTGGACCTCCTGTGCCCCGGGCCGTGACCGTGCCCGGGTCTTCCTAATTTTTGAAGATTCCGTCTTCATAGACGGTAACGGCCGATCCGTCCGGCATGACGGCCCGAACCCGCTTTTTTTCCGTGTTGACCAGATCCCAGTGCAGGGCCGAGTCGTTAAACCCCAGTTCCGCCTTCCGCTCGGCCGTCAATTCCGCCGGGTTGCCGTCGTAGGTGTCGGAATAGGAGCTTCCCACGGCGATGTGGCAGTTTCCCCACGCGCCGCCGAAATTCTCGTCGAACAGGGTGTTGGCCATGAAGGTGTCGATTTTGGAAAACCGCTTGTCGGTCAGGGAGAACTCCCCGATGCGGCAGGCCCCCTTGTCCATGGCCAGTTGCTTGGCCACGAAGGCCGCCCCTTCCTCGGCCTGGGAGGAAACGGCCTCGCCGTCCCGGAACTCCAGGCGCACCCCGCGCACGTAGTTGCCGCTGCGATACGACGGCTGGTCGGCGTAATAGACCCCCTGCACGCCGCGCCAGTCCGGGGACAAAAAAAGCTCGAAGCTGGGGATGTTGTGGCCGGAAATGCCGATCCAGCGCCGTTTCTCCCCCGGGGTGACCTTCAGGTCCACATGCTCCGACTCCACATGGTAGAGAGCGGGCTTTACGGAATTGAGCCAGGCCTTGATCTCGGCGGCCTCGGCGTACAAGGTCTTCCACTTGCCCACTGGATCGGCCTCTTTCAGAAAGCAGGCCTTTTTGATCTGGTCGGCGTACTGTTTGACGGACAGCCCGGCCTTGGCCGCCAATTCCGGGGTGGGATGCATGCACAGGGTCCAGCCGAAATCCCCGGCCTCCTCGCGGCCCACCAGGATGTCGCGCAGGGGTTTGCGGGCCACGGCGGCCTTGGCGATGCGTTTGGGGTCGATGTCGCTTAAATGGGTCAGGGATTCCGGGGCCAGGACATGGATGGCTCCGTTTAAGTTCTCGTTGAGCGTGGCCTGTCCGGGAACCTGGAAGACCAGTTGTCCCTCGTCGGCCTTGGCGTAGAAGGCATGCTCCATGCGAAAGGTCGGGATCATGCGGGCCACGGGATGCATCCCCCGGTCCATGATCCGGGCGAACAGGGCCTCGGCCAGGGTCACGGCGGCCAGGTCGTACTGCAATAAAATCACGTCGCCGGCGTGAAATCCTGCGGGCCGGGACGTATCCAGGCCCCACATGAGCACGTCGGCGTATTTTTCAATCTGGGTCTGCGTGAACACTCGGTTCTCCATTTTTCTCGCATACTATCCTGAACATGTCCGGGCATCAAGAGGCCGTCTCCCCGACTGCTGTCTCTCCGGCGGTTCGTCACCCGGCCGTAACCTGTCTATCGGACACTGACGGGCAGCCTCAACCAGGACCGGCCCATTCCGGCATCAAGGATCACGGCATGCTCGTTTTCGCCCAATCCGGCTATTTCCATGACCTGCTGGACAGCTTCGCCCTGGGGGTGGTCATCTTAAACGCCCGGGGACGCATCTATGCCGCCAACACGGCCGCTGCGGCCCTGCTCGGCCACTCCCGGGAAGAGCTCATCTCCGATCCGGCCGTGGCGGCGGACGTCTTTCGCCGGACGGACAAGCCCAAGGCCCTGCGGCGCTATCTGCGTGCGGCCCTGCGGCGCGAGCATCCCGGCGGCCCGCTTCGGCTGCAGTACCGGACCCGGGACGGGATATCCCTGCACCTGTCCCTGACCTTCTCCCATCTTGTGGAAAACGAGAAAATATTCGGGGTCATGCTCCAGATCACGGACGTGACCGAGATCATGACCCTGCACGAGCGGGAACGACGCATCCTGGACGAAAAATACCGAGTGGAACGCGAGCGGGTGGAGAGCCTGCGGGCCCTGTCCTCGGCCGTGGCCCACCAGTTGCGCAATCCAGCCATGTCCATCGGCGGGTTGACGGGCCTTTTGCTCAAAAAAAGCCCTCCGGACGACCCGGCGCGCCCCTTTCTCCAGGCGATTCTGGAGGAATCCAAGCGGCTGGAGGCCATCGTGGCCGCCGTGGGCGAGGCCACCCTGCCCCTGTCCCCCCAGACGTCCTGCTTCTCCCTGCGGGATCTGGTCCAGTCCAGGCTGGCCCATGTCCGGGCCGAGACCGGGAAACGCGGGCTGTCCGCCGTCTGGAGCCTGCACGGGGACGATGGCCGCCTGTGCCTGGACGGTTCGCTTTTGGGACAAGCCCTGGATGAGATCCTGACCAACGCGGCCGAGGCCTCGCAAAGCGGCGGCCGGGTGGATGTGGCTCTATCGCCGCACCATGCCGCCGACGGCCAGGCCGGGCCTGCGGCCATCGTCGTCCGGGACCAGGGGCCGGGCATCGCAGCGGACATCCTCCCCTTTCTGTTCGATCCCTTTTTCACCACCAAGGCTGTGGGGGTGGGCATGGGCCTGTGTCGGGCCAGACGCATCATGGCCGCCCTGGGCGGAGAGATACGGGTGGACAACCATCCGGATGGCGGGACCATGGCCATCCTGCAGATGACGGGAGTCCCCGCCCCAGGCGACGACGCCGACTCCGGGCCGTCCCGGGACGCAGCCGTCTGAGCTCGGGCAGGCTTCCCCACGCCACGCCCCCTGCCCGGCCGACAGGCCACCATGACCGCCCTGGGCGGCATCAGCCCGGGGAAGCCTGCCGCGCCCGGCCATGCCGTCAGGCATCCCTTGCTTTTCTACGCCAAATGGATACAATGCCACGTTTGAGCCTGACGCCTCTGGTCCAAAAGGATGGGATGCGTCGCGCCCTTGCGCGCCATTGGGGCCTTTCAGACACCAAGCAGAGGG
>Ga0209467_1001051_pt1 | contig 27258 bp, 23 predicted proteins | sample Higcelwee11metaG_FD_187175 | JGI IMG/M metagenome (GOLD analysis project Ga0209467, IMG submission 187175) | Freshwater pond sediment microbial communities from the University of Edinburgh, under environmental carbon perturbations - High... | ecosystem: Environmental > Aquatic > Freshwater >... | reverse complement strand
CAATTAATATCTTATACACCCTTTAACAGGCGCATCTTATTAATCTGTAACTAAACCCTAAAGCCAAAACTTTGACATTTTAACCCAAAGCTTAATTAATCCTGAAATTAACTTAAGACCCTTTTTTTCTTACATCACTATTTAGTTTTCAAAGATCAAAGGCTCGGCTTGCCTGCGTCAAACAAACAAAATTGAAGCCATGATTTTTATCTCCCGTAAGAGATCTTATCTTTTTACTCTTTTAATTTTTGTTTGTCAACTCTTTTTTTCGCTGTAACCTTTTTTTAAGAGCCATCCGAATGCGGGAAATTCTTTCCGTCAAAAGGATTATGGGTTTCTACATGCCACTCAATACTTTGTCAACCACTAAATTTAAAAAAATGAACAATTTCGAAATTTACTGAAAAACACGTTTTTTTCAGTAAATTTCTTTTTAAAGACCGATTGTATCCCCAAATTCATGCCGCGTATAACATTCTGATTATATTTACTATTAAATTTTATCAGCCTCACCGCCTCACCCGATTAATCCGTTTAAGCCTGGATTGGCGCTTTCGGCTTGTTGTTTTCAAAACATCGATTATATGCTTCTTTTAAAGAATACGCATTGATGTCGGGAATGGGTTCTATTTCAGCAAGAACCTTTATCCTGCCGAACGTTTCAATGGCATGCCGGTTTATCGCATTTTGAACACCATTTATTGCTACGCCCAGGATTTTTATCCCTTCATGCCGCAGTTGAGACAACGACAACAGTGTGTGATTAATGGTTCCCAACGTGCTTTTTGCCACCAGCAATACTGGTAAATTCAAATGTTTGATAATATCTGTCATATATTGACAGGAATTGATGGGAACCATCACGCCGCCAGCGCCTTCCACAATCAACGGCCCGCAATCCGGCAGCAAGAAAGCCCCAAGTTGGATACGAATGCCGTCAACCGCTGCCGCCGCATGGGGAGAAATTGGTTGAGACAGACGGTATGCCTCTGGATAAAATCGTTCGTTCGGCAATCCGGTGATTTTTTGAATCCATTCTTTGTCCGTCATCTCTTCCAAACCGCTTTGAATGGGTTTCCAGTATGCTGTGCCAAGCCCTGTCATTAAAATAGCGCTGATCACTGACTTGCCCACATTGGTATCAGTTCCGGTGATAAAGAATTTTTCTGGTAAATTCACATTATCCATTTGGGGAAACTCCCCTCTTATCCTATGCCAGGCAAGGCGGCTTTCATATTTATTTTTTTCTCCGAGCGTATTTTTTTCCATTATTTTCAGACTCCTGTTGGGTGGAAACAACAGGCGCGCACTGGGTGGTCACTGCCGGATACCCGAGCAACCGGTTCACGTCCTGGGCCAATGCGCCGCATGCCCGCAAATTAATCTGCGGGGGCAGCTCAACGATGGTCTCGGTTTTTTCTGGAATAATAATATGAAAAAAACATTTACACAAACCAGGATAAGTCTCTAATAATTCAAGGAGTTGCTTCATGATCCGGATGTCTGTTCGTCCGGCATCCATGGTAATATGGACGCTGGCTGTCCAGAAAGACTCCGCGCTGGCAATGGGGACTATATTTTCCGCAAGAATCTTGACGGATTTTTCATTCTTCTGGACTTCCCCCTGGACAAACACCGGGGCGTCAACGATCAGAAAATGGCTGACCTGGGCATAATTCTTCGGAAACACAACCACTTCCACCGAGCCGTGGAGATCCTCCACCTCCATAAACGCCATGAGTTCGCCGCGCTTGGTGACAATGGTTTTCAGGCCGCGAATAATGCCGCCCATGCGGACAATCTTCCCGTCCTGGAAGCTTTCCTCTATTAACTCAATGGTATGTGCGTTTGAAAACTTGTCCAGAATATCCTGATAGGCGTCCAGCGGATGGCCGGTGATATAAAAACCAATGGCTTCTTTTTCCAGATTCAATTTCTGTTTTTCATCCCATTCCGGCACATCCGGCATGACCGGCGGATTGAGATGGACGGAGCCGGCAATGTCGCCAAACAAGGACATCTGGGAATCCGACGCTTCTTTCTGAATTTTCTGGCCATATTCCAAAGCGTTTTCCACACAAGCCATCATCTGCGACCGGTTGTTCCCCGTGGAATCAAACGCACCGCTTTGGATCAGGCTTTCCAGCACCCGTTTATTGACTTTGCGGATATCCACCCGCTGACAGAATTCAAAAATGGATGAAAATTTTCCTTTTTGGCGGGTTTCAATCACCGACTCAATGGCCGCATCCCCCACATTTTTGATCCCTGCCAGACCAAACCGTATTTTGTCCCCGCTGACCGTAAATCCCCTGTCGCTCTCATTGATGTCCGGCGGAAGCACCGAAATGCTTTGATTTCGGCATTCCGCTATATATTTGACCACGTTTTCCGAGGAGCCCATTTCACTGGAAAGCACCGCCGCCATGTATTCCACCGGAAAATGCGCTTTTAAATAAGCGGTTTGAAATGCAATCAGGGCGTAAGCCGCGCTGTGGGATTTATTGAACCCATACCCCGAAAATTTATCAATGAGTCCAAATAGTTCGACCGCTTTATTTCTGGGGATACCATTTTCCACCGCCCCATCCACAAACCGGTTGAGCTGGCTGGCCATTTCCTCCGCAATCTTCTTGCCCATGGCCTTGCGCAGAACATCGGCTTCGGGCATGGAAAATTTCGCCACATCTTGTGCAATTTGCATCACCTGTTCTTGGTAAAGAATGACGCCGTAAGTCTGGTTCAGAATCGGCTCCAGCTCCGGAACCAGATACGTCACCGTCTTTCTGCCGTGCTTGCATTCCACATAATCATCCACCATACCGCTGCCCATGGGACCGGGACGGTAGAGTGCCACCAGAGCGGTGATCTGGTCGAAGCTCTCCGGTTTCAGCCGGATCACCAGATCCCGCATGCCTGAACTTTCCAGTTGAAAAACAGCGGATGTATTGCCGGCGGCCAGGAGATCAAAGGTTTTTTGATCTTTCAAATCCAGATGTTCCATATCCGGCGGGGTTTTGCCCTGGGACTTGATGATGGCAAGGGCCTCCGCGATAATGGTCAGGTTCCGGAGGCCAAGAAAATCAAACTTGACCAGCCCGATTTTCTCAACCCGCTTCATATCGAGCTGGGTCATGACCTCGCCCTTTTTTCCCCTGTACATCGGGAGGTATTCCACCAGGGGTTTGTCGCCGATCACCACGCCGGCCGCGTGGGTGGAGGCATGCCGGTTCAATCCTTCAAGGATTTTCGAGATCTCTATGAGCTCGGCGATTTCCGGTTTGCCGTCAATAGCATCCCTGAGCTTCGGCTCCTGTTTAATGGCTTCGTCCAGGCTGATATTAATGGTTTCCGGCACCAGCTTGGCGATGGCGTCCACTTCGCTTAGAGGGATATCCAGGGCCCGGCCCACATCCCGAATCACGGCACGGGCCTTCATTTTACCGAACGTGATGATCTGGGCCACATAATCGCTGCCGCCGTATCGCTCCACCACATAATGATACACCTGCTCCCGGCCGTTGATGCAGAAATCCACATCAATGTCCGGCATGCTTCTCCGGCTGGGATTTAAAAACCGCTCAAAAATGAGCCCATGCTCGATGGGGTCAAGGTCTGTGATCCCTAAAGAATAGGCCACCAGACTCCCGGCGGCAGACCCCCGGCCCGGCCCCACGGGAATGCCGTTTTTCTTGGAATATTCGATAAAATCCGACACGATGAGAAAATATCCGGGAAATCCCATCTCATTGATTACCGATATTTCATAATCCACACGGGCCTGGTAAAGAGAGACATCCGCTTTTGGATTTTTCTCCAGAATAAATTTTATCTTTTTGGCATATCCCTGCCGGGCCTTTTCCTCAAAAAGCTGGGCTTCGGACTGACCTGATGCCAGGTTGAATTTTGGAAAATGAAAATTATCACCTTTTAAATCAAATTCCACATGGCAGCGGTGGGCGATGGCAGCCGTATTTTCAATGGCCCCCGGATATCCCCCAAAGGCGTCGATCATTTCCCTGCTGGATTTAAAATACAGTTCCTCGGTCCGGAATTTAAACCGGTCCGCGTCATTCACCGTCCGGCCTGTCTGAACACACAGCAGCACATCATGGGCCCGGGCGTGGGCCTTTTCCAGATAATGGCAGTCGTTGGTGGCCACCATGGGAATCGACAAGCGCCGATTCATCTCAAGAATTCCCCGGTTCACGATTTCCTGATCCGGAATGCCGTTGTGCTGGACCTCCAGAAAAAAATTATTTTCTCCGAATAGTTCCAGATAAAACCGGGCGGCCGTATCCGCCGCTTCTTTTTTACCGGCCCGAAGCAGCATAGGGATTTCGCCTTTTAAACACGCGGAAAGCCCGATGAGTCCCTGGCAGTGGGCCGCCAGCAGGTGTTTGTCAATGCGGGGCTTGTGATAAAAACCGTCCAGACTGCCGGCCGTCGCCAGTTTGCACAGGTTTTGATACCCGGTCTGATTTTCCGCCAAAAGCACGAGATGGGATAATTGCTTGTGGTCCAGGGGCGTCCGGTCATTCAGGGTTCTGGGCGCCACATAGAATTCGCACCCGATAATGGGTTTGATCCCGGCTTTTGTGGCTTTTTCATAAAAATCAATGACCCCGAACATGGTGCCGTGGTCGGTGATGGCCACCGCCGTCATGCCGTCGGCCTTGGCTTTTGCAAGCAACCCGTCGATACGGATGGCCCCGTCCAGCAGGCTGTATTCCGTATGCACATGCAGGTGGACAAATGGCGATGCCTGGTTTTCCGGATTATTCATGGGTGTAATTCGGCGCTTCTTTGGTGATAATCACGTCATGGGCATGGCTTTCACGCAGACCCGCAGCGCTGATCCTTATAAACTGGGCCTTTTCTCTTAATCCAGCAATGGTCCTGCATCCCACGTACCCCATGCCGGATTTTAGCCCTCCCACCATCTGGAAAATATTTTCCGCAATGGTGCCACGGTAAGGCACCCGGCCCACAATACCTTCGGGAACCAGCTTGTCGCTTTCCTCCTCATCCCCCTGATAATACCGGTCTTTGCTGCCCTGCTGCATGGCCTCCACGGATCCCATGCCCCGGTAGGATTTATAACTTCGGCCCTGGAAAATAATTTTTTCCCCCGGACTTTCTTCAGTACCCGCAAACAGTCCTCCGATCATGACGGAATGCGCGCCCGCGCCGATGGCTTTGGTGATATCGCCGGAATATTTGATGCCGCCGTCCGCGATAATGGGCACGCCGGTTTTATTGGAAACCGACCGGCAATTCATAATGGCGGTCAATTGCGGAACACCGACACCCGCGATAATACGGGTGGTGCAGATGGACCCCGGCCCGATGCCGATTTTCACGGCAGCCACACCAGCCTCGATGAGAGCTTCGGCCCCTTCGGCGGTGCCCACGTTGCCGGCAATGACTTCCACCTCCTTGAACAACGATTTCAGTCGCTTTACCGCATTGATGACATTGGCGGAATGGCCGTGGGAGGTATCGATGAGCAACACATCCACCCCGGCCCGGACCAGACCGTCCGCCCGTTCTTCCATATCCGCGCCCACACCGATGGCCGCGCCCACCCGCAGTCGTCCATGCCCGTCCTTGCAAGCTTTGGGAAATTTCTTTATTTTTTCAATGTCTTTGATGGTAATCATGCCGGTGAGCTGGTCATCGTTTTTCACCACCAGCAATTTTTCAATGCGATGGGCATGAAGGAGCCGTTTGGATTCCTCAAGATCAATGCCTTCGGAAACCGTCACCAGGTTCTCCCGGGTCATGACTTCAGACACCTTTTTTTCCAGATTGGTTTCAAAACGCAAGTCCCGGTTGGTGACAATTCCCACCAGCCGCCCGCCTTTGGTTACGGGAACCCCGGAGATATGATACTGCTCCATGAGTTTAATCACATTTCGGATGGGCACATCGGGTTCGGTGGTCACCGGGTCCACAATCATGCCGCTTTCCGATTTTTTCACATGCTTGACTTCAAGGCATTGCCTTTGAATGCTCATATTGCGATGAATAAAACCCATTCCGCCCTCTCTGGCCATGCTGATGGCGGTTTCACGCTCCGTCACCGTATCCATTGCCGCGGAAATAATGGGAATATTTAAATCAATGGTCCGGGTCAGCCGGGTGCTGGTGTCCACCTGACTGGGTACCACATCCGAAAAATTCGGCAGCAACAACACATCATCAAATGAATAGGCTTCTTCAGGTACTCTTTCTTTCATAAGGCCTCCAAAATATGAAATCATCGCCGGTGTATCCGGCGTATCAACACGCTTGACAAACTCCATACCACTATACTAAGACTTCCTTCAACGACAAAAAAAATCGACAAAAATCAGTTAATAATTGTATTTCCACCAACCCCCCGGAAAAGCAAGTATACCCCATGCTGATCGAGATCAACCCCGAAAATCCGCAACCCCGTCTGATTGCTCAGGCGGTGAGTTTTTTGCGTGAGGGAGGCGTTATCGCCTATCCCACGGATACCATTTACGGCATCGGGTGTGATATCATGAATAAAAAAGCCATTGAAAAAATTTACAGAATCAAGCGGCGGGATAAAAACAACCCATTCAGTTTTATCTGCGCGGACTTGAAGCATATCAGCGATTACGCCAAAGTGTCCAACTATGCCTATAAAACCATGAAACGGCTCCTGCCCGGCCCATATACCTTTATTCTGGAAGGTTCCCGGATGGTGCCGAAAATCATGCTCACCAAACGTAAAACCGCAGGCATCCGCGTTCCGGACCATGCCATCTGCCTTCAACTGGTGGAAGGACTCGGCAATCCCATTATTTCCACTTCCGCCAATCTGCCGGAGGGCGAGAACTTCAGCGACGCCTCTCTCCTGCACGATTATTTCGGCGCCCAGATTGATCTGGTCATTGACGGCGGGCCGGTTTCCGGGCAGGAATCCAGCGTGATATCCCTCATCAATGATGAGCCGGAAGTGTTCCGCAAAGGGCTGGGGGATGTCAGCAGCTTTGAATGATATTTGCTACCGCCCCGCGTCCGGCTGAAACAGATACCCTCCGGTAATCATGGATATTCCCCACCGGGAAACCACGCCGCTTAATTCCTCAGCCGTTGATTCCAGCAAATATTTCATGAAAGGCGGTTTTTTCTCGGGCGGATAAACGACCGTTATCTCACCAACAATGCCCCCCAGCTCCCCTGCCCACAAAACCGCGTCTTCCAGATTTCCCAGACGATCCACAAGGCTTAGGGCTTTTGCCGTTTCACCGGAAAAAATCCGGCCATCGGCGATCTTCCGGATATCCGCTTCCGGCAGATGTCTTCCGGCCGCCACATCCCTGATAAACTGGCTGTGCACATTGTCGGAAAAATCCTGAAGCAGTGCCTGTTCAGCCGCCGTCATTTTTCTGACCGGGGAGCCCATATCCTTGTATTCCCCGCTTTTAATCACCACCGGATACAATCCGATCTTTTCAAACAGGGCCTCAAAATTGGTATATCCCAGAATAACGCCGATGGAGCCCGTGATGGTGCCGGGATTGGCCACAATGCCATCTGTTGCGGCGGCGATATAATAGCCCCCCGACGCTGCAATGGCGCCAATGGACGCAATGACTTTTTTGACTTTGGCTGTTTTTTTAATTTCCCGGAATATTTCCTGGGAAGGCCCCACCCCGCCGCCGGGAGAATCAATCCGGATCACAATGGCCTTGATCTCGTTATTTTTTCTGAAACGCTTGATATCCTCCAAAACCGGCCGGGAATCGGCAATCACGCCTTTAATCTCAATGACGCCCACTTTTTCGGAAAAAATGGCGTCTGACTGAATATTCCCGGCCATGGTGAGCAGGGACACGATGACCGAACTGCCGGCAATCATGCCGGTAAAAATCAGCAAAAAAAACAGATAGGGGTGTCTGCGGGAAAACATGAATGAAATCGCCTGATTTTGGATTTATTTAGAATAGAAATAGGGATGAGGCAAAAACAAATTCCGCTTCATCCCTATTTCATATTGTCTCAAACCTGCCGCACTACCCGTGCGGCTGGCTTTAAAAAAACATTTTTTCCATCGGCTTACTCGGCAACGGGTTCCGAATCGGCATCCGCCGCTTTTTCCGCTTCCGCCAGTTTTGCCCGGCCGCTTAATTTTTCCTGAAGGTTTTCTTTCAAGATCGCGCCGAAGCTGGAAGGCGCGGGCTGGGACTTATTCACATAATCCTCAAGAATCGACTGGTCGTCTTCATCCCCAAGCCGCTTGATGGAAAGTCCAATCCGCCGGTCTTCCGTATTGATATTCATCACCTTGGCGACCAGGGTATCTCCCACCGCATACTGTCCCACCGGGGTCTTGATTTTTTCCTTGCTGATTTCCGAAACGTGCACCAGACCTTCGATGCCTTCTTCCAGCTCCACAAAAATACCAAAATCCGTTATATTGGTGATGACGCCGTTGATTTCAGTGCCTGCCGGATAGCGCTCGGCCACTGATTTCCAGGGATCTTCCTCAAGCTGTTTGATGCCCAGTGAAAAGCGTTCGTTGGCCTTGTCGATATCCAGGACTCTCGCCTGAACCGTATCCCCCTTCTTATACAATTCGGAAGGATGCTTGATGCGTTTAATCCAGGAAATGTCGGAAATATGCACCAGACCGTCGATATCGTCATCAATGCCGATAAAAATACCGAAATCGGTAATATTTTTAATTTTACCTTCAATGGTGGAGCCGATGGGGTATTTCTGGCTGATCTGTTCCCAGGGATTGGGACTGATCTGTTTCATGCCCAGGGAAATCCGGCGGTTTTCCGGACGGATATCCAGCACAATGGCTTCAACGACATCGCCGGCGCTCACAACCTTGGACGGATGACGCACCTTGCGGGTCCAAGACATTTCGGACACATGGATCAGGCCCTCAATACCCTCTTCCACTTCCACAAACGCGCCGTAATCCGTGAGGCTCACCACTTTGCCGTGCACCCGGGTGCCCACCGCATATTTTTCCTTGGCAGTGGTCCACGGATCCGGCACCAGTTGTTTCATGCCCAGGGATACCCGTTCGTTTTCCTTGTCAAAAGACAGGATTTTCACATTGATGGTATCGCCCACTTTATAGAGTTCAGAGGGATGTTTGACCCGTCCCCATGAAATATCGGTGATGTGCAGCAGACCGTCCACGCCGCCCAGATCAACGAAAATGCCGTATTCCGTGATATTCTTGACCACGCCTTCCATGACACTGCCTTCTTCAATGGAAGCCAGGGTCGCGGCACGGACAGATTCACGTTCGGATTCCAGAATGGCCCGTCTCGACAGCACAATATTATTACGTTTACGGTTGAATTTCAATACCTTGAAGTTGAGCGTCTTGCCCACCATCTCGTCCAGATTGCGAATGGGCCGCAAATCCGCCTGAGACCCCGGAAGGAATGCCAGAACACCGACATCCACCGAAAAACCACCCTTGACCCGATTGGTGATCACGCCCTCGATGATGCCGTCCGCCTCGTGAATGTCCTTGATGGCTTCCCACACCTTGACTTTGGCGGCTTTTTCCTTTGACAGAATGACCCGTTCCTCGTCTTCGTCCCACACCTCAATCATGACCTCAACCTGGTCATTTAAATTGACGTTGATTTTCCCTTTTTCATCTTTAAATTCATGAATGGGAATCTGGCCTTCTGATTTATAGCCCACATCCACAAGGACAAAATCTCTGTCCACGGAAATGATGGTGCCGGTCACCACTTCGCCCTCTTCAAACTGCTTGAGGCTCTCGTCATACATCTCCATCAACGATTCCATGCTCTCGCCGGAATCATCAACGTCCACCGCGTCTAGTTCATCTTCAACTTCGTTTACAGATTTGTTTGTTACGTTTTCCATTAAACAATTTCTCCTTTAGCCGAATTTTATACTGTCCGGGGCTTGCCGGATCAATATAGGCAGTCGTCTATAGCAGGCCTTTTTAAAAAACTCAATCATTAATTATTGGGGTCATTCATTTTCTTTTTGACGGCATCCAGCATGCGTTCAATGATCTCGTCAACGGAGAGATGCGTGGAGTCAATCATCATCGCGTCATCCGCCGGCCTGAGGGGCGCTTCTTTCCGGGATGAATCGTTCTGGTCCCGGCGCGCCATGTCTTTTTTGACTTCTTCAAAATCCTGGAATGACCGTTTTTCCTCCAGTTCCCGATGCCGGCGCAGCGCCCTGGTGGATAAATCCGCAGTCAGAAAAAATTTCAGGTCCGCTTCCGGAAATACCACGGTTCCCATGTCCCGGCCCTCAAACACAGCCGCTTTTTCGGCCCCCAGTTTGCGCTGCACATTTAGCAGGGCTTTTCGCACCACCGGCCTTGCCGACACCGCTGACGCCATCATGGACATCTCCGGGGAACGAATGTTACCGGAAATATCCATGCCGCTGGAATACAGGCGCGGACCTTGCGCATCACGGATAAACCGCAAATCCAGTCCCCGGCACATGGCATCAAGCCCGGCGTCGTCTTCCGGCGATATGCCCCGGATTTTGGCTTCATAGGCCACGCCCCTGTATAACGCGCCCGTATCAATATAATTATAGGCCAGACGATCCGCCAAGGCGCGGCTGACAGTTGTCTTTCCCGCCCCTGCCGGGCCGTCGATGGTGATGAGCAGCCTACGCATGGGCCGCCTCCCGGCTGCTTAAAACCTTTTCCAGGGCCTCTAAAAAACGCATATTTTCGGAACGAGTTCCCACGGTAACCCGGATATATTCCGGATATCCGTAAGACACCATGGACCGGACAATGACCCCCTGCCTCAGCAATGCTTCAAACACGATCCCGGCGTTTTGCTTCACGTCGATCAGAAAAAAATTGGCCTGGGTGGGAAACCAGGAAACCCCCAACCTGGTAAGGGAATCCTGAAGAAATCGCAGCTCCGTTTGTATCAATGCTTTGGTTTCCCGCAAAAAATCCTCGTCATCCAGAGCCGCTGTCGCCGCCGCCTGGGCCAGGGAATTGGTGTTAAAGGGCTGCCGAACCCGGTGAAGCATTCCGGCCATCTCCGCCGGCATGACCCCGTATCCGATCCGGAGACCCGCCAGTCCGTAAGCCTTTGAAAAAGTGCGCATCACCGCAATGGGCCGCTCGTCGGAAACAACCGTTAAACCGTCAAGGCACGCCGGATCACTGGCAAACTCAATATAGGCCTCATCCAGCACCACCACGATATGGGGCGGCAGCAAGGCCATAAACGTCTCAAACTGCGGGGCGGTGATATGGCCGCCCGTGGGATTGTTGGGGTTGGTGATAAACACCATTTTCGTTTTTTCCGTGACCGCCGCAGCCATGGCGGGCAAATCAATTTCCAGATTACGGAGCGGGATTTTGATGGGGCTTGCGCCCACGGTGCGCACAAAAATATCATACATCAAAAACGACGGGTCTGTCATAATGGCATTGTCTCCGGGCTTTAAATACACCCGGGTCAACATGCCGATCACATCATCCGAACCGTTCCCCAGCACAATCTGATCGCGCCTTACCCCCAATTTTTCCGCAAGTTTCGCCGTCAAATAATAGCCACCGCTGTCCGGATACCGGTGAAGACCCGTCACTGCTTTCAGGATGGCAGCCGCTGCTTTTGGAGACGGCCCCAGCGGGTTTTCATTGGAGGCCAGCTTAATGGAGCCTTTGATGCCATACTCCCGCTCCACTTCTTCCACAGGCTTGCCGGGAGGATAGGGTTTAATAGACAAAATATTATCGGCTGGTTTTATTTTCATAGGATTGATTTCCCTGTTTCAATGGATTTTTCATTTACCGTTTCATTTTTCGGCCGGGTTTTCCAGCGCTGGTGCACCCAGAACCATTGCTCCGGATACCGCCGGATAATCTCTTCCAACGCCCGGTTATACTGGCGGGTATTGATTTTAATATCTCTTCCCTTATCACCGGTCCGGACAAGGGGCAACGCCGACCCGAATTCCACCCGGAACCGGTCCCCCTCCCTCATGCAAAATAAGGGGATCACCGGCGTTTCGGTTCTCAGGGCCAGCAGGGCCAGTCCCTCATTGGTGCAGGCGGGGGGCCCGAAAAAATCCACAAACACACCGGCGTTCCGATGGGTGTTCTGGTCCAGCAGGATGCCGATCAGCTCTTTATTTTTCAGACCTTTTAATATGGGCCGCATGGCGTTTTTCTTTGCGTGGAGCTTTGCGCCGTAGCGTCCTCTGAAATCGATAAAACCCGGTCCAGGGGTTTAAAGTCCAGGGGCCGGTAGACGGCGCTGATGGGATATCCCAGCATGGCTGCGGTCAGGGGCATCAGTTCCCAGTTGCCCACATGCCCGGTTAAGATCAGAATCCCCTGTCCTTTTTTATAAGCGGCCTGCAAATGATAAAGGCCATGGATATAAAAATATTTTGAAAAATCTCTTCGTGAAATACGCGATAACCATCCTATTTCAAAAAGAATACATACCAAATGGGAGAACGCTGACCGGGCCAGAGCCCGGATCTGCCCATGACTTTTTTCTCCGCCGAAGGCAAGGCTCAGGTTTTGCAACGCGACCTTCCGGTGCCGCCGATCAGCCGCAAACCATATCCGGCCGATAATATTTGAAATACGGCGGGCCGACCCACGGGGCAGATATCCCAGAAATCTAAAAAAACCGGCAATGATATGGTATGCGATATTTTCGAGGTAAATCTTCATCGTATCCATTGTTCAAACTTTTTTGCTCGTACCATATCCCGGATGAAGCTGCAATTCAAATTCAGCACGCTGTCGCAGTCAATAAAACCGGCATCCAGCCCATCCATAGCCCGGCCCTGCGCTTTACGCCTTGACAATCCCCACGGTTTACAGATATTTACCACCTACCTGCAAACTAAAAATAAAAGGACGCCCATGAGCAAATTTTTGAAAAAAACCCTTACCGCAAACTGGTTTCACGGCCTGGTGTACCATTTCATCCGTCTTTACGCGCTGACGTTTCGCCTGACCGTGGAAAATGAAAAAGAATGGATGACCTATTTACAAAATGGCGGGCGGGTACTTCTTTGCGCCTGGCATCAACAATTTTTTCCAGCTATCCGATACTTCAAAGCCTATCAGCATTACGCCCCCGGTTTGATGATCAGCCGAAGCGCAGATGGCGCGCTCATCGCCGGGGTGGCGGCCCGCTCCGGCTGGCGGCCGGTAAGGGGCAGTTCTTCCAAAGGGGGAAAAAGCGCCATGATGGGCGTGATCCGTCATTTGCAGGAAACCGGGCTGGCCGGCCATATCGTTGATGGCCCCACCGGCCCCGCCGGCATTGTGAAGGCCGGGCTGATCCGCATCGCGCTGGGAGCGGACGCCGTGATTGTGCCTTTTTATGTTTCCGCGGACCGGGCCTGGTATTTTAAAAGCTGGGACCGGTTTTTCATCCCCAAACCGTTTGCGAAAGTGACGCTGACCTATGACCGCTTGATTCCGGTCCATGAGCCGGATTCGGAAGCGGATTTTGAGGCGCAGCGGCTCCATGTGGAAAACAGGATGCGGAAATGGCTCACCTATCCGGACCAGAATCCGTAATCCGTAACATAAAACCTTTTTTACCCATTCTCTCTTATCCCCGCAAAGGAGCATGATGCATCTGTTTGATGAGGACATTGCCCGGACTCTTCCCTCCAAAGCCGGTTTCACAACCCAGGTGACGAAAAACTGGTCCATCAATGGCAATCCCAACGGCGGATATCTGATGGCGCTGGTGGCGAACGCCATGGGTGAACGCAGTGAAAAAAAATCACTCATCATCAGCACGGCTTCCTATTTGTCCCGGTGTATGCCGGGAAGCGCGGACATTCTGTTGGAACGTATCAGCCTTTCAAAAAGCTTTGACCGGTGGGAGGCGAAACTTGTTCAGGACGGCAAAGAAATCGTCCGGGCCATGGGCGCCTTTATGGATGACGCCACGGGCGCGATGGAAAAGCGGTATGAAAAATCCGCCCCTGATCTGGCAAGGGTCGAGGACTGCATCCGGATTCCGCCCATGGGGGAATATACCCTGTACAACGAGATGGATGTGCGCCTCGATCCCAGGTGCGCCGGATGGTTCCAGGGCAATCTGGTTGATATTTCCGAACACAGGGGATGGATCCGTTTCCAGAAGGATCGGCCATGGGATACCCCCGCCATTCTGCTGGCAACGGACAGTTTTCCGCCCCCGGTGTTTGCCAGCCAGGGCATGATTGCCTGGGTGCCCACCATTGAATTTTCGGTCAACATCCGCCATATCCCGGCCACCCGTTGGCTGAAATGCGTTTTCCGCACCCATTTTATCCACAACGGCATTCTTGAGGAAGACGGCGAGGTCTGGGATGAAAACGACGAGCTGGTGGCCGTATCCCGGCAGATCGCCCAGTTCCGGAAAAAATAATATCACCACAAGCGCCAAACACACTTAAAATATAAAGGAGACCCATCATGACCGCGAAACAATGGAACAGCGAGCCTGAAATGCAGATTGATCCGGCTAAAATTTACACCATCACCATGGACACCACCAAAGGAACCATCACCCTGGAACTGTATCCGGAACATGCGCCGAAAACCGTCAACAATTTCGTATTTTTAACGAAACAAGGCTATTATGACGGCCTGTCCTTCCACCGGGTCATCAGCGATTTTATGATTCAGGGGGGCGATCCCACCGGCAGCGGCAGCGGCGGACCTGGTTACCGGTTTGCGGACGAATGCGCGGGCAATCCCTTAAAACATGAGAGGTGCGTGATTTCCATGGCCAATGCCGGTCCCAACACCAACGGCAGCCAGTTTTTCATCACCCATTCTCCCCAGCCCCATTTAAATGGACGGCACACGGTATTCGGCAAAGTGATCAAGGGCCATGAGGTGGTGGACGCCATCCGGCAGGGCGATAAAATGGAAAAAGTAACGGTCTCCGAAAAATAGAAGTGACCCATGGGTTAAGGCGGAGGGCCGGTCACGCCAGACCGGTCTTTCTCCCCAGGCGCAAAAGGCAATTCAGCAGACGACTGAACGGTTGACAAATCGCATAATTCCGTTTAGGTTGCGGTGTTCATGATGCATTAAATTACCTAACCACTTGTTTTAAAAGTCTGAATCAAGAGATTTACAAGGGAATAAAAGCATGGCAGACGTCCTTCCGTTTCAGGGCATACTTTATAATATTGATAAAATACAAAATATATCCGATGTCGTGACCCCGCCGTATGATGTCATCTCACATGATGAACAGGAAGCCTTTTACCGTCGGCACCCCAATAATTTCATCCGGCTGGACAAGAATAAACCAGCGGCCACGGATAATGACGCCGACAATACCCACAGCCGGGCCGCCGCGTTTTTCGAAAACTGGCGAAAAGACGGCATTTTAATCCAGGATCCGATTCCTGCCTTTTACCTGACGGCAATGGAATTTGAGGTGGATGGACAGGTTCTGTCCCGTTACGGACTGATCGGCTGCGTCAAAATTGAGCCTTTTGAAAAAGGGGTGGTGCTGCCCCACGAAAAAACATTTTCCAAGGTCAAGACGGAACGGCTGGCCTTAATCAAAGCCGCCCACGCCAATTTCAGCCAGATATTTTCCATTTTTTCCGATGAAAAAGACATCCTCGGATGGCTGAAAAATGCCGTTTCATCCATGCCGGCGGTTTTTGATTTTACAGACGATGTCGGCCACCGGCACCGGTTGTGGCGGATTACGGATCCGGAGTTGCTTCAAAAAATATCTGACGCTTTCAAGGATAAAAAATTATTCATCGCCGACGGCCATCACCGGTATGAAACGGCCCTCAACTATAAAAAATGGCTGATGGAGACGGGAACGGAAGTTTCCGATGATCACCCGGCCAGTTACGCCATGATGTATCTGTCCGCCATTCAGGATCCGGGCCTGATTATTCTCCCCACCCACCGTTTGGCGGCATCCGTTCCGGAAAGCCGCCGGATTGAATTTCTCAAGACCGCCGCAAGCTATTTTAATCTGGAACATATTGCATTTGATCCCGCGGATCCCGTCAAAACCCAGCACCAGTTCCGCCAGGCCATGGCAGTCGCCCCCGGCGAACACAAAATCGGTGTTTTTATAAAAGACCGGCCGGAATTTACCATTCTGCATCTTCGGCCCGGCATGATGGACCTGGCTTTTGGCAATGAAATTGACGAATTGCATAAAGGACTGGATGTAACCATCCTCACCCGCCTGGTTTTTGGCAAGCTTCTCGGGTTTACCGAGGCCATGCTGGATGATGAATCTGTCATCAATTTCACCAGCCAGGATATCAAGGCCATCAAGGCTATTACCACCGGCACCCATGACATGGCGTTTATGCTGAATCCCACCACCAACCGGCAGGTGCGGGACATCGCTCTAAAAGGGTTGATTATGCCCAGAAAATCCACTTACTATTTTCCAAAAGCGATCTCAGGCCTGGTGATGCGTTCATTAAATGTCGGGGCCAAAGCATAGGGGCCGGGTCAAGACCCCTGGGAAATAATCATGGAAATCATTAAATCCGTAAAAGAAATGCAGCGCTGGTCAGGCCTTTGCCGGAAACAGGAACAAACCATTGTTCTGGTTCCCACCATGGGATATCTGCATGAAGGGCATCTGTCCCTCATGCGCGAGGGCAAAAGGCTGGGCGACAAGGTCGTTGTGAGTATTTTCGTCAACCCCACCCAGTTCGGCCCCGGAGAAGACCTAAGCACCTATCCCAGGGATCTGAAACGGGATTTCCATCTGGCTGAAAGCGCCGGTGCGGATATTATTTTTACGCCCAATGAATGGGATGTTTATCCCAAAGGCTTTGACACCTATATTGACCAGGAAAAACTTACCCTTCACCTGTGCGGGCTTTCCCGTCCCGGCCATTTCAAGGGCGTGATGACCGTTGTGACGAAACTGTTTCATATGGTCGCCCCCCAGATCGCCATTTTCGGAGAAAAAGATTATCAACAACTGGCCATTATCCGGCGCATGGTGAAAGACCTGAATTTTGATATAGAGATCAAAAGCGGCCAGACGGTGCGTGAACCCGATGGTCTGGCCATGAGTTCCAGAAATGTCAAATTGTCTTCGGAACAACGCAAATCCGCGCTGGCGCTTTATCAATCATTGCAACAGGCGCAAACACATTTGCTTGACGGCGAAACCCGGAGCGGACAGTTGATAGAGGAAGCAACCAGCCTGATTCTCTCTTATCCGGGCACGGCCATTGATTATATCCATGTTTGCGATCCGGATTCCCTGGAAGACATCATAACGGTTGACCGTCCGGCGCTCATGGCCCTAGCCGTCAAGGTCGGCGCGGTCCGGCTGATTGACAATAAAATTTTAACCCCCTAACATATATCGTAAAATACGCAAAGGAGCACCCAATGAGTCAAAAAAGCCTGCTGTTTACTTCCGAATCCGTAACTGAAGGCCACCCGGACAAAGTGGCGGACGCCATTTCAGACTCCGTGCTGGACGCCATCATGGCCCAGGACAAGAAATGCCGCGTTGCGTGCGAAACCCTGGTGACCACGGGACTTGTCATGGTCGCCGGAGAAATATCCACCGAATGCTATGTGGATATACCCCAAACCGTAAGAGACACGATCCGGGAAATCGGCTACAGCTCGTCCCGCATGGGATTTGACTGGCAGACTTGCGCGGTGCTGACCAGCATTGACCACCAGTCTCCGGACATCGCTCAGGGTGTGAATGTGGGTGAAGGCCTGCACATGGAACAGGGCGCTGGGGATCAGGGGTTGATGTTCGGATTTGCGAGCGATGAAACCCCGGAACTGATGCCCATGCCCATCATGCTTGCCCATCAGTTGACCAAACGGCTGGCGACTGTCCGGAAAAACGGTTCCTTGAACTTTTTGCGGCCGGACGGAAAATCCCAGGTCACCATCGAATATGATAACGGCATGCCCAAGCGGGTGCATACCGTGGTGATTTCCGCCCAGCACAACGAGGACGTGACCTATGATGAAATCAAGGAAGCCATGATCGAAGAAGTGATCAAAAAAGTGATTCCCAAAAACATGGTGGACGGGGATACCCGGTATTATATCAACCCTACCGGCAAATTCGTCATTGGTGGCCCCATGGGAGACTGCGGGCTGACGGGACGGAAGATTATCGTGGACACCTATGGCGGACAGGGCAGCCACGGCGGCGGGTGCTTTTCCGGCAAAGACCCTTCCAAGGTGGACCGGAGCGCGTCTTATATGGGCCGCCATATCGCAAAAAATCTCGTGGCTGCGGGTCTTGCAAAAAAATGCGAGATTCAGGTGGCATATGCCATCGGCGTCGCTGAACCAGTGGCCGTTATGGTTGACTTCATGGGGACCGGCAACATTGCCGAATGCAAAGCCATCGAAATTGTAAAGGACGTCTTTGACCTGCGGCCAGCCGCCATTATACAATATTTAGATCTTTTGAGACCCATTTACAAAAAAACCTCGGCATACGGCCATTTCGGCAGAAAAGACCCGGATTTTACATGGGAAGCCATCAATAAAGCGGAAGAAATCAAGGCAAAGGCCGGTATTTAAACAATCTCAAATCGCACGATCGAAAATAACAAAAGGCCGCTGCCCTGATGACCATTCAGAAGCAGCGGCCTTTTTTCTATCGAACCGACATCGCGGCATCCGCGCCATACCCAAGACAACGATGTTTTTTCCATGAGCCGTAAATTATTCAAAGCATATATTCCATTCGTGCTGATTATCATCTTGGCAGGTTATGGGGCCCATTTTCTGGTTTCAACCTATTCGGCTCCCCACCCATCCGGACCGGATGGTTCCGCGCCGCCATCGGGCGAGACGGATGTTCTGGGAACCCCGGTTTTGATGGACAACGGGGCCGGGTGGTGGGAAGCAAACGGCCTGATTTATCATGGCATTCCCACCCGAATCCTTTTTTTCCTGCCGCATGCGGGCAAGGACCAAGCCGATAAAATCAATGCCGCTGCGTGGCGGGAATTTGACCGAATCGGAAAAATATTCAATCCCTTTGATCCGGCGTCTGAAATCGCAAGCATGAACAGCGAGGCTCGGACCGGGCGTCCGCCCATGCAGATGGATGTATCGCAGGATATTTACACGGTCATGGAAATATCAATGGATATCTGGACGCGGAGCAGCGGCAATTTTGACCCCACCGTATGGCCCCTCAAACAGCTCTGGCAAAATGCTGAAAAAAGCCAGCAAATTCCGTCTGATCAGGATATCCGCAAGGCTTTACAGTCCATGGGATTTGGAAAGGTCCGGCTGCCTGAAAATCATGAACGAAGGATTTATATCGAAAATCATCCCGTCATGTTTGATTTTGGGGGAATCGTCAAAGGATATGCCGTGGATCAGGTCCGCCAGATGCTTTTGGATGCGGGAGTCACTGCCGGTCTGGTTCAGCTTGGCGGAGAAATCGCCGCGTTCGGCAACAATAAAAACGAGCCATGGCGGATCGGCATTCAACACCCCATACAAATGGAAAAGGTATGGGGTGTCATTGAAGCAAAAGGCAGCCTGCGGGTTTCCACCAGCGGCAATTACCGGCAGGCCATACAAATCGGAGACCGGTCTTTTTACCATATTTTCAGCCCCAAAACAGGCTGGCCGGTGTCTGAAAAAGTGCTGGGAGTCACCACCGCCTGCCTGGATGAGACCGCTTCAAACGCCCGGCTGGACGGCATGGCCACGGCCATTACCGTCATGGGACCGGAAAAAGGGCTGGCCCTTGCGAAAAATCAGAGAATCGCAGCGGTGATTCTTTATGAAAAAAGCGATGGCGGTATTGGGGCATATGTCACCCACAATCTAAAGGAATATTACACGGCAAATTAACTTATTCTTGAATGTTCGAGATCTTTCATGTCCTCAAAAAATTTTCTTTTTGGACACGGTTCCAAATGCCCCATTAATAAATGAAAGGGGCATTTGGAATAACCGTATTTCTCAGAATCAGAATAAGTTCTGATTCACGTTAAATATTGCATCTACCATTACTGAAGCAATATTTTTGCCTTATAGGTAAATTTTTTCTCCTCACACTCCCCGCCGGCAACGCAGCCGGACACCGTGCCGGAAATAGTGAACGTCATTTTTCCCGCAGCCCGCTGAGTTTTCTTATCGATTTTCATTGTGGATATTTTGACCTTCAGGAATGAATAATCCAGATTCGAAAGATCAAGTCCTTGGGCGGCGGCGGCACTTTCAAGTAAAGCGATCAGGTGATCCTCAAGGGCCGATCGGCCGGCTGCGTTCAAGGAATACACAAGTTTTTTCTCCTTTGCGTCCGGCGCAAACAAGCCGCTCATGTCATGCGGCGTGCCGTACTCATCCAAAAGGAACGCGCCGCCGTTATTCAGGGATAGCATGCCGTTGGCGCTGTTGCTGGCTTTTCCCCATTTGCTGACGGAAAGCTTTGATTGGATTTGCACTTTATAATCTCTATTCCAAGGGGCGCATCCTTCGTCCGTACTCCCATTACAGTTATTGTCCTTGCCGTCCCCGCAAATTTCACTGGCCCCCGGATAAATGGCCTTGTCGTTATCATTACAGTCCCCTTGAGCCGGTGTATATCCATCTCCATCGGTATCTGCGGGAATATCCGTAATATTGATAACAACGGTATCGGTATCCGAGGCCCCGTCATCATCGGTCACCGTCAACGTCAATGTCACCTGCTGGGCCCCGGTTACGGAAGGCGCGGTGAACGTGGGGGCCGCCGTATTCGAGTCGGAAATGACGCCGGCTATTCCTCCGGTTTGCGCCCATTTATAGCTCGCAATGGTTCCATCCGAATCCGTTCCTGAACCATGCAGGGTAATGCTGGTTTTCTCCACCATGGTTTGATCAGTACCCGCGTTGGCGACCGGCGGCTGATTTTGCGGTTGCACATCCCCTTTAACAGTGATTATGACGGCATCCGCCGGCTTGCTTTGCAGGCCGCCGTTGTCCGTCACCGTCAACTCATACTGCACCCAGCCCGCTTTATTGGGGGCTGTAAAACTCGGGGTGGCGGTGTCGCTCCCGGAAAGCAGTGGATCGATGGTTCCCCCCGAAGCGGTCCACTGATAATTAAGCGCATTGTTTTCCGGATCGGTTGATCCGGTTCCATTCAACTGCACCGTATCACCGTAGTTTACCGTCTGATCTGCCCCGGCATTGGCGGTCGGAGCAAGGTTCTTCCATAGGACCGTCACGGAAACGCTGTCCGTGTCCTTATTACCGCCTGCGTCCGTCACCGTAAGATGGAAAACCAGAGTGTCGGTTGCCGCCGGTCCATTCAGGTCCGGCGCGGTAAAAGTGGGATTTGCACCCGACGAATCAAAAGTGACACTCGCGCCTTCTTTCTGTTCCCACGCGTAGGTCATGCCACTGCTGGAACCGGACCCGTTCAGCGTGACGGTTTGATTTTCGTTCACTGTTTGATCAGCGCCGGCAAAGGCTTTAGGCCCAAGGCTGGTGCACCCGTCCGCGTCTTCCGCCGTGGTGAAGGTTGCATATCCCTCGGCCATCCAGTCATCCAGCCCGTCGGTCATATATTTGACGGATGAAAATCCCTGACCGGCCAGGCTGCTTGCCGCGCTCGCGCTTTTTGCGCCGGTCTGATCATATACCAGGACATCCATGGCCTTGTAAGCGCTGAGGCCGCCGGCACTGGGTGTGAATGTCTGGGATGACGAATTCCAGGCATAATTTTTAGCGCAAAGTATGTGGCTCGCGGCAAACTGGGCCGCATCGCTGACATCCAGCACCAAAACATCCCGGCTGCCGTCCAGCAGGGTTTTTGCCCCTTGAAGATCAACAGCCTGGGTTTTCAGGACAAACGTTGCCGACACAGTCTTGTCTGTATTCATTATAAGCTTTGTCGGGTTCGTACTGCCGCTGAGAGCCCCTCCCCAGGAATTGAATTTATAAAGCGAATTGGTCGCCACTGCTTCCATTGTCAGGTCTTGATTGGTATTATAACCGCAGTTTGGCGTATAATTGACGCCGTTAACCTTTACAACACCAACGTTTGCGGGACTGACAGTCACGGTCAGTGATGGGCCGCCTCACCCGGCTGCGTCCTTGGGCATCATCGTATGCATAGACAGAGTCGCCAGCAGCACCCCAACAACAAATACCCATTGCTTCAACCACAAGCAATTTTTTTTCATGAATCCATCTCCTTAAGTTTTCAGTCATTAAAAAATTTCTTAACTTGGCTGCAAATAACGCTTGGACATAATAAAAAAACCCGGTTCGCATTGTCAAACAATAAATCCAGCAGCCCTGGCATAGCGTCAGCCGCGACCCAATTATCTTGAAAGGTATTTTTTATGTGCCACATTGTCACATATATCCGCAATAGAAAAATAAAACCAACGCCGGAATATAACAGTTATTAAAAAGATGAATGCTGTTCACTCTATATTAACCAGTTATTGATAAAAATACTGTTTACGCCTATTGACACCGTTATTTTTTTTTAGTATTTATGTATGGACTTTTTCGCCGCCGTGCATGATTCCTCAGTCATATACCGGCCACCCCATCAAACAATATGATTCATCACTGTCAATGGATCCTGGATAAATCGGATCCTGTTTTCTGGAGGATTCTATGGATTTGAAGCGCAGCCTGGAAGCCGGGGATTTTGTGGTTATCGCGGAAATGGAACCGCCCAAAGGGATAGACATTTCCACCATGGTCAGCAATGCGGCAAAGGTCAAGGAAGAAACCGCCGCATTTCTGGTGCCTGAAATGAGCAACGCCGTCATGCGCATGAGCGCCCTAGGCGGGGCCATGGTGCTTTCCCAGAACCGGATGGACACAATTATGCAGATCTGCTGCCGGGACCGGAACCGCATCGCCCTTCAAGCCGATCTTTTGGCTGCGTCCGCGTGTGGCGTCCGGAATATCATGGCGGTTACCGGCGAGGCCCCCAGCTTTGGCGACCATCATCAGGCGGCGTCTGTTTATGATATCACCCTTGATGATCTTTTGACTGTCATCCAGGGGCTTCAGGCGGGCCGTGACATGGCGGGCATTGAGCTTTCGGGTGCTCCCGAATTTCTGGTGGGCGCGGCCCTCAATACCGGACTCCAGGGCAGCGACATGTTTCCGGAGATCGAATCCATGAAACACAAAATCGACGCCGGAGTGCGGTTTTTCATCGCCCCGCCGCTGTTTGACGTGGCAGCCATCAAACCGTTCATGAACGAAGTCGAGAAAATAAAAACATCCGCTCCGGTTCACGTCATTCCCACGGTGGTACTCCTCAAATCCCTGGGCATGGCCCGGTATATGGCAAAAAATATGAAACATACCCGCATTTCAGACGCGCTCATCAAACGCATCCAGAATGCCCCGGACAAGGTTCGGGAATGCGTCCGGATCGCGTCTGAGACGATCGCGGAAATCAAATCCAGCGGCTTCAGCGGCGTCATGATTTCCACCATGGGCTGGGAAGACCGGCTGCAAGATATTATTCACGGCATCTAATTTCAGGGAGAACGGAATGGATCAGAAACCCGAATCTGTGAAAACTTCATCCAAAAACGATACTGTCGGCGCGGCCATGGTGGTCGGGGCCGGCATTGCGGGCATGCAGGCGGCCATTGATCTGGCCAACTCCGGATATCACGTTTATCTCTTGGAAAAATCATCGGCCATCGGCGGGCTCATGTCGCAACTCGATAAGACATTCCCCACCAATGACTGCGCCATGTGAGTCATCTCCCCCAAACTGGTCGAGGTCGGCCGGCATTTAAATATTGAACTGAAAACAGGAACGGAAGTTCTGGCGCTTACGGGCGAACCGGGCAATTTCAAGGCGAAAATCCGCCAGGAAGCCCGGTATGTGGACCTGTCCAAATGCACGAGCTGCGGCGAATGCGCCAAGGTCTGCCCCATCGAGGTTCCCAACGAACAGGACAAGGGTCTCAGCACTCGCAAGGCGGTCTACAAAAAATACCCCCAGGCCATCCCAGGGGCCTTCGCCATCAGCAAGCGGGGCACCGCGCCCTGCAAGGCTACCTGCCCGGCCCATGTCAGCATCCAGGGCTATATCGCCCTGATCCATCAGGGGAAATACGCGGAAGCATTAAAACTATTCAAACAGGACCACCCGTTCCCCGGCATCTGCGGACGGGTCTGCCACCATCCCTGCGAAGGCATCTGCACCCGGGGCGGATATGACGAGCCCCTGGCCATCCGGGAACTGCACCGGTTCCTGGCGGACTGGGAAACTACGTCGGAAGCGCCGTATGTGCCCGCATTGCCGGAAAAGCGCAAGGAAACCGTGGCCGTCATCGGTTCCGGCCCGGCCGGACTTTCCGCCGCCTATTTTCTCGCCCTTCAGGGATACGGGGTCACCATATTCGAAAAACTGCCGGTGGCCGGCGGCATGATGGCCGTGGGCATTCCCGAATACCGGCTGCCCCGCCATATCCTTCAAGGTGAAATCGACACCATTCAAAAGATGGGCGTGGTCATCAAAACCGGCGTCACTTTTGGCAAGGATATCACCCTGGACAGCCTTAAATCGGATGGATTTTCCGCCGTGTTCATGGCCATCGGCTTGCACGGGGGAAGACGTCTGGGAGTTCCCAATGAAGACGCCCAGGGCGTGCTTCAAGGCGTGGATTTTCTGCGCGACGTGGCCTTGGGCAACCCGGTTGCCATCGGAAAGGATGTGCTGGTCATCGGCGGCGGAAACGTGGCCATCGACGTGGCCTTGTGCGCCAAACGCAAGGGTGCTGCAAACGTGACGCTGGTCTGCCTGGAAGCCCGGGACAAAATGCCCGCCTGGGAGCATGAAATCCGGGAAGCCCTGGAAGGGGACATCAAGATCGTCAACAATTTCGGCCCTAAGGATTTTTTTATCGACGCATCCAACCGGGTGTCGGGCATTGAATTCAAGACCTGCACGGCGGTGTTTGACGAAAATGGCCGGTTCAACCCGAAGTACGACGAATCCGCTTGTCAGGCGTTTTTTGGGGACACCATTATTGTGTCCATCGGGCAAAGCACGAACCGGGAATTTATCAGTGAGCAGGGCGTTGAACTGAGCCGCGTGGGCGGACTCGTCGCCGATCCGGTCACGCTTCAAACCCCCATCCCCTGGGCATTTGCTGGCGGGGATGCATTTTATGGACCAAAATCGGTAGTAGATGCGGTAGCCTGCGGCAAGGAGGCGGCGGAAAGCATCCACCGGTTCATCAACGGCCTGGACTTGCGGGAAAACCGCGAAAAAACATGGGAATACGAAAAACCCGAGGTTGTGGGCGAACCCTTCAAGCCCCGGACAACGGTGCGGTGCCTGGAACCTTCGGCCCGGGAATGCAATTTTCTGGAAGTCTCTTTCGGCTACAATGAAACCGAGGCAAAAAATGAAGCGGAACGGTGTCTCAAATGCGGCATCTGTTCCGAATGCTACCAGTGCGTGGACGCCTGCCTGGCCAAGGCCATCGACCATTCCCAGCAGGCCATTGAGCAAACCGTGGAAGTGGGCTCCGTCATTCTGTGCCCTGGAAACGATGTGTTCGACCCGTCCACGTTAGACGACATCTATCATTACAAAACCAGCCCGAATGTCCTCACCAGCCTCGAATTTGAGCGGATACTTTCGGCTTCCGGCCCCACCATGGGCCATCTGGCGCGGCCGTCGGATCACAAAGAGCCGGAACGCATCGCCTGGCTCCAGTGCATCGGCTCCCGCGACAACAACCGGTGCGGAAACGGCTATTGTTCGTCCGTATGCTGCATGTACGCGGTCAAGGAAGCCATGATCGCGAAAGAACATTCCAAGCACCCGCTGGACACCGTGATTTTCAACATGGACATCCGGACCTTCGGTAAGGATTATGAAAAATATTACCTGCGGGCCAAAAACGACAGCGGTGTGCGGTTTGAAAAAGCCCGCATCCATACCATCAATGAAATCGGCGACACAGGGGATCTCCGGCTCCGGTACGCTGACGAATCCGGGGCGCTCCATGAAGAAGAATTCGACATGGTGGTCTTGTCCGTGGGCCTTCAGGTGTCCCCCTCCGCCATACACACGGCGCAGCTTCTGGACATTGATCTGGACAAAAATAATTTTGCGGTCACCCACCCGTTCACGCCCATGGAAACCAGCCGGCCCGGCGTTTTTGCCTGCGGCGTGTTCCAGGGCCCAAAGGATATCCCAACTTCCGTCACCGAAGCCAGCGCCGCAGCCTGCGCCGCCGGGCGCTATATGGCGGACGCTCGGAACACCCGCGTCAAACAGGTGGCGGTGCCGGATGAAATTGACGTGAGCGGCGAACCCCGCATCGGGGTATTCGTTTGCGATTGCGGCATCAATATCGCGGGTGTCGTGGATGTGCCGGAAGTCCGAGAATACGCGAAAACGCTGCCGGGCGTGGTCTATGCGGGTGAAAACCTCTTCACCTGTTCCCAGGACGCCCAGGATCAGATGAAGGAAATCATTCGGGAAAACGGCTTAAACCGCATCGTGGTTTCCTCCTGCACCCCCAAAACCCATGAACCCATTTTCATGGACACTCTGGAAAAATGCGGGCTTAACAAATATTTGTTTGAGATGGCCAATATCCGCAATCAGAACTCCTGGGTCCATTCCGATTCTCCGGAAAAAGCCACCCAAAAGGCCAAGGATCTGGTGCGCATGTCCGTGGCCCGGGCCGCGTCCTTAAAACCCCTGCACGAACGCCAAATCCCGGTCACCTACCGGGCGCTCATCGTGGGCGGCGGGGTGGCCGGCATGACCGCGGCCATGGGCCTTGCGGACCAGGGGTTTGAAGTGGTGCTGGTGGAAAAGGAAGCCGAACTGGGCGGCCTTGCCCGGCGGCTCACCAAAACCATCGAAGGGGCCGATATCCGCTCGTATATCGCGAATCTTTCGGAAAGGGTCAAAACCCACCCCAAAATCCAGGTATTGACCCAGTCCCTGATCGTTAATTTCTCCGGGTTCAAAGGCAATTTTAAAACGGAAGTGCTGGTGGGCCCCGGCATGTATGAGCGCAAAATCGATCATGGCGTCATCATCCTGGCCACCGGCGGAACGGAATACCAGCCGAAAGAATTCCTCTACGGGCAACATCCGGGGGTATTGACGCAAATTGAGCTGGCCGGTCGCCTTGAAAAAGACGGGGCCGCAGGTCTCGACCAGGTGGTCATGATCCAGTGCGTGGGCTCCCGGAACGAGGAAAACCCCAACTGTTCCCGGATCTGCTGCCAGGCCGCCATTAAAAACGCCATAC
>Ga0209467_1001049_pt1 | contig 27295 bp, 25 predicted proteins | sample Higcelwee11metaG_FD_187175 | JGI IMG/M metagenome (GOLD analysis project Ga0209467, IMG submission 187175) | Freshwater pond sediment microbial communities from the University of Edinburgh, under environmental carbon perturbations - High... | ecosystem: Environmental > Aquatic > Freshwater >... | reverse complement strand
CGCAATTGCTATGACTATAAGAGTTCGCTGGAACGAGCGACCTTGATGATGGGTAACAGAGGCTTTCAAGTGGTGAACGGGGTTCTCGGACCTGGGGAAATGGAGCGCGCTTCCGGGTACGTTTCCAAGGCCATTGATTTTATGACGCGTTGGCTTTTTCCGATGGTCGAAGATCAGATGAAACACCTTCTGGAATTACCCTCATTGGCGACAGAATCGCGAACTCGATACAGCAACGCGATGGAATCGATTCACCTGTTGCAGACTTTGTTAGTGGAAAGTCCCTTAGCTTCGCTCGTCGCTGAAGATCCCCGAAATTTATTTTTACTGGTCTCAGCCAAAAAGTATCCTCATCTTTTTGAGGGGCATCCCTCGGTGAAACAGGTTTCATCACGTTGGCGTTTTGCCGCTTGCGCGGTTCTCAAAATGTGTCATTTGATTAAGTCGATTGAGGAAGATAGTCAAGATATTTACGACTACGCGTGCTTGGGTATGTTTTTTGAAACGCATGCGATTTCCTTGAGCGGTTTGTATCAATTCCCTTGGACAGAGCCTACGATATTCCCCACAGATGAAAATGCACGTCGGGCTTTTGTGAAAGTCGCCTCATTCTTCCGCAAACTGTATGCCTCCATTTCTGTCAACGAGGACGGCGGTCTGGTATTCAATAGCGGTGATGGCGTGCAGGTCGATCTGGTCGAAGTCAAAGCGCGATTGAAAAGCCCGGAGAGCATGTTTGCGAAATTAGGCAAAGATGCCTCGGGTGAGGTCTATAATTTGCGCGATATTCTGGCGGTTACCTTTTTGCTCAAACGCCGCGATGATTCGCTCACTTTATTCCATGCCTTGCAAAAGCAGGGTGTTATCTTGCAAGAAAATACGGTGTCAACTTCCATTACGCAGACGCTTTATGATACCCCAGAAGATATGGCGAATGCCATTCGTATTCTGATGTGTAACTTGGCTCGGCGCGAAGGCTATGAGGCGAACCCTTCGGATCAGGAAGTATTGGAAAATGCCACCTCTTTTTTGAATGCGCTCACCGCGAATGAACGCAATAACCCCCACAGTTCCGGGTTGCATCGCAAATTTCAATGCAAAATTAATTACTCCGTCCCGGTTCCTTTGCGCAGAGATACTTACCGTGTTCTCATGCCTCTTGAAGCCGCGTCTCAAGAAGAATTAATTATGCGGCAGCATACGCTTCCCGTGGAACTTCGCATTTCGGATATCCATAGTTGGCAAGTTTCCGAGCTTTCGGGAGACGCTCATCACGATGCGTATAAATGCCGTCAGTTGCTGGTGCTTTTAAATCGGTTGTTTACTCCCCTCTTTAATTTCCCCAAAGAAGCCATTACCGCTTTGCGTGCCGATCAGAATCGATTGTTCAAATAATACGTATTCTGTCCCTGCACGGTAAGTGTCTGCGTGTTTTGAGTGATCAAACAGAAGGTGAATCCTTGAAATCGGAGTGGCTGCTGTCCAGAATTTGATTCTAGACTCTGGAATAAAAAATGGCTGGAATGGACGGATTCGGATTTTTGTCTTTCGGCGGATAAAATGGTTTGAATGCCATGTAGTCAGGAGGGGAAAGGTGAAAAACTTTGAATCTTTGTATATTGCAAAAGCCCCTGTCAGGAAAATATTGCTTTTTATGAAATTTTCACAAAGACTGCAACAGTATGCTTTAGAATCACAGACGCGTTCTATGAAGGGGGCTTCGGCATTCACCAAAATATTGTCAGTGCTTTATCGTCTGCTGGGGCGTAAAATTTTGGCAAAATCGTTAGTTTGTTCTAATTGCTGCGATGGGTGCGGTCGTTGTGTTCAAGCGTGCCCCCATAAAGCGTTAGCGGTGTCACATAATAATGTACATCGTAGCAAAAAATGCAGAGGTTGTTTCTTGTGTGTTTATTCCTGTCCCAAAAGGGCTTTTGAAATGCCGGTAGTGAGTTTAGTGGGGGCTTGCCTATTGTTGTTTCTCCCCTTTGATACTTGGATCATTAAACTCTTTAATTTGGGCATTGTTCCTGATCGACTATCTATAAAGTACCAGTTTATCGCTTTGTTTTTGTGGGGCGCGGGCTATGTGATCTCGGTGTTTGTCTTTGAAAAAATTGTTTATTTATTGAATATGTTGCCAATTTGCAAAAGGATGGGGGCGACACCCTGGATTAGAAGGATGCGGGATAAGATTAATCCTACGGTGATATTCCCTCCAATAGTTAAGATCCAGGCGCGAACGAGAGAAATAAACAAATGGGATCAGTAAATGAATGCCATTTTACAAGGTATTTCTACTTTTTTCTGTCTTGGGGTAACATATTTCACTTTTAACGGTGTTTAACAGGCAAATGAAGCGTCTAGGGTTAATACTTCTGTTTTTATGTTCCGCTCTCTGGGCGAAGGAATCGGCGTTGGATAGTGCTGTCGCTCCAACAACAATCGCGTTCACAGGGATACTTACGGACTCTACGTTTCGGGCGGATAAGTCTTTGCGAGTAGAACTTATTGAGACTGGGGAGACGATTCCTATAAAGTTTGAGAAACCGTTTCACTTGACGTTGCCCATAGATACCCTATGGAATATTTGCATTTATGGTGCCGCTAAGGAAAAATGCTATGAAGTGTATTATGGTGGAAGTGATCACTCGTTTACCTTTGTAATTTCTGTAGATGCCTTAATGACGCGTTATGAAAATTCAGAAGAAGATCGCGTTCCTGTCTCTGCCTTTGCTGCTGCCGATAGCTCGGTTGCTGAAGAAGATTTGGATGTGAATGAGTTTTTGAAAGATTCAGAGGCGAATGTGACTGAACTCAAAAAAGTGGTGGTGCAACTGCGTCGTCGTCCGAAACGCAAAATTGGGGAATCAGTGGTGAGTGCTAAATCAATGAAACGCATGCCGGGCCTTGCGGAAGCGGACGTGATGCGGAGTATTCAGGCACTCCCCGGGGTGGTAGCGAGTTCTGACTTCAGCACGAAAATTTATGTGCGTGGAGGCGCGAGTGATCAGAATCTTTTTCTTTTAGATAACGGGGTGGTGTATTCTCCAACGCATTTCTTTGGACTTTTCAGCACGTTCCTTGTGGAAGGCATTGATGAAGTGAATTTTTACAAAGGCGGTTTTTCACCCCAGTATGGGAATCGCTTAAGTTCTGTGCTCGATATGCACAGTCGTAAAGGGGGACAGGATACTGTCGATGAATGGCTCTCCAAGTCCAGTCTCAAAATCAGCACTTTCGCCGCCCAAGCACACACAGAAGGGCATCAAGGGGATTTCCGATGGGTCGTGGCAGGTCGCAGTACTTATATCTCACAGATGCTGGATCTGTTTAATTATATAGGACTTCTCGATTTTACTTTAGATTACAAATTTACCGACTTGCAGGGTGCGGTGGCCTATGATATGGGGGATGGTCGGGAACTTCAACTCAGCGTTTATACAGGCAAAGATGTATTGGCTTTTGATCCACTTTATGTTGATTGGGGAAATACCGTTATTCCGCTTAATTTTCGCTGGCGATTGAATAGCGAGTGGGATTATAAAGCGACTCTCGCCTATTCCAATTTTTTTCAGACAATGTCCATTGCTGATTTTTATTCTGTAGAAAATGAGATTAATACTTTCAGCGTAAAACAGTCACTTTCAAAAAAGGCTTCTGAAGATCATACTGTTACTGCGGGTTACGATTTCGAATATAATAAGGTCCTCTTTTCAGAAAAATATGTTTCGATGTCTATGATTGATAAATCCAGTCCGATACATCATGTGGCCTATTTGATGGATGCCTGGCAGTTCAACAACAATTTGCAACTCGTTTTTGGAACTCGGGCGAACTATCAGACTCTTGCAAAGCATTTTGGTCTAGAACCGCGATTCTCCGCGCATTATGAAATTGATGAAACCAAGAACATGGAATTTCATGTGGGTCGTTACTTACAGTACATGAATTCTATTATGTTCTCAGATCAGGAATCGCTGAATGAATTTTATTATCCGGTGAGCACGCAAAGCGATGGAACACACTTGAAACCTTCCAGCTCATACTTGTTCTCAATGGGATATACGCAACGAGAAATCTTGAATGACTGGACTGGGAGTGCAGAAGTGTACTACAAGACACAAAATGATTTGACGACGTTCTCCATGAAAAATGTGGATTCTTCGGAGACGGCAAAATCTTTAGCGGATTATTTCGGAACGGCAGACGGCTATTCTTTCGGCTATGAACTATCGCTTCGCAAAGATGCGGGATCTCTTTTTGGAGGCGTGAGCTGGAGTCAGGGATGGAGTGTGGTTAAAAATACGGACGATGGAGTGGTTTATTACCCTAATTGGCATCAGCCTTATAGTTTGAAAGTGGATGCAGGTATCAATTGGAAGGGCGAAAAAGATGCACTTTGGCAAACTAAGAATGACCGCTATTTGAGAACTTCCGTGATGTTGAAATATGCCTCGGGAATGCCTGTGACAGATAGGATTGGCTATTACGAAATCTCTAATTTACTGGATAATGGAAGTTATCAGGAAAACGAATCTGGAGATAATATTGTGGTGGTACAAGGGCAACGCAATGCGGGTCGTCAAAGTGATTATTTTCGCCTCGATGTGAAGTTGATTGATGTTGGCCGTGAGAATAAGTGGAATTTCAGTTGGACCATTATTAATGTGACAGATCATGAAAACGTTTTCTCCTACTCCTATGATACCACTAAGAATCCTCCAGAGTTAGTAAAAGTAACGCAGTTTCCCTTTTTACCCATCATGTTAAGTTATGAATACTATTTCTAAGGCCACCTCAGAAAATATTTTGGCCGCTAAATCGGCTCGCGGCAATAGCGTTGCTATGGCCCCGTTCTCGCGCCTTCTCCGGCTAGGTCTCGCTCAATTTATCTATGGCCAAACTATTTTCCTCGGTGTCCTTGGCCACCTCTTGGAAAGTAAAAAGGCCGCTAAATCGGCTGCGACGCGTCGCTGGAGTTGGTTGCTCTCGTTCAGTCTTGTTGCTTTGGCTCTTTGCGCTTGTCAAGGGCCCTGGAGTTATTGGCCAGAGGAAAAGGAAGAGTATCGCGGGGTTTATACGATTGCCTATGTGATTGATGGGCGGCCAGTGACCGGAGTCTGTTTTCAAAGGCTACTTGCTTTGGATGAGACTCTTTCGGAAAATTTTGCGTATTACGACAGCGCTTCCGTAACTATTTCGGGCAATTTTAGTGGATCGGATACCACAATTACTCTTTCTCCGCAATCGGTGAAGCCGAATTGCTTTGATGGACCCTCCGATATGATTGCAAAACGTGGAAAAACTTATAGTTTTGATGCAGTGATGCATTGGGACAGCGCAGGGCGTGCTGTGACTTCTCATTATACGGCGACTGCATCCATTCCATCGGTATTTTCGATTTCCCATGCCTATACGCCAACGGTGAATGGAGAACGGCGGGAATTATTCTATGGGGATACAAGCCTTACCTTGAGTTATCCTAATGACATGTTGACCTATAATTTCGTTCCTGAGTTTGATGATGCTGTGCGGGGTGTGCTGGTGACTATCAAGTACGATAATGTAAATGGAGGCGAAAATGTTGACAACTCGATTAACAAAATGATGAGTTCTTTTATGGACGAAAGCATTTTAACCTATAGTCCTTATGATTCTGTAAAACAGTCGGATTTTATGGAAAATTTCAAGTTCGGGGATGTCAATTCCATTGACACCTTGTTTTTTATGAGTTTTCAGATTCCCCTTCGTTCCGTTGATTTTTATTTTTATGCGACAGATCAGGGTTATGTGGATTTTGTGAATACGACGCTTGCAAGTGCTGAAGATCCAAGGATTATCCCTGTGACAAATGTGAAAGGGGGAAATGGATTTTTCTCTGGCGTGGCTGTCGATACGTTCAATTTATATATGGGTTGGAGTAAAGAGGATGACGTTGAATTTTATGCGGCGAAAGGGATTACGAATTGTCGAGACACCAGTTGGTCTACGAAGGCATGCCGGGATTATTTGTACACGTTCTGTGCCGATAGTAATTATGTGGCGAGCGAATGCTATGCTCCCGCTGTGAAAGTCGCTTTGGAAAAAAATGAGGTGTGGGATTCGTTGTTACCCCCAGAGATTGATTCTACCGCAAAGCAAGAGGCTTATTGGGATGGAATGAAACGCTACTGCATTGCCAATAATTTCCCTGCTTCGCAACCCGGGTGTAGCGTAAATTATACGGATTGCGAGGTAAGTGAAGCGCTCAATTCCTGTAAGGAAGTTTTGTGGAATTGGTGTGCGGATCGTGGCTGGCCCTTGAAAAATTCGCCTCAGTGTGGTACTGCACTGGTCAGTCGTTATCGTTTGAATAATTTGAATTCGGATGTACTAAAGCAGGTTGTAAATACCTGGTGTGAGGAAAATACAGATGATCCACAATGTGATTACCAAAAGTAAAATAGTCGGGGCTTTGCTTCTTTTCACTAGCTTCTCTCTTGCGGCGGTGCAAGACGATATACGTGCCGCAGAACTTCAGAAAGCGACGTTGAACGTCGAAATTAAAAAACTCGACCGTCAATTGCGGGAATCAGATTCCCTCTTAAAAGACGATGTCAAACGCTATGCCCTATTGGAATCACGCTATACGGAGGATCTGAATCGTCGTCATGCGGAAATCGATTCTCTGAACGAAAAAATCAAACGGGTGGCCGTTGAGTTGCAGGCAGAGCGCAACAAACAGGCTACTTACAAAGGGCGTATCGAAAACGATAAAAGTAAGCGTAAAGCGATGCGCCTCATGCTTACCCGCATTTGCGTAGATCTGGAATCTCAGGTGATGCAAACACTCCCTTGGGATAAGGCAACCAGATTGGATCGCATTCGGGCTCTTCGGAGAGATCTGGAATCAAATAATGCGCTTGAAGAAGAGGCCTTTTCGAGAATCAATTCGATTATCGGTGAAGAAGTTCGATTTGGCGATGAGGTTCAGTTGATAAATACTCCCATGACACGAAAAAATGGAGAAAGTATCAATGCGAGACTTTTGCGTATAGGAAACCAGTGGATGGTTTATTCCGACGAAAATTCCACGATGTTTGGTATTTTAGTGCGCGGGGGAACCAAAGATTCCGTCACTTTTGAATGGAAAGAAACGCTGACCTTGGAAGAACGCGAAGCCATTAAGACGGCCCTGGATGTAAAACAGGCGCGCAAACCACCTCAGATGGTGACTTTGCCACTTTCCATTAGCATTTACGCTCAAGAGGGAAAATAACCATGAAACGATTTTTGATTATCAGTATGGCATTGTTGTTTGCCTTTTCTTCCCCGTTATTTGCACGGAGTAAGGTCGATGAGCAAGCGTTGAAAGATTCTTTACAATTGGTGCAGCTAGAGAATTTGAAAAAGGAAGTCGATGCACTTCAGAGAATTCGTCTTGAGAAAGCAAACCTGTTAGAAAAAAAGGATGCCGACCACTGGCGCGCGCGATATAAAGAGAATCGCATGACCGAAGATCATGAACAAGAGGCGCGCTCTCTTGAGGGACGCTATTCCAAACTTTCTTCGGACATTGGCCGCTTGAGTGAAGAACGTGTTGCTTCGCAGAATGCGACGACAGACTTCCAGGAAAAAGCGCAAGGTGTAGAAGCGGCTTCTTTGGCTTTGAACTTGCAAGTGATTCAGACTATTGAAAAAGTGGAGACCGAAGTTCCTGGGGATTATCCTCTCGGCATGGAAATGCGCTTGCTTTCGCTATCAAAGGCCCGCGCTGAAGCGGAGAAGAAAACACCCAATACGCTGGGGGCCATGAATCTCTTTTTAGAAGATCAGCTTTCTCGTCAAAGATTTACTTATACGCAGGATTTTGGCTCTCGTAATTCGCAGATGGGATCGCGTGCTGAAGTGCCCGTGTACCGCTTGCGTTTGGGAACCATTTTTCTTGCAGAAGCAGCCCGTGAAAATCAGGATATCCAAGCTTTACTCCGCACGGGCTCCTTACAAGGCAAAATTTTTGAATGGAACAATGAAATGCCTCCTAGCCTTTCTCAAGGAATGCGCACCGCTGTGTCCGCTGCGGAAAAAGGGAAGAAGACAGTTTGGATTCCTTTAGATGTATTACAAAATAAAGCGATCAAGAATTCAACGGCCGGGAACAAGGAAAAAACACGCAAAGAAGCTTTTCTCATATGGTTTCATGATGGTGGTATTGTAATGTACCCGCTAGCTCTCGTTGCTTTCTTGGCCTTGATTCTTTGCCTTGAACGCTTTATTACCCTGATTTATCGCGGGCGTACTGGGGGTAAATTTGTGACGCACTTTTATTCATTAGTGGATTCTAAGGAATATGAAAAAGCCATGGATCTTTGTCTTAGGGTGAATTCCAGTTTGTCGGCGATTCTTTTCAGCATTGTACGCAATGCGGAGAAGGGACGTGACGCGGCTGAAAAAGGACTCAAAGAAGCGATGCTTCGCGAACAACCGAAATTGGAAAAACGCATGGGAATCCTTGCCGCCCTCGGTACGATAGCCCCTCTCTTAGGGCTTCTCGGGACGGTTACGGGTATCATTACTCTGTTTACGGTGATTACGCAAGTGGGCACCAACGACGCTCGAGTCCTTGCGGGTGGTATTTCGGAAGCACTTATCACTACAGAAGCTGGGCTTGTCATCGCTATTCCTACTATGATGATTCATGGTTTTCTCAGTGAAAAATTGGAAAAAGTAATGAGCGAACTTTATATTCAAAGTACTGTTTTGCTTAATCGCCTTTTTCCCACCGATCCTAAAGCCAAATAAATTATGGATAACGCCTACTACGTATTTATAGAAGCTCTCAATAACACTTGGGTTGACGGTGGCCCTGTGATGCTCCCGATTTTACTTACGGGTTGTATCGGGTTCTATTTTGTGTTTGCTGCATGGATGCGCATTGGAGTCGACTTTTTTCGAAATGAATCTCCCAAGAGTATTCAGAAAATGCACGAAAGATTGGATGCTCACGATATGCGCGGTGCTCGCAATGTACTTCGTGCCACTTCAGGTTTTGTGTCAAAAGAGCTCCGCTTGGCATTGAGCCATGCAGAGGAATCGCCTCAAGAAGTCTATGGATACCTTACGGAACGTATGCTGAAAACAAACCGGTATTTGGATAAAGGGACACTTATTATTTCGGTAATGGCAATTTCAGCTCCGCTTTTAGGCTTGCTCGGCACGGTGACCGGAATGGTCGCTACTTTCAATGTGATTACTTTGTACGGAAATTCCAACCCGGTGCTCATGGCAGACGGTATTTCCGAAGCCTTGATAACCACACAAAGTGGACTCTTAATTGCGTTTCCTTTGACACTCTTAAAACAACGTCTCGATGACCGCATTGAAACGATCAAACAACAGATTGAATTGGGCTTTACCATTATTTTGCACCATAGCCATTCTTTAAAGGAGGGCTCTCATGAATTTTGATTTGCCGCAGCGTAAACGCAAACCTATGGGCATTGATATGGGCCCATTGATGGATATGGTATTTATCCTGTTAATCTTTTTTGTAGTCACATCGACATTTACTCGTGAGACGGGTGTAGAAGTGACCAAACCTCAGGCGCAAACCGCGAGTCAATTAGAAAAAGAAAATATCATGATCGCGATTACTCGTGAAGGTACGATTCACATTAATGAACGCCAGGTAGATCTTTTGAGCCTTAAGGATATTCTTTTGCAAATCATGGCGAAAACTCCAGACAAAGAGGCGGTAATTATTGCTGATGAATCCGCAATGACTGGGGCGCTTGTGCAGACAATTGATATTTGTACACTGGCTGGTGTGAAAAAAGTTTCCATTGCAGCGCAGGCGAAATAGAGAACATTATGAATTTGTCAAAAAAGACATTATCTCAAAAAATTTTCTCTTGGATTCGCTCCTGGTCGAAACGCCTTGTGCTTGTAGTGGTCTCATTTCTATGTAGCGCTCTTTTGATTTTCTCTGTGACGATTGCAAACCTCTTTGTTAAAGGGGGCCTATTTAAGGAACGCACTTACACAGTCACAGAAGTAAAAACGGTCACTCCAGACCGCATCAAGGAACTCCCGAAAGACAAAAAAATACCGCGCAAGGCCAATCGCCAGAAAACAAATAACCGATCTCCTAAGGTGGGTCCTCGGTTTGCGATGGAGTTGGGGGCTATTGGTGGTAACGCGGGTGCGACTGTTTCGAGTGAGTTTGTAACGACAATGGCGGGTGGTGGCAATTTAAATGAAAAGGGAGACGTGGATGAAAAGCCCGAGAGCAGAGGATTCCCTGCATTTCAGCCGCCGCAGAGCATTCGAGAGGCTGAAACGGATGCCTTGCTTCGTCTTTCCTTTTGTGTGGATGCGAGTGGAAAGGTGTACAACATTAAAATTGTGGAAGAATCACCCACAGGCCAAGGGCTTGCAGCGGCGGGGCGTGAAGCGTTATCGCGGATGACATTTGCACCAGCGAAAAAGCAAGGGAAGGCCGTCGCTTACTGTGGCATGGAACAACCTTTTGAAGTGAAGTTCAGGGATTAAACGATGCGATTTTTTAAGTTACACATACTTCTTTTGTTGGTAGGCATTGCCTTTTCTGCACAATCGGCTGATGATATTTTGGCGCGTGCCACTGATCTTTATAAACAAGGTCGGTATGGCGAGGCTATACTGCTGTACCGAAAAGCGGAACAGCGTGGCGCAGATCCATTCATTACCAGTTTCAATGTGGCAAACAGTCTTTTTCAAGAAGAAAAATTTCCGGAATCCGCAGCGGCTTATCGTAAAGCGGTGGATTATAGCAACGGAACTTACGCACCGGCTCTTTTTAACTTAGCATCGGTTCTTTTTCGCTTAGGGGAATACCCGGAAAGTGTGGCAACCTATCATCGGGCTCTTGCCCTCAATCCAGACAATGTATCTGCCTGGCTATACTTAGGCGAAGCTTGTTCTCATGTCGGCGATAAGGTAGGGACGATTCGCGCTCTTGAAAAGGCCTATGAACTTGATCCTGAAGATGTGAGCATCGCTTACCAGCTTTCGGAGGCTTACATTGCTTTGGGAGACTATGAAAGTGCTGTCACGCTTGTGCGAAAAGCTTATGTGCAAAATCCATCCGAAACGGATTTCTTGGTGTACATTGGCGATATTTACCGAATACAGAAAAATTATGAAGCAAGTACAGGGGCTTATCGGGAGGCGTTGTCCATTACCCCGGATAATACGGCGCTTTTGTACAAGTTGGCGGATGTTCTTGCAGAAGGCGGTAATATTTACGTTGCTATGGATGTACTCACCCAAATTCTGGAGATTGATCCCAAATTTTCAGATGCCGCGATCTTTTTAGGAAATTTGGCTTTTGATGCGAAGTGGTGGGATCGTGCTGAATTAGCCTACATTCAAGCGGCAAAAAATAAGAATGCAGAAGCTTTATTTGGATTTCGCAACCTTGCTTTTGAAGCTTTCCAACGGGGCGATCACCGAGGCTCGAAACGTTATTTAACTATCGCTCAGCAATATTACCCTCAAGATGAAACACTCCAAGCTGAACTATTAAACTTGGAAGAATAAATCGGTTGCGAAATAATTCGCTTGCCCTATTTTACGAATAATATATTTCTGTAATTGAGGCCTTTTGCCTTGTACACTTTTTGTAAGAGAGGAAACTCGTCTTATTCGAAAAAGAATGAGATTAAGGGATAGACATCTATAGATAAAATATTAATTTTAGCTGTCCTTTCAATTATGAGTTTTGTATTTGTTCTGGGTCGTTACGGAGAATGTATTATGGCTATGCAGTGGATATGGTTATCAGGTTTTGCTACCAACTTAGGCTTCTGGGAAGAGGACCTAGTGGAAGTAAATTCCAATGCAAAGCATACATTTGTATCCTATACGAAAGTGATTGAAAATCCGGATGACTTGTATTCTTCTATTCCTGGTTTGGCAAAAGCGGATGTGGTGGTTGCCTGTGATCTCGCCGCCCAGGCACTGGTCTTATCCACGAAGGCTAGACCTCAAGGGCAAAAATGGATGTTTCTTGCCCCCATGATTAATTTTTGTGAAGGCGAAGAGGGCTGGCCCAAGAGCCAAGCTGTTTTAATGGCCAAAGCAATGGTCAAGAATACGAAGGCGGCTCTCCAAAGTTATATGGAAATGATGGGACCTTGCGATGAATCGATTCAAGAGGACTGGATGGAACAAGCACTCAAGATGCCTCCTTCAAGCCTCGCGAAGGGTTTGGAATATCTCGCCCAAGCAACAGTACTTGAAGAACCGATCCATTTAGAAAATACAGAAATGTTTTTTGGACGTGAAGATCAATTGGTGACGCCCACGTATGCAAATAAAGTAAAGAGTTTACTTCTTGGAACTACTTCACAAGAACGCATCAAATCAGGTCATTGGGCGCACACGCTTCTTTTTTAGCACGACTACAAGTCCCGCTAGATATACAAAGAAAAACAGTAAGAGACTATTTTCGACCGCATCTCCGATGTGAGTATAAAGAGTATCTCTTGTACGCAGAGGAACCCTCTTGGTTATTACACGCTTTGTAAAAAGTTCGGTGTTGCTACTCATATTTCCGTATTGGTCGATGAAGGCAGAAATACCGCTGTTAGCGTTTCTTGCCACGGGGTAACCGTTTTCTACCGCGCGGTAACGTATCAGATTCAAATGCTGCCCTGGGGCTGTGCTAATGCCAAACCAGCCGTCGTTCGTAATGTTCACCATCATCCGGGATCCTTGACGTATCGCCTCTCGAATTTGGCTTCCGTAAATCGCTTCATAACAAATAAAAGGCGTCCATTGAAAGGGAGCATAGACAGGAATTTCTTTTCCTTCTACAAAATCGCCCTCCCCAAAATCCACATAATTTAAAATGGGAATGACATCATCAAAAGGAATTCTTTCACTGAAGGGGACAAGATGGACCTTGCTATAACGCCTCGGCTTCCGACTAAAGGCATCGAATAAAAAACCGCTATTATAAAAATTGACTTCTCGAGGAGGAATTCCTTCGCGATCATAATCAAGTGCCCCTACAAATATGGAGGCGTGTGTATTCGAAATCATTTTTCGAATATTGCGTATTTCTTGAGGGTGGCGTTTTAGAAAATCGGGAATCGCCGTTTCGGGGAGAATCAGCATATCTATGTTCTCAAGGGAAACGCTATCGGTGATCAGTTGCCATGTTTGCGCAATGACCGAATCATAATAATCGCGGCTCCACTTCTTCGTTTGATGAATACTCGGTTGCACCAATGACAACGTAGGGGCTTCATTCTCATTTGCAATGTAAAAGGGTTTTGCTTCTGGCTTGGAAAGCACCATGGACCCGTGAATAAAAAGAATCAAAAGAATGAGAACGGGGGTTCCGAGGAGAATCTTTTTTTTGAAAACAAATCCCATAGCCATAGACATATTACTGATAATAATCAAAATGGTATAACCAAAAATACCGATATTGGAAAGCATTTGTAACAGTTGTAAGTGGTTCCCGAAAACGTACCCCAAGTGGCTCCAAGGGAAACTAAAATCGCCCACGCTCCTTGTCATTTCCAGTCCAGCATAAAAGAAAGGAAATAGCAAAAGAAAAACAGGAAACCCTTTAATACGGATGTCTCTTGCCTTTACAAAGACAAACGCCGCAAAGGTATTGTATAAACTAAAGAAGGCAATCAGAAGAAATAAACCGAACAGAATAAATCCGGCAGGTCCTACTTTCATCACGTTGTAAATCCAGTAGTAATTGATCGCATTATAAAGCATTCCGGACCAGAACGAACCAAATAAAACGGATTGAAGCGGGAATTTGAGCAAAATAATAAACCAAGGAACTAACAAAATAGCCGCCGCAGGTCCCAAGGGAAGCGGAGGGAATGCGAGTGCATAAAAACCCCAAGCGATGGAACAAAGTGCAAGTGCTTGAATGGATTGTTTTTCGAAAATTCTGTGAACGTTCCAAATAAAAAAATGAATCAAACCAAAAAGAAAAAGAGGAACAAAAATAACGGCTAGGCTCACGACGCTTGCATGACTATCCAGCGTGTAATCTAAAGCAAGAAAGACAAAGTGAATCCCTGCGAAGACGTAAAGATACTTGCTAAAGTGTTTTCGAAAATCTGAGGAAAAAAGAAATGGGATCGCCACAAAAAGTGGAACTGCGTGAGGTAAAAACGTGTAGAGCCCCACCGTTTCTGGTCGTATTGCAAATAAGATAATTCCCGCAATAATCTGCAAGGCAACAAAAAGAATCATAAACCGCCCTTTCCTTGTGGGTGAAAAAGTAAAACAAATTCACCTTTCGGGACGCGTTCTTTGTAGTGCGCGAGCAATTCACTCGGCGTTCCTACCAAATGCTCTTCAAATTTTTTCGTAAGTTCCCGCATCAGAGCGATTGTAATTTCACCATATACGGTTTTGATTTCTTCCAGGAATTTCAAAAGGTTGTGCGGACTCGCATAAAAGATCATGGTAGAATCGGCGGTTTCTTTTAGCTCTTCTAACATGTGCAAACGCTGAGCGCTTTTTTTAGGCGAAAAATTTTCAAAACGAAATCGATCTGTAGGGAGTCCACTAGAGACAAGAGCCGTAATCATTGCACTCGGGCCAGGGATCGCAAGTACAGGAATCTTTTCCCGCACGCATTCACGGACCAAGTTGAATGCCGGGTCTGCAACGCCGGGCGTTCCCGCATCGCTCACAAGGGCGATATCGCCTGTGTTCTTGAGATACTCCACATATTTTGGAGTGACTTTCTCTTTATTAAAGTCGTGGTAACTTTCCATTGGGGTTCGGATGTCGTAGTGGTCCATCAACAAACGAGAATGACGAGTATCTTCTGCGAGTACCAGCGGCACTTCTTTCAATATCCTTACGGCACGAAAGGTAATATCTTCAAGGTTCCCGATAGGGGTAGCGACAATGTAAAGCGTATGCATTATTTGAATTTAGAAATCTGAAGCCATGCCCGTGTCTACGGGAACGTCTTGTTGTATCGCTGAACGTAGCCGTTTCATGAGTTTGATGTGCATCATGTCGGCACTCGCTTGAATTTCACTATTGCGGTAGGGGCCGTACCAGAAAAGCCGCGGATGTTCTTCTTCGGTAAGCGTAATTTGTTGGACTAATTGACCCTCGCAGAAAAGCCCTGCTTCCATGAATAATTCCATGTCTGTTTCACGAGGCATTGCTGGCCATAAGGGCAAAAATACAATGACCCCTAAATACCACCAACTCGCAAAATTTTCTTCAACGGTTCCCTTGGTCTTGACTTTTAATCGGCAATTTTCATTCGCGGGAAGTGCGCCTTCAAGCATTTTTGCGTAAGCCACGCGTAAGCCTTCTGACGCATTGATGGTATCCCCATCAATTAAAAACACAAAAGAATCAAATGGGGTGTCTTTCGGTGGTGTAGGTGAAGCATTATTTTCCCACCGCGCCCCCACAAGATTAGGAGCGCACCCACACAATAAGGAAAGAATCGCTATTGAAAAAAAGAATCGCACCATCTAAAAGTAGAATTATTAGATTATCCCCATGGAAAGTCTCCCTGCATACTTTGTTTCTGACGCACATCTTGGCGCGAATCCACCCGGTTCTATTGCGGATAGGGAAGCACGTTTGGTGATAAAGTTGAGGGAGTGGCGTAACGCTTGTAGTCATCTTGTGATTGTGGGGGATCTTTTTGAATTTTGGTACGAGTACCGCCATTATGTAAATCGCCACCATTTTCAGTTGTACCGAGCGCTCGCCGATATGGTAGATGCAGGGGTTCAAGTACATTATCTTTGTGGCAATCACGATTTTGCTTTGGGCTCTTTTTTCCCTGAGACTTTAGGGGTTCAAATTCACAAAGACTTGGTCCTAGAAATTCAAGGCAAACGCATTTATTTTATGCATGGTGATGGAATTCCTGCGTCAGACAGGGGATATCGATTTGCACGGCATATTGTGGATTTTCCTTTGAATCGAACTTTATTCCGGAGTATTCACCCGGATCTGGGTATGGGTATTGCTCGTTGGATTGGCCGGAGCAGCAGAAAAATGGGCGAGAGTCGGGAGATTGCGATTGAAGAATATCTCGCTGCTGCGAATGCACGAATGAAAAAAAATCAGTGCAGCATTTGTGTTCACGGGCACCATCATCTGAGTGGCACTTGGAGTGTCCCCGAAGGGCTTGTCGTTTCTACAGGGCAGTGGCTCTTTTCTTTAGAGTATGCAAAAATGCAAAATGGAAATATTGAACTCTTGAAGCTAGATCTTAAATAAAAAAATCGAGTCTTGTGAACTCGATTTTTAAAAGAAATAGGAATCCCTTTAACTATTGATTCATCCGATCTTCAGAGGTCTTTTTCATTTTTTTAGCTTCGCTGGTGCCCCAAAGTCTATCGACAAAGTCGAAACCACCAAAATCATCAAGCCATTTTTCTACCCAACAATAGTGGTGGATAACACCTTTTTCGTCTTTGATTGTCCAATCGCCTGCCACCGAAAATGTGTACTTCACTTCTGGATCTTCGACGGAAGGCACAATCCAAACGTGATCCACAGTTTTCTTATAGATGAAAATATTGAAAGCAATCACTACCGCAAAAAAGATAAGACTCCACTTGTAATTCTTCTTGGTAAGCAAAAAGATAATGAGCAACAGAAGAAGAAGCGAAACCGCTGCAAAATTATAGTGGATAGGGTAGAATGCTTTCAGTACTTCGATCATGACTGGCCTCCAGGAGACCTATCGGTCTGCCTTAAGAGTAAGTGGGGTAACCTTAAACGTAAGCGTCTTACCGGAAATCGAAACACTGGTGCGGATACGTACTGATGGAAGTGGTATGCCGTAAGATGAAAGTGTCCCCATAAAGGATACACTTGCGTGACTCTCAATGGTTCGAACGTTGATAAGACCGTTTTTACTAAAAGTCAATATAAATTCTTTTTTCTTAGGATCATAAGCCGGAGTGAGTGTATTGTTCTCAATAGTCTGCAACGCATCAATGCAACGTCGATCCAGAATCAAAGTACCACGGGTATCAATTGAAATCATGGGAAGACCTGCGGAATTGCGGCAGGCAAACGGTTTCCAAGGCCCGGGTTTCTTTGTCGTTTTTTTGCCTTGGAGAATGATTTTGTCCCCTTCCTTGATCAAAACAATCTGTCCGGATTTCACAGGCATATCGACGACATTCATTGCTCCTTTGAGATAAAGGAGATAAGTGTCGTTGCTGGGGAGCATTCGGAAAGAAGTTTCTTTGAGCTTCTTCGCAAGCGTGATTCCGACGCGTCCACCCACGGGATCAATCCAAAGGTCTGCATAAGAAAACGACTTCAGTTTTAATGTAGACACTAAATCTTCAGTGAATCGTAAAAAACCTCTGATATCCATTCTTGCTTGAAACGTGTTGATAGCCATAAATCCTCAGTTGTCGCAAAAGTGCAATTATGTTGTCCAATTTAATAAAATAAACTTTGTCAAACAATGTAAAATTTCGAATTATAATTCAATAATACCTTTAACAGCCGCTCCGAGCGTTTTACCAAGTCGGTTTGATGTTTTGGCCGATGTCAAATATTTCTCTTTTGTCATTTTTGTCAGATTCTTTTTTTCATTTTTGTCCTCAAGAATCTCAATTCCATTTTTGGGTTGCATTTTCGGATTTTTCATTGCCACTTTTGTATGCACCAAAAACTCAGGGAAAAAGATCCCATATTTTTCTGTAAGAGCAGCTGCAATACTCGGTATAGGGTCCATTAATATTAGTTTAGTTATAGTCTTTTCTTGGCTTAAATTCAGGGCTACAATGCTACCAGCTCCTCGGCCAGCAAGCATTATTTCGCCTCCATCCGAAGCGCAATCCCAAATACCTTTGGCATCACTTTCAAAGGTTTCTTCATTGAGTTTGCCTTTGTTACCCGCAGAGCCACGATAATTAAAAGAAATAATTTTCACTTTTTTGATTGCTAGCACTTCTGCCAAAAATGTGGCGGCATCTTCACCATTGTCAGGAAAATATAAGAGTGTTTTTTTTTCATTTTCGTTGAGGATCCAACCATTTAGAACAGTACCATCGGTGAGGGTACAAGTTTTAATCGCTTCTTTTGGGAGCATCGCTCTTGCTTCCGTGTGTTCCGAAGCTCTCGGGAATGCGAGATGACGTTCTGAAAGTTTCAGATAGAGAACCATTGACAAATAAATCACAAGAAGAATTCCCAGGATTCTGAGGACTCGCGATAGATTTTTCAGTAATACGTTTTTGAAAGACATGGGTCAATAATAAAAAAAAGAACCCCACTTGTCTTTACAAGTGGAGTTCGGGGGATGGGATTGGGTGTTCCCAGAAGATAGATAAAAAAAATCATATAAAATCGGGTTATATTTGCTAAAATGTTCCCAAAATGTTCTTTTTTAAATAAAATGTCGTTTTTTGAATTGTTTTTACAGAAACGTATGTTCCCACAAAAACAGAATAAAATTATCTTTATTAAACATGAATGTATTTGCCTATTATAATTATCGGAAGTATCTCCAGGACTACTACGAGTATCGCAAGTCGGTACAACGGTATTTTTCTTATAGGGCTTTTGCAAAAAAAGCGGGCTATACATCTTCTGGCTTTTATTTGGATTTGGTGAAGGGACGGAAATCGCTTACTCCACAAATGGTCCCCAAATTTATTGTTGCTTTGGGACTCATGGAAAAAGAAAGTCGCTATTTCTCATTGATGGTGGACTTTACTCATGCGGCTACACCAGAATCAAAACAGATCATCTTTGATCAGATGTCATCACTCCTACCCAAAGCGGTAAAAACTCTGACACGTCACCAACAGGAGTATTACAGTAAGTGGTACTATGTTGCTGTGCGTGAAGCTCTTTCGGTTTTAAATGTCAACGAGAATATTCAAGATTTGGCATTTTTTCTAAACCCGCGAATTACTTTGCCTCAAGCTAAACAAGCGATACAGCTTTTATCGCGGCTGGAACTTATTGAAAAAATGGATGGTTTTTGGCGCCCTGTGAATAAAACCATTTCCAGTGGTTCTGAGATTGCCTCTCTTTTTGTTCATCAATTTCAAAAACAAATGATTGACCTTGGCAAGGCGGCACTGGATCATTACAGTGTAGAACGGCGTAATGTTTCTTGTACGACAATGAGCGTTTCCCCTCAAGGTCTCGAACGTATTATTCATAAAATTGATATGTTTCGCAAGGAAATTGTGGATATTGTGCGCTCGGATGATCATGAATCGATGGTTTGCGAATTAAATATTCAATTTTTTCCTCTTTCCAAAGAGATGGAAAAGGACGGTTCGCATGAGTTCTAAACTTCTTTTCTTTGTTTGCTTGTGGGGTATTCTCTTTTTTGCCTCTTGTGGAGAAAAGGGAGACCTTTCGGGTACCGCAACAGATACTGAAAATACAGTGGCTGGTATTGTGATCAAGTCCGATAGTTCTCTTGCTGTGGGAGTCACTGTTCGCTTAGTCCTTGCTTACCGTGCACTTCCTCAGCAAACGGTTTATGTTGAAACTATCACAGATTCCACAGGATATTTTAAATTTGAAAATGTGGTTGCGGATACGTTCAATTTGGAATTCCGATATGAGTTGGATTCTTGTGTTCCTGAGTCTCGTTTTTTGCGCTCGTTGAGTTTAATTGATAAATCTTTGAATCTTGGACAAATTTTACTGCAGAAATCGGCTTATGTGAAAGGGGTGGTGGACTATCAATCGGATTCCACTTTAAATGTGGGGTCTCATTTTTTGGTGTCCTTAGTGAACACCACGTCTGAGACCGGTATTCTAGTCAATGAAACATTCTTTGCCTCGGGAGAATCCGGTGACGCCACTCTTATCATTGCCCCTGCAGATGAATTCATTGTAGAGAAACTTCATCAAATGGGATATGCGGATTCTTTGATATATCAAAAAGTATTGGTAACATTAAAAGCAGGCGACACTCTTGATATCGGTACTTACACTTGGAAATTGCCGTCTTTAGATGTAGACACGATTGTTCCCATGTTGACGGGGGTGGTACTTGATTCTTCAGGGAAACCAGTTCAGAATGTGTCTGTGCATGTGGTGACTGATTTATATGGCTTTAGTGTCAAAGATTCGGCGAAATTCGATGCTCAAACGGTGACAAATTCTCTGGGTGTTTGGCTTTTGCCTGCACCGGATACTGCTCTAGTGGATAGTGCTTTCCGGGTGGAGTTTCAACAACGAGGGGCGGGTTCAGCGATTCTCGCAACGGGTCTTTCTAGTTTCATTGTGAAAAGTGAGTTGAATGTAAAAGCTTCTGATACTGTTGACATCGGCTCTGTCACGATGCGTAAACCTTCTGGTTTTCTTGGAAAAATATTCCTGGTGTGGGACCAACTTGATTTTACTCAGGATACCTTGTGCTTAAGCTATAGTATCAAGGTGGGTTTCAAGGGAACGAGCCACTTTACCCGTGTGAATGCTTGCGCATCTATTGTGATGAAGGACTTACCAGCACTAGAACAAGAAGTGGTTTACTATTCTGGCGATGATTTTGTGGTGAATAATCTACTCAATGGAACTCTTGACCGTTCTGGTTATGTTAACAGTGTATTTGTGAATCTTCCGTTGGGCTCCACTTTGCAAAATCAATGGTTCACTTACAGCCCACCCACAATAGAAGTCGAATAGATTGCGATGCCATTTTGAGTAGGGCCCAGGGCCTTCCCCTTGCCGGCTGTACATTTTTTTATAAATTTGATCTCGCTCTGAGCTATGGTGTAACGGTAGCACAACAGATTCTGAATCTGTTTGTCTTGGTTCGAATCCAGGTAGCTCAACTATCAAGACCTGGAAAATCTGGGTCTTTTTTTATGGAACTTTTGGGTTAGGTTTTATGGCTGCAGTTGAATTTTTTTCTTACTATAGTAATCTCTTTGGGGATCGTTGGGATGGGCTTTTAGCGGCATTGTCCGGCCCTGTAAACTATAAAGAGTTGCATTTTGGGGAAGAGCTTGAACCCTACTTTTTGGACGAGGCCTCTTGGTTTGCCGCGGCTTCTTTGCCTATTGAACCGGGCATGGACGTACTCGATATGTGTGCGGCTCCCGGGGGTAAAACATTAGTCCTTGCAGGGGCACTTGCGGGTGTAGGGACTCTTCAAAGCAATGATCGCTCTGCCGATCGCCGCACTCGGCTTCATCGGGTCATTAATTCAAGCCTCCCAGAAGCTTATCGTAATATTATTTCGGTGACAGGGCACGATGCCTCCCGTTTTGGCTTGCATCGCAAAAGCTCTTTTGATCGCATCTTGTTGGATGCCCCTTGTTCTTCAGAGCGCCATGTGATCGAGTCTGCCGCACATTTAGCAGAATGGACTCAAAAACGAATTTCACATCTTGCTCAGCAACAGGGGGCCATGCTTGCCGCTGCTGTGGACGCACTCCGCCCAGGGGGCATGATAATTTATAGTACTTGCGCACTCTCTTCTCTGGAGAATGATCAAGTCGTGGCAAAAATTTTAAAAAAGCGCACGGGGAAAGTTCGTGTGTTGGAAATGGATCCAGAATTTGAAGGCACTGACCGAACCGAATTCGGTTTGCAAATGCTTCCCGACCGTTGTGCGGGTCGAGGACCCATTTACTGTGCCCGATTGGAAAAAACGGAATAGGGACTTATTCTGCCAATTCAAAATCTGTTTTGGTGACACCACATACAGGGCAAGCCCAATCATCGGGAATATCTTCAAATTTAGTCCCGGGCTGGATTCCAGAATCAGGATCTCCGAGGGCTTCATCGTAAATGTATCCACAGACGTTGCAACGATACTTTTTCATAGAATCTCCTTTTTTAGGATGAGTTCCTCAAAATTAAGCAAAAAATTGTCATAAAAGCCACCTTCTGGGGTATTTAATTTATTTTTCCTAGCATGCGTCTATTTTACTTGTCAGTTCTTTGTGCAATCTTATCCCTTTCTGCTAGGGAAGTTCCTGTTCGTTACCTTTTGGTGGGGGATTCTCTTGAACGTGAATCCATGTTTATCAAAATGGCGACTGATACCGTCTATTTGTTGCCGTTGAATGCGAAACAGCAAGAGTATGTTCTTTCTCTCTATGCAAAGATGGCTCCTCCAGAAGTGACCGATTCTGAAGACGATGGAGGCTTTATTGAAGAAGATAAAACTCAGTACATCCCCCCTGCGGCAACGTCGGAGGCTTTACCAGAGAGTTCTCTCGTTGCTGAAGTGCCTGTAGAAGGGGCTCCAGCAGGTCCTATTGACGATTTTGCTGCGGCCCTCGCAGAACAAGACAAAAAAAGCTTAGCGGATTCTCTTGCTAAGGAAAAGGCAATACGGGATTCTATTCGTACAAAATTTGTGGCGGATTCCATGGCTCGGGAAGCGGCGATCCCTATGGAATCGAAATACATAAAAATATTCAAATTGGATTTTAAACGTCTTTGGAATATTGAAGATTCAGTGATGATTGACTTGATGCTCAAAGATTATGTGGTTCCGGATTCTATCGAGGAAGAGGAGCCTATTTACCCTGAAGGGAAAGCGAACCTATTAGTTTCTTCTGTTCCTGATAGTTGTCGGTTATTTATCAATGGTGAAGATCTTGATTTAGTGACTCCAGATACCATTCGCAATATTAAGCCCGGCAAATACACTATTTCCATCGTGAAACATTTGAAGGATGTAGACTGGTGGGGTGCAAAAACGGTCAAGATTAATGGAGACTCTCTCAACCGCGTGAGTATTCCATTAGATCGTCCCCAGACGAGGCTTACCATTGCCACTATTCCAGAAGCTGTCGAAGTCTATTTTGATAAACAACCTACAGAAAGCATTATGCCGGAATACATGACCGATGTGGTGATTGATGATGTGGAGCCATCATTGAAGGCTGTCATCTATTTGCGTAAAATGGGTTATCTGGATACGGCGATTGTCACTGAGATTAAAGCATTTATGCCCAATCCTATTAATGTGGAAATGCAAACGGTGGATAACTTGAGTGTTGTAGAAATGCAACGTGAGTACAACAACGAGCGCACCAAGCGTTGGTGGGGTCGTGGCATTTTGTGGAGTTCTATTGTGCCATTTGTTGCGGGCGGTGTCCTTTGGTATTTTGCAGAGCAAGATTGGTCTGATGCTGCAGATAAAAAGGACTCTTATGATCTCTCCGCATTTGAAAGCGAAGATACGCGTCAATTAGTCAAAGATAACAAGACTCTCAATGACAATGGGGATAAAAAGGCTGCTGTGGCCATCGGCCTCGGAGCCCTAGGTCTTGGACTCCTTGCCGTAGGCTTTGTGTTTGCTTTTTAATCTCCGAGAAGATCTTTTCTACTGAGCACTTTTGCGCCCGCTTTGCGGAGCGCATCAATGGCCGTATCTGGATCCTTGAAACGGAAAATCATGATTGCATAATTTTTTTCGTGTTGCATCGGATAAGCATACATGTAATCAATTTGAAGTTGGCCTGCGGGAGTTGCTAAAAGTTTAGCAAGGCCCCCTAGACCAGCGTCTACTTCGCAGGCAATTACGTCGGTGATGGCTGCGGCGAGTCCAGAAGATTCAAGTACGGTGACTGCTTTTTCCGGGTGGGAAACGATAAGGCGCACCAACCCAAACTCTCCACTATCGGCAAGAGTTAGAGACAAAAGGTTGATGTTGGCATCCGCGAGCGATTTGCAAATGGTTTGCAAACGCCCCGGGCGATTGGCGACGAAAATGGAAATTTGCGGAATTTTCATGAGTGCTCCCTTATTATGTTTTGGGCCGATTGTCGAGGACGCGCTTTGCTTTGCCTTCACTGCGGGGAATAACGCCTGGCTCGCACAAAGTAATGGTGACTGAAATACCAAGGATCTGTTCGACAGAATGCTTCAATCGCTTGGTGATATTTTCCATAGCGCCGATACTGTCGCTCACCATATCACGTGAAATCTCCACCTTGATTTCCAAGGTGTCCATATTCCCCTTGTTATCGAGAACAATCTGATAGTGAGGGAGCGCTTTTTCCGCACGGAGGAGAGCGGTTTCAATTTGTGAGGGGAAAATATTCACACCACGAATGATGAACATATCGTCTGTGCGTCTTCCGATACGACGAATACGACGAATCGTACGGCCACACTCACATTGTGTAGTTTCAATGGTGGTAAGATCCCGTGTGCGATAGCGAATTGTTGGCATCGCTTGCTTGCTGAGTGTAGTGATCACGAGTTCCCCTTCCTCTCCATCGGGAAGCGGTTCCAATGTTTCAGGGTCGATGATTTCTGGGTAGAAATGATCTTCGAAAATATGGATGCCGTTTTGACATTCGCATTCACAACCAACGCCAGGACCGATAATTTCGGACAATCCATAGACATCATAAGCCTTGATGCCCGTTTTTTCTTCGATGTATTGGCGCATTCCATCAGACCAAGGTTCTGCTCCAAAAAGACCACGCTTAATTTTTAAGTCCTTGAAATCGATGCCCATTTTCTCAGCCACATCAATAATGTGGACAAAATAACTGGGGGTCCCTGCAATGGCTGTAACTTCAAAATCTTTCATCACCATAATTTGACGTTCGGTGTTACCACCACTAATGGGAATCACGGTGGCGCCGAGAGCTTCTAAACCACCATGGACACCGAGACCACCGGTGAAAAGACCGTAGCCATAGCAGTTTTGGACAATATCGTTGCGGCGAAATCCGGTAGCAAGGAGTCCGCGCTTGATTACTTCTGCCCAGACGTCCATATCTTGCTGGGTATAGCCCACGACGATGGGTTTCCCTGTGGTTCCACTAGAGGCATGGAGGCGCACCACATCTTTCATATCTACGGCGAAAAGGCCATAGGGATAGGTATCGCGCAAATCTTTTTTCATGGAAAAAGGAAGTTTCCGTATATCACCAAGTGTCTTAATGTCATGGGGAGTCAGTCCCTTTTCGTCCATGCGGGAGCGGAAAAGAGGAACTTTGTCAAAGGCTAATTTAACAATCGCCTGTAATCGTTGCAGTTGCACTTCTCGCAGTTTTTCTGCGGGCATAAAATCCAGCGCCATTTCTGGGAAAAAGTTCCCATTCAGGTCATTCCAGTAAGTTTGTTTCATCGAGATTCCTCTTACCAATCGCCGACAGGGCGGATCGGACTGCTTTAATCTAAATAATGAGAGGTAAAACGACTGCGTTTTTCCCAAAAAAAGAGACCCAAAATGCAACGTTATTTTATTTGTTTTGGAGTCTTTGAATGATTCTCTATGCTTTTAGCAATTCCCCAAAGTAAAATACAGGCGGCGATGGGGACAACGATATTCCAAGGGGATGTATAACGTACGCTGGTGGGAGTCGCAAGCCAAAAATAAATCATCAGGGTATGGCATGCGTAAATTTCCAAGCTATGTCGCCCGAGTGTTGCTGTGAAAGAGAAGTCGAGTAGGGCCGCCTTGTGTCTTACAATCCAGCTAATAACCACAACAAAAGCGAAAAAATCGAGAATGCGGATAAATCCTAAATGTTCGCGGCTGACCCAAAATTCGGAGGGCTGTGCGATGGGGAGTAATCCATGGGACCATAGCCCACAAAAAAGGCAAAAGAGAACACAACCCATAGAGAGAATAGGGTACCAATTTCCTTGAGAGGCTTTGGCCTGTAAGTGATCTTTCCAGAGGGCACTGATGGTCGCTCCAGAGAAATACACGAATTGCCATGAAAATAGATCAAAGAATCCAGGATAAGACCAACTGGGGAGAAAGGAGAGCCCCCACTCGCGTAGACCTAATTGGGAGACCAGCCAAAGGCCAAAGGAAATTCCCCACACTGGCAATAGACGCCCACGAGAAATGAACGGCAAAATAAAAGAACCAATCAAAAGGAGGAACACGTAGAGTGGGAGTACATCAAGCCAGGAAGGGGTATAAATCAAGCTCGCCACCAGGAGCCCACCACTCAATGGGTGCTCTATCAAACCTTCAACGTAAGAACGAAGAGAAGGAAATAATACAATGGCGAGAAAAGTGACGAAAAGGACTGTCGCTATATGGTATTTCCAAATTCGAACCGCTCGTTTCCGCATCCATGAAGAATCTTGTCCTTTCGCGAGTTTGCTTTTAACGGCAAGAATTCCCACAAATCCCGAAAGAAAAAAGAACCCTTCTGCGGCTGTGAAAAAACCAAAACTTTGATAGAGGAAGCGGGAGATCGGTTCTCCGAAGTGATCCAGGGTCATCTGCAAAAGCAGAAGCCCCCGAATAGAATCAAGGGCTCGTATTCTCACAATAGCATTCTGTTTAAGCTTTAGAAATGAACTTGTCCGCTCATGCCCATGGAGAATGTGTTTGCCGTGGAGCTACGAATATTATAGCCACCCCAGACAACGAGTTCTGCATCAGCCGTTGGGTACAAATAGATGTTCGGGCCCACGAAGTGGCGACTATCCCCATCGGTTTGGACACTTGGATCATGGAACTCATAAGCGAGGCCCAGAGCCAACTTTTTATGCAAATTGAAAGAGGGTTCCACGTAGAACATACGTTCATCTTCAGTGAATATCTGCTCGTCAACAGGAGCATCATCGTCAGCAAGAAGGGCTTGGTAGTAGCTCATTCCCAAATTGAAGAAATCAAAGTTGAATGAAGGTTCCAGCAAGAAGGTATGCACGCCTGTTCCCTTGTAGGGGTGAGTGCCCCAAGTGGCAGTAACACTATAATTTAAATCCCCAACACTTTTGGCATATTGAATTTCGGTACCCAAAGCGTAAGTGTAGGATCGTCCGATATCTTTGCCGAAAATCCAATCAATACTTGGAGTGATTGTCAAACGTTCTTCCGTATGAGAAAGCAATGCAAATGGGTATGTGCCATACATGGTGAGCGCCGTTGCATTATTGTTAGAGGCACCAACGTAAATGCGACCGTCTTCCAACTCAAAACCAACACCACGCAATTGCTGATCTTTAAGAATTACGGCATAATTTTCGGTATTGCGCCAGTAATAATAGCTGAAGGAACCTGCACTATAGGTTAAATCACCAAAAACGACTGCTGCGCTGGGTGTGAAGTTCCAGCGCATTTGTACCCCATCAAAATTGAAGGCGGTGAAACGGTTTTCGTTGTCACCCATGGCGGTTGCACGATTTTCGTGTCGGACTTCAGAAGCCGCGGTGACGCTATCGCTTACGTATGTACTATGGGTGTTTCCCATAAGGGTTACGGAAAAATTTTCGTCCATATAGGCGGTACCACGGAGGTCAATATCCTGGTTTGCTGCATTCAGTGGGCTGAATTCATCATCCCAATAGGTGGCATAATCGGCATTGATAT
>Ga0209467_1001046_pt1 | contig 27328 bp, 16 predicted proteins | sample Higcelwee11metaG_FD_187175 | JGI IMG/M metagenome (GOLD analysis project Ga0209467, IMG submission 187175) | Freshwater pond sediment microbial communities from the University of Edinburgh, under environmental carbon perturbations - High... | ecosystem: Environmental > Aquatic > Freshwater >... | reverse complement strand
CTCCACTGTAAGGCCGCATTCATTAAGCAGTTTGACCAGAGCCGTTGCCGCGGATGAAATATTTTCGCGATTTTGCTGCCGCTCAATGGCCCTCCCGGGCCGAAACAACCCCGCTGCAATTTGGGGAAGCAACTCATCAAAGATGGCCAGCGATTTTTCCTTCGCCTCGTCATAATCCAATGTGCCCACATTCTCAAAAAGCCTTTCTACAAGGGCATGAGCAAGAATACCCGTCAGTTGCTGCCCCTGTGGGAGAGAAATCAATGCTCCTTTTTTGATCTTCGCCTGATACGTTAGCAGCCAGGCAAGCGGGCAGCCGATCAGCTTCTCCAAGCTCGATGCAGACTCCTCGTCCCGAAACCGGGACTTATTGGGCGGAATTTCCCAGTTTGATTTGACTGATGGCCGTTCCAAAGGCGTTACTTCAGTCCGCTTCACTATTCTGGCATCAGGCCGGGAGCCAAAGGTCAGTTCCTTTTGTTTGCGCAATTTTCCAGCATTTAAAATGATTTTTTGTTCGTCAAGTGCGGTCGGCAAAACTGCCTGTTTGATATCATCCCAAAAGGGATGGCATTGTGTGGATTCTGACGCTTCAGATTTGTGCATTACCAGCAGGAGACGCTTTGCCGCCATCATTACCGGACGCTGCCAAAACATGGCTTCCCTGAAACGTTTATCGGCAAGGCATTCCATGTAAATACCCGCATCGGTCATTGCCTTTCGTTCAGAGGTGGTCCAGATATGTGACGCATGGTGAACGTCCGGGTTAAGAAACCCCCACCAGATGATGGTATCAGCCCTCCCCCAGACCTGGCCCGGTGTCTTCACAACATGCCAGGATGCAGCTTCAGCCGTTAAACCTGGAGTAGCTCCGGAAAATTGGAAAACCTCATCAACCATCAGGTTAAGCTGGGGCCGGGTTATTTTTTCAAGTCTTGACGCTTTGATGGTGGATGCCAGTTCCATGGCCTGTTCCATGGCCTGGAGTAAAAGCGGGTTTCCTTCATGCCCTCTTCTGGTCGTAGCCAAACGAGCAACTTTGGCACAGATATTCAAGGCCGCCTGAACGGGCATTCCTTCATCCGGTTGAAACCGCTCTATCCCGAGCCAGAAATCAAGATTGGCCTCAAAGTCTTTTAACTTTTTTGTCGCTTTGCCTTTTGGAACCTTCTCTTTTTCAAGTCGTTCCCATTTTTCGGCAACCGCTTTTTCACGGGCCTGAACCCAGATCTTGCCGCCAATGCCGGGATGGTCCTTCAGGGCCTGCACAAAATACCATCCCGCCCATTGTGGAATCGGTGAATAGGGCAAGGTCAGGATTTCCAGGAGCAGTTGTGGATTGACCGGTTTCCAGGCATTTTCAATGGCCAGAAGAAGCATTTGCAGCGCGGCTCGCCATCGGGACCGGGAATCACTGCCAAGACGAGGCATTCCCTGGCGATGAAGGGCTTCATCCAGAAGTCTGCTGCCCATTCCTTTTATCAAAACAACATCACGGTTGGCGTCTTGTTCCGCTGCCAGCCATTCGGAAAGCGCCTCGGCGGCGTCTGCCTCGGTCTGCCCGACAATCAGCAACAAACTCCCATCGCCGGACACTGGCTGTTGAGCTCCGGCATTATTTTTAAGGCATTCCTGAAGAACGCCCAGGTCACCATTGGCGGTTACTTCCGGGGTCTCGATAAAATTGCAATGGATTCCGGCTGAAGACATTGCCTGAAAAAGCTGTTTCCAGGCATGGGGCCAGAATTTTTCAGGTTCAATGATGGAAACACTCCTGATACCAACATCAGGTGATAAGGGAAGCCTTTTGCATAGCCCCCTCAACCGTTCACCAAAACCCGGGGATAATAATGGGACAGCGATGGTTTCCACGTCTGCAATATCCGAAAGCCGCAAGGATATGCCAGCCGAAAATGTTTTATTCCAGCCCGATATCACCAACTGATCACGCCAATTCAATAATTCCTGGGCTGTTGACCAGGCGTCCGCCTCAAATGACCTGGAATAAAATCGGTTCCCGTTATCAGCGGCCTGAAGGCTGTTTAGATACTGCCCTACCCTCACGGCCTGGGGCGCATGAGGAGATTTGAGCCCAAGACGGGTTTCGAGAACAGAGATAAGTCCGGAACGCCCAAGTATGACTTTACCGGCCACCGCATCATGTTCGCACAGGGCATCCGGGCATGCGCCTCCATCAAAATCATAACCGAGAATGATTTCCATTTTTGGTCTCCGGGGGTTAGCATTTTACCGGTTAAATAATCATTTAATTTTTCCCATCAGCACAATCATTTTAATTTCATAGGGATTTTCTGGCTGTTACGATGCCGTCCATGTTCTGACCCTTCTGAATCTGCCGGATATCAACAAATCCAGAGGATTCCAGATCTCTTTGGATTTCTTCAAATGTATAGGTATCACCGCCTTCCGTATTCACCAGCATATTTAGAGCGAAAATGGCCCCTGCCGGCGGCCGAGTTCGGTTCCCCTCCATGAGATGGTCCCGGATCATCAATGTACCGCCGGGTTCCAACGCCTGAAATATCTTTCGGTAAAGACCAAGATTCTGTTCCGGGTTGTTCTGGTGAATAATTGCAGAAAGAAGTGCAAGATCGCAGCCTTTGGGCAATTCGTCAGCATAAAAATCGCCGGGGAAAAATTCCACCCGTCCGGCCAGTCCGGCTTCACAAATACCTTTTTCAGCAAGCGGGATCACCGTCTTCAAATCAAAAATAATGCTTTTCAGATATGGATTTTTGTTCAAAAAGGCGATGGTGTATGTTCCGGAAGCACCGCCGACATCTAACAGCTTGTGATAGGATGACAAATCCAGGCTGTTTGCTATTTTCTGTGAAAGCCCCCTGCCCACCACATGCATGGCTCCGATAAAAGCGGTGGTGGCCTCCTCTGGTTTTTGGGAGCGGGAAACCATTTCCGGATTTTTGCCCTGGATAACCGCCTCGGTTAAATAGGTCCACGAATCCCATAAGTCATTCATGTGAAGCACCATGGGAAGTGTGGATTCGGGATGGTCCGCAGAAAGGAGCAGGCCATCCGGCGTCAGCGCATAACAGTCGTTCTCTTTGGACAAAAACCCGTAAACAACAATGGCATCCAGCAGGCGGGTCAGTGCCCGCAGATCGAGATGGTTTTTGGCTGCGAGTTCGGGAGCCGTATTCATGCCCCGGTGCATTTGGGTGAAAACATCCAGTTCCGCACCAGTCAAAATAATGCGGCTTTCCATGAAATTTCGGACTTTTTCCAGAAGGACCATTGGGGTTGTCCAATTTGTAATATTATTCTTAATTGCTTTAAAAATTAGTTTTTATCTCAAATTAATTTCTGCGATTTGCGGTGAAAACTCAGGGTCTAACAAAGCCATTTGTTCCCTTATTTTTGAGCGTAATTCAATGGCAGGTGCGAGACAATATCTTTCAAACTCGGATATGGTGACCGTCGTTAAGTCGGGAAAAAGCAATTTCAGATATCCACATGCCAGACGCTGGACTGCCCTTGTATCTCGCAAATCACCGTTCGATTCTGTTCGATCTTTCACATAGGCCATATATTTCTGTTTCGGCCTTAAAGCATGCAAGACCTCGCCAAAATAATCAGCTCTTAATGCGTTAGCGCAGCATAAAAAAGAAGATTCTATTCTCGGCAATTCCCAGCCCGGCAAGAAACCATGAATGCGATCAAGTAAAGCGGTCGCATTTTGTCCGTTGAGCCATCCTGGTAATTCTCTAAAACAGTTTTCATCCCGTGGCCGCCCATCTTCGATAGGGATATTGCCTAAAATGACAAAACCGGCATCAGATGATCCATGAAAACCCATCACCCTGAACTCGCCAGATTCAAGATATCCTTTTAAGGCACCGACAATCTCGCCCTCGTTGCTTAATTTGATGGTTTGAATTTCGTCTAAAATAACTGTATCAAATTTAGCAATAATCCCTGTTTGTTGGCGACTCATATCATAAAATAGTTGCGCTCTAGTCACAATACCGCCGCTAATTAACCATGCATGGCGTGATAGTTGACTAAAAATATATGATTTGCCAGTTCCTTTCGGCGCAAGTTCCAAAAGATTGACGCTTGGTTCGACCAGCGGGACCAAGCGCGTAAGCATCAACTGTTTCTGTCGATTGGTGTATTTTTCCTCATCATACCCCATCGTTCGTATTATCAATGCGATCCATTCTTCCAGGGTAAAACGCGGTCGTTGTTTTAAATAGTAATCCAGATCTATACTGGCGGCTTGCATGGGCTTAAAGGTCGTCATCACAACTTCATGATGCTCAGTTTTATCTTTTTTGGGCATCCATGTTAAAGTGCCGCTACCCCAAATATTTCCCATCAACAAAAGGGGGTTGTCATCCACTATCGATTCTTTTATTCGACCGGTAATATCAAGAGATGGTATTTTTAGTTGAAGATCTCCAGTGGATGGGTGCACTTTCACGCTGTAAGAGTCTAAAATTTTTAATTCATTGCCGTTTCGCAACTCATAAAGAAGAGATTCTCTTTGTTTTTTTTCTGGTAAATAGCGACCAATGAATTGCCTTATGGCCTCGCCATCCACATCGCCATCGCTGGTTCGATAACGACTTATCAGCCAGTCGGAAACATAAGCGGGAATGACACGGCTTGATAGCCCCGCCTTGGCTGCCAGCGCTTTATTGACATAAACATCTGGAAAAGCCGATTCTATTTTATAATCAATTTCTGTTGTCATAGTCATAACTCAAACTCATCATCAAATTCTGTTGTCATTGCTCCGGTTGTTTGGACAGTAAGTGTAAAATCAAATTCAATTTCTTCGATATGGGTGCGAGCCAAATACCGGCCAGCTATTTCCACACTATTTTCACCCACTTCCGAAGCGTCAAATGATGCCTTTATTTTTTTAATTTCTTTTTGGGAGAGTTCCATCGGCAACTCCGCTTTAAAATCCAGACGGTTCAAGTGAAAATCAAGAAGCGTAACTGAATAATTATTTGGATTTGAAATCATAATATTGATGTCGTTTTCACCCCTTCTCCTGTGGATTTCCCCTTCAATGATAAAAGATATGGGTTGCATAGGTTCGGGTTTGTTAAGGCTAAAAACAATCCAAGGCACAGCAATTTCTTGCGGGGTCGCTCCGCCATGTGTAGCGCCCTTCGGTCGTTTAGAAAAGCATCGATATCCCAAAGGCACGGCCATTTCCTCATTTAAACCAAATAAATCCGGTTGCATTACCCAGCTTGATTCAGTGGTAAAATTATTTTTGGCCACTGAAGAAGTGTAAACGCTTCTTGCTTTCACTTTTTCCGAAATGTTCAGATGGATAATCTCCGCCGTGCTGGGCAGGGTGGTGTGTCCGTGGTCGCTACAAACAATAATTTGCGGACCAACATTATGCAATTCTTCTATTAAATTAGCAGCTTCAGCGATTGCGACTGCCTGTTTTTTTAAATATTCCGAATACTTTTTTTGTCGTAAATACGGCTTAAAAACTGCATGAAGATATTCTCTGTCCAACTGATTATCAAGATAAAGATAAACCGCAGCGGGTTCTTGAACCAGTTCCTTCAGGCCCATTTCTTTATCGGTAGCGGCTCTCACTTTTTCCGACGAAAGCTGAAAAGAGTGTTGAATTAAGTCCCGATAAAACGTGCTGTCCGGGATTTCATCGGCAATCTGCGATTTCATCTTGCCGCTAACGATTGTTGGTTTGGCGATAAATGTTTCTGAAGGAAGAAATGATAAATATGGCGTCACTTCTGTAATCGGAAAAAGCCCATTTTCTTTTAAAGCGGGAACCAATTGATTTTTCGCGTTAAAAAAGTCAAGGCCGTCAAACAGAACAACCAATATTGGTTGTTGGTTTACCTTTTTTTTTAGCGATGCAAGTTGCCTGTATGCCATGCCATTGCCATTAATCAACATACTGATATAATTATTTTTCAACCACTTTTCGAAACTTTCGATATAAGGTTCTGTCAGTTCTACTCTGTTCAGCAGAGAGCATGAATTATAAAATGGCAAATATTCCGCACCTAACCAATTTTGGATATCGGCAACAGAAAAATGAATTTCTGGAAAAGCCGGCGCTTTAGTCGGCAAAAGTTGAATGGCGAGTTCCTTCACTTCCGGAAAATTGGTAAAATTTGAGATTCGGTTAAAAAATTCTTGGTTAATTGAGTTGCCATCATTTAGCCGCTTTTTGAGAGCATCAGTTAAAAACAATTTTTCAATTTCAAGTTGACCGCTGATATACGCCAATGCATTTTCAGGGGATTGCTGCCAAGTTTCTTCTAAAAAAACCCTCAAATAATTTTCTATGCTATGTGGCAGGCGTCCTTCGCAATTCAGTTTTGGTATGCGGTCCCGCACGCCGAGCTGGCTTAAAGCAAACCAGATTCCATCGTTTTGCAGCCATTCAGAAACTCGGTTTGGCGGGTACGTGTTTAGAACCTGCTCCCATGCGATAAACCAGCTTCGTTGGAACGGTTCTTTTTGCAGCCATTTCAAAATATCTGATTTATTGGGGGTGTTTTGCTGCCAATGGGTGAATTGCCCATCCATTATAGTATATAGAAATGGATGGAAGGCGGCGGCGTGGTTCGATAACAGCCAATTTATCAATTCCGCCATGTCTTCTTGTGTTTCAATTTTGTGCTTTCGCCAGACATCTCCCAGCAAAATCCTTTTAAACCAATTATCTGGACTTTCCTGGCGGTCAATTGGCTTTTCATGTGATTTTTCTAATAAATTTAACTCTATAATTAACTCAGGCCGATTTCTAATCACTTCCGGCACGATGGGCCGCTGGATAGCTTTTTTCAATTCACCAACGGGGTCGATCCGCTTTATGATGCACCCATATTTTTTGGCCGGTGCATCAAACCAGTCAAAAAGAGCGGGATTAATAATAATAAACCGCAAAGGGATGGTTTGCTGGGCAGCCGCTATGATGCGATTTAAGGCGTTTTCGTAATCCGAACCTTCTTGAATGACAACATCATCCTTTAATGCCGGACATAGTCGAAATTGATCGCATATTATTTCTATCATATTGAATCAACACCGAATATATGCTTGTTAATGAATTTGCAGAAAATTGTCATTTTTTCTTTTTCATCCAGTCCCCGTCCAATTTGATCGACTGTGACATTAAGCATGTTTTCCAAAGCCTGGGCATTTCCGCTGATATTGTCAACCGGTTCGAATGTGCGCTGATTGTTTCTACCGTTTATTATCATTGAGACACGAACATAGCTTGGGTCGGGAGGGGGTTCAGGTATTGTTGTTGGCGGGGGTGGAGTAATGGGCACATATTTCTCTACATTCTGTTTTACGGAATCCAATTTGCCCGAAAATTTCAAAACCATGTCATCGGCCCAAGACGCCAAATCAAGGCCGGTTATTTTTTTGGCAGCGCTAAGCATGACCTCATCATTAATAATTTCCTTTTCACGGGACTCATTGATTAAAATCGCTGTTTCGCCATTATAGACGGCATTTCTCTTATCCTCAGGCAGTGTAGAAAACCAGCTTGAATACGCTTCGGATGGCTCCAATGCACAATCCGGACCTATGAATACATGCTTATATTCCAAAAGGATTCGATTTTTTAACTTTGGCAGGAGGTTTTCAAATTCAATCTTGATCGGCTCGATAACCGCTTTAACTTTGGCTTGCTGAACTTTTTCACTGACTTCAAAGACATGTTCAAAAACATCTTTGAGCAAAATTTTGTGCGGGTCGGGCTCCAGCGCCGCCAATGGTCGAAAAATATAGTCACGGACGAGTTTGGCCGTCTCAGAGATGTCTTCGGATATTTGGGCATGTTTCGGCAAGCTTCGCCACCAGGCGCCAATGCCTTCTCCCACTTTTTTAACCCGCTCCAAAGGCGGTTCGGCTGTAAACGACACATTAAAAAGATTCGCCAAGCCATTAACCAGCTCTTTTTGATTGGAGCTGACATTCACATAAACCATTTTAAATTTTTCAGGTGAGGTAAAAATCTTCTCGATGGTATCATTTTCAAAAACGGTTATTCGCTCAATGTGATTTGCACCTCGCTGGTTCTCGAAAGAAATATTCCCCAACGCCAATTCATTGTGGGCCACGGCTGCAAAAAAAATCGGCATGGTTCGGCATTTCATTCCAAACGGCGGTTTTCTCAGTTTATTAAGCATCTTATCCATCGCCACCGGGCCAGTTTTCGCTTTATTTAGAAAATCCGTGATGCACTCCCACATTTTGGCGGCACCAAGGTGTTCTTCCTCGTTCGGCTTTTCCAGAACAATTTCACCTATTTGGTTTTGATTTAACAACAGGTTATTTTTTAAAGTTAAATTGATGATATGCTTCTGGGCTGCGGATGTTTCTTTCCAAAGATTCTCGGCTGCATTCTTATTGAGAAGTTTCGACACAATATCACGGCATTCCTTGCGATAACCCCAATTGCCGCCAAAATCATCCAAATTAAGTTTTGGTTCGCCCACAACCGGCGTATAGGGGAAGACATGGCGCATCACTTTTGAAGCAAGTTGTTTTAATTGTCGATTGTTTTGAATGGGATATGCCTGGCCTTGCCAGTAATAATCGATCATCTGCTTTTCAGGCGTGAACAAGTTTGCGATATGATCTTTGATTTGGGTCAACTTATCATCATTCCAGACTTGCCACTCTTCATGGAGTTCTCCACCTTCGGCGTAAAGGCTTGGTTCATTGTTCTTTAAATAAGAAAGCGCTTGATGTTCCATCAGCAGCTCAAAAAATTGAAGGGAATTTTTGGGAATACCGATGATGAGTTGCTGATATTTTTCTTGAGCCAATTCCTGAGTGGCGATCTGGGTAGCCTCTTCTATTTCATTTGAATTGGTGCACATGGCGACTACGATAAGACCATCCTGAAAAGATCCGTTGCTCAAGTCCTTCGTTATGATATGCAACCGTTCCCGAATTTGATACATGCTGACCGGATCAATGGATAATGAGCGATAAACGCCATAGTCATCTCCATAACTCGTTGCCTCGCAAGAATACGTTCCGGGCATGTCCGGCAACAATGTTTTCAAATATTGAACCGGTTGCTGGGTGAGTTTTTCCGGCGTATCCGCCAAAAGTTTTCTTAATTTTTCAATCAAGGATTCGGTTGAACTGCTGACCGCCGGACGATACGACCCGTCAGAAGACATGCGCATTAAAATATGGTTTTCATTCTTAAAATCAGCATATCTTTCGAGTTCCTGGGCAAAAAATGCATGTTGCTCGGGCGGTATATCCAAGGAATATGATAAAATTTCATCGGTTATTTTAAATCGGGTGGGATTGAATACCCGGAACACGGAGATAGCTTTAAGAATTCGCAACCCCAAAGCATCGTCATTAAACAGCCGTGATTTTAATAGCTCCAAATCCCTGTAAATGGAATGCGTCCGTTCTTGCTGCTTTACATCATTAGCAAAATAATCCCAGAGCATATCCACGGTAAACATATCCGGGATTGGTTTTTCAGTGTCAAAAATCGCCTTGCTTAAAAATCGTTTGAAGCTTCCGGGTTCATCCTCGCAAAGACAAGTAAACAGGGTTCGATTGTTTTGAGCCACTTTTTCTGAAAGTGCCGGCAGGCTATAAACGGCCATCGGATGCAAAGGAAATGCGCCTTGAACAACCGTTGATTTCAGCTCATCTGCTGTAAAACCTGAAAAATAATTGAGCCGGGATGTTTTTGTGGAAAGTCGTTCAAAATATGGTTCGTATATGTTCCATAAATTTATCCATTCCTGTGACTTTTTATCCGCGATAATTACGGCGTCAATAAGCTGAAATGTTTCAACATCCGTACTCTTTAAAATAAACTGCTTAAACCGGCCTTCAATTTTTCTCAAATCCTCTTCAATCTGCTGGTGTCTGGATGCATGGGCTGTTTTGGAAATATCGTGATACTCCTTTAACGATCGGTGGCAGAACAGGTAAAGATGCAACTGATTTTCTTCACTGGCATTGCAGCACTCGGCAAATTCTTGTAGCAGCAATCCCTCCCTGCCGGACGGGTCCTTGACCACTTCTTCCATCTTGAGCCCGAACTCGTCCCAGAGGATGACGATACCGGTGTAACCGTAATTATTTCTTAATTCTTTGCCCACGCTTTCGTAAAAAGTTGTGGGATCAAGCATTGAAGAAAATTGAAAAGCGGAGCCGCCTGAAAAAACCGGATGGATTTCCCGAAAATAATCAAAGGTTTTTCTTTCATAATTCTCCAGACGAACCTTTAATTCCTGCACTGTGTATCCCTTGCCTTCAACCTCTTGTTTTAATATTAAAAAATTATCAGGATAATTCTCCTCCACGTCTTTAATTCGTTCAGTAGCAGCATCAAAAGCCGATTTTGGCAGTAAATCACTCAATCCAACTTCATCCAAAGCATGTCGCAAGCCCATGACCAGGCCATCGGAAATATAGCCATCGCTCCCGTAAAGGCTGACGATGAGATATTTGTTCGGAACTTCCCGGCGGTACTGAATCAGCAAATTTCGAGTGTCTGGATCGAGTTTTTCAATAACGGTCTGGATTTGGGGGGTTTCCAAGGGACGTAAAAATAAGTTTAGCAGCACCAGTGCGAGATGGCTCTTGCCGGTACCATAAGTCCCCATGATAATTCTGGATCGTAAATCAGAAGCGGTTGGGTGGATTTTTTTGGCTAAATCCATGATAATTTCACGGGCGACTTCCGTGGGAATAAAACCGGCCACTTTGTCAAGATTGTCCCGTTCTTTTTTAAGGTTGACAGCCGCTTTAAATCCCGCTGAAATTTTTATAAAATCATTTAAAAAGGTCAATGACATGATCTAAACTCCTGAATTTATGGTACCCAGATAATGCCCCGGTTATTTTCGGGGATCGCATTGATATCCATCAAATTTTCCGTACAATATAAAACAAGCAGAATCCCTTTCGGAGGTTCGAGTCGCATAATATTTCGCAGAAATGCAAATCTTTCAGGCACGGGCCATTTGCTGTAAAATGGCTCCAAACTGGAAACAACGGCCAACTGCTCCATTGACTGTGCATAAATCTGATCGCGGATTTGCTGCCAGGTAAAAAAACAATTCCAATTCCCCTTGAATTTCTGCGAAAAATCCAGCCGAATCCCATTAACGATTCCGGCTATTTCATCCATGACCGGATCGTCAAATATATTTTTTTGTGCCGGTGTGATCAGTAATGTCCGATAACGCCGGTCAGCGCAATGTTGCCATTTTTCTAATACTTTTTGAACAATATCGTCTTGCATGTTTTTTCTTTCCGGTATGTTTTTATTTGTGGATATCTTCAATGCCTTTTTGAAGGGCATCCACCGGGGCAAGCCCATCCAGTTCATGATAAAATGCGCTGATGAGGGCAACTGGTTGAATGTCCATAATGGAAACGGAATTCAAATTTGCAGTGTGGCTAATCCATGCGACCTGTTTTTGGTATCGCTCGCCGATATCAATGATCACTCGATCCATTGCGTCACGATTCATCCGAAATATACGCCCAACCCCCCAGGGTTCCATCAATTTTTCAAAATGGACCGATTGCCGCTCATTTTCCTTTGCCCAATCCAGCAATGCAAAGCCGAGAATGGCCGGGTGTACGGAAGGATTATTGAGAGGTTCTCTTTTGTATGTGCCGGAATCATCCAAGTTAAAAAAACCAAAGTTTTTCCCGAGACGGGCATTGTCAAATACCTGCTTGAATGGTGAAAAGATCAATTTGTCAAATACACTATCCGTCATTTTATTGTCATGATTCTCGTCCCACCACGACCGGATTTCACGTTCAAGCTCCGCCCGGTCGAACGAATCAGGCATAAACATATTAAAATAAAACGCATAAAACCAGGCCGGACTGGATTTGCGCGCCAAACAATAATGTATTGCCCACCAAATGCCGTCTTCTTCAAACTCCGGATCATTTTTCGCGATAATCCGTCCAAGGCTGGAAAGCACGAAATGATTTTTCTTTTTTTCAATAATCCCGGCAGTCTCTGCCCATGCCTTGGCCGCGCCGATTTTTAATTTTCCAGCCCGAAGAATGGTTTGCGCCCGCTCGATTTCCTTGGGTGCAAACAGATCCGGATACTGGGGGAGATTTTTTATAATCAATCGGAACCAGGTTTCTTCAAAACCAAATTCAAATTTAGCCATTTATTGGTTTTCCTTTAATTTTTAGAGATTCGACCGCCGGACAGTGATGCTTAACACATGCTAAACAACTGATGCATTTATCAAGGTCAATGTTTAGTGATCCATCGTAGCTGATGGCGTTTGCCGGGCATTTGGCGCTGCATGCGCCGCATGCAATGCAGGATTGTAATTTTTTTAACTGTTTTTCCACTCGCTGTTGAAATAAGTGACGTTTTGCTGTGAGCAAATAATTAATCCGCACTACCTTGTCTTCATATCCGATTTCAACGCTGGCAAGCAGTTCTTGGGTCTGTTGATCATGAATTAAAAAAGTTTCCGAATAGCCATTGCTTTTAATAATGGACTGCGGACCGAAGGGTCTTAAAAAATGACGGATGCTCTGGATGTTTCCGCTTAATATTTGATAGGAGACAGCGCTATCGGATAAAATGCAGGGCGCTGATTCAATGGCTGTTTTATAATGATCCAACCCCCGGCCGCCCGCACGAACACGCCAACCGGAACTTGCAAAATTCTCTGGATTAGAATGATGCATTTTTTCAGCTTGAGATAATAAAAATTTATGCCATTGTTTTTCTTTTTGGTGATACCTCGATTTAATCATCCTAAATGACCAATCACTATTGAATGGGCAATATAAGCACCCTACACGACGAAAACCCTTTTTGTAGGCTGCATTAAAATTGAGATCATGAAACAAGATGTACATCCATATTTGAAAATCAGTCCATTCCAATACAGGGCTTGCAAGCACTTCCCGTGCTATTTTATGATGATTAGAAATTCGTGAATAACTGCTCCTTCGGACTGATTCAGATTTTCTTATTCCATCGAAGGTTAAAACCCCATTGCCCGGACTCATGCTATTAATTAATTTGGCCAATGGATTGGTTTTATGGGTTGTGCAGCACCAACGTAAAATTCGACTTGGTGGACCAATGGCTTCAGCAGTTTGAAAAAAATCAAGTGAAGAACGGGTGGCGATGAAGGGGGTCAATGGATGTTGCCGTTGGAAGCAGGTTATGTATTTATATGTATCTGGATATTCAATGGTTGTGTCGGCAAACATGTGCAGTATATCGGACCGCCCCAAGGCATTCATTACCAAATGGGAAATTACAGTTGAATCCTTTCCACCGGAAAATGAGACGATAATGGTTTTTCCATTATAATGCGACGCTGTTTCCCGAATGAAATCTTCAGCTTCATATTGAAGCTGCTCAATATATGGAGCATTTGCTTGCCGAAGGTTACTAATAATTTGATGCTGGGATCTTCGTTTTGGCGTGCTCTTTCTATGAAGGAATTTCCATGCCAGCAAACCCTTGGAATTGCTTAACTTCAAGAAAGGCTTTCCAAGAGAATAATATTGATAGCTGTTATAATTTGCCCACGTCACAAGTTCCTGAACAAAAGGTCCTATGTCTTGGTTTGTTTCCTTTTTTAAGAACTGAATCTCAGGCCGGAACACAGGGGCGATGGTCGCGGATGACATGTCCCTGGTTTTGTTTCCGCAAGCATAGCAATTAGGGCCTAAAACGGGGACCTGACACGTATCGCACCAATATGCTCTGGATTTCTCCCTGGCATTCATAATTGGATTTTAACCCTTTTTATCTTTTTAATAGCAATTTCTGTCGTACTTCCATTGTCATATTCCTGACTGAATTCCGAATCAGATCCCGTTACATCGTTGGCTGAATAACTTGTTTTTATTCCTTGTAGATTGATGGTTTCCGACGGTAAGTCGATTGCCGAAAAATATTCGTTGATTGATTTCAGCAATATGAAATTGACGATATTCTTAAATTGACCCATATTTAAAAGTGGAATCATATTGCTTTTCAGCTTTATAAGTGCTCCATTTTTTGTGAAAAATCCTGAATTTAGAAAGCTAATAATTGGATTCTTTACTGTTAAATTTTTGAACTCCCAAGGGTCCAACATATTTATCTTACTTGCCGATACCTCATCCTTTTCAACAACCAACCCCTTGGCTTGCCGGGCGGCAAAAAAATTATAGAAGCGCTCTTTGAGTGTGCTGATCGGCATTGCCCCGTCGCCATTCATGCCCCGGAGAAACACCAGGGCCAACACAAGTTTATATGAACAATTGTTATTGGTTACAAGATAAGTGTTAAATCCATGAAGTTCGCCGGGCAGGTCTTTCATAAAATCCTGGCAGGTTCTTTTCTGCCATCTGTCCAGGCAATCATAAAAGCCGTCGCCAATGGCAATAAAGCGTGTGGTTCGTTCAGATAAAGAGGCGGATATGTTCCCTTCAGTAAATTCCTCTTTCAGTTGTGCAATAATATCCTGCCGTTGCATAGGATAATATGACGCTCTTAATAATTGCTCAACCGCATCGGTAACCGATTGATATCGTTCCAACTCCCATTCTTTTAGAGCAAATGTGCCTCTGTCCACAAGTTCGACACTTTGATACCGTGAAAGGGAAGCGTGTACGTTATTATCAGGGATGTCTTCAAAAATAGAAGATTCCCTTCGCACTTCCATTGAAATTTCGCTATAATGCATTGGCCGTCCGTGTTTCTTTAAGACGACGTTAATCGCGTCCTCAAGACTTTCTCCGTATTTAACCGCCCATGCTTCATAAGGATAAAGCAAGCCGTCTTTTATTATGAAACGCGAACCAGAAGAAGAAACCACTTTTTCAATAAAAGCATCATGGAAAGTTAAAACCGGCCCGGACGTGTGCTCACAATTTTTTTGGCAATCATCGAGCAATTTTTTTTCCACCACTTTTACATGAAAAGATTTGTTCGAATCAAAATCAAATGACTGAATGGCTTTAAGCGGCCTTTCACAGGATTGGCATTCACAATCAATCTCTATAATGGCAGAGGTTTCTTTCAATTTGCGATCAGGCAACCATAGAGAAAGCAACTGCCCAAGCGCCAAGGGGTTTGGCGCTTGGCGCCAGTTAAAATGATCTTTTAGTGCAGCCGCCAGTGTATCCAAATGAATCACCCCGCCACCATTGCGGATGATTTTTTCAGCCGTATTCCAAAAATGGGCCAACTTATTAAAATTACTCTTAATTTTTAGTATTTTATCCGCCTTGAGTAGGATCTGTCGGGCGCGCTCTCTTGTGATTTCATATTTTTCCCCTAATCCTTCAAGGGTGGGGATTTTTGAATTCTGAAAACAAAACCTATCAAAAATGATTTTCTGATTACGATCAGTTTCAATAGCGCTTTTGATAAATTGTTCCACCATCGTCTCATAAGATGAATAACTAAGAAGGCCTTCCTGGCCAGCCCCCGCATTTTGAGGATTTGAAATCGAATCTTCTAAATTTTTAAACACAATCTGTTTGATGGTTCGATGGATTTCATCAAGGCATTTTCGGCCAAAACCTTTTTGTTTCATAAGCAGACCATATGGCGTGCATATCATTTCGCCAATTGTGTTTAAACCCATTCTCCTGATAATTTTTGTTGTTCTGACGGTAAAAGCTATATCCGATAATGGAACAAACGGTTTAAAATCGGGATGAAGATCGCTGACAGAAACGGGTTCAGAGGAATGGTGCTTGAAAATAGGCAGCTTATTAAAGGTGGCATCATCCGGCGGCAGTGCAAGAATGCTCTTTAGCGTTGGAGGGCAGGATTTGATTGCATCTTCTGTTGATATAGGTAAGTTTAAGCCTGATCCACGTAAATGGTTAATGAAACCTAAAATCTCATTGACGGTTTTTAGACCGGCATTTTTTAATTTGAATAAACGGTCAGATTTTAATCTAAATAAACGGTCAGAAGCGATTAATCCTTCAAGCGAATAAAAATTATTCAGCAGAACATTTGTTGTTCGTACAGAAAGTTCTGATTGATTGATCAAATTTTCCCAATCATCACTATCCCTTTTTTTGGCAGATGGTTCCTCTTCATCGTTTATTTCGCTCTCCTTTGTCACAGTCTTATTTACATTATCAGGTATAATCGATTCTTTTACTGCTGCTGGGTGAGAATGCAGATCATCAGTGCCAGAAATTTCTCTTTTCTGCCCTTCCTTCTCAGGAGACAATTTTTCAGCCAATGCTGTAGCATTTTTTTGTTCTCTTTTGTTTTGAATAATTGGTGCTTGCTTATCAATTATATTGGATTCATTATGGCTCGCATCTATACTCGCGTCATTAGGGTTGTCTATTAAATCAGGGTTTTTTAATTTTTGAATGAATTCGAGTATTTCCTTTTCAAGTTTTGGAGTACACCGGTGCAATTCCAATATTTTTTTTTCGTCGAAAGAAAGAAGTTCTTCAAGAGAAGAAAAATTACGGATTAATATGTTGGATGCTCTGTTAGAAAGATCAGAGTTGAATATGAATGCATCCCATTCAGGATTTTCTCTTGTTCTGAATGTAAATTTTGTTTCCTTATCCCCTTTGAGAGTATCATCATTAAAGCTTTGATCGACAAACTTAATAAATGTATTTATTTCTCTCGCAATTATTAAGTCACTCTTGGGTAGTTCCGATAATTCAGTCTCATCGAAAGAAAGCAATTCTTCAATGGAGGAGAAATTGCGTATCAATACGTTGGATGCTCTTGCAGAAAGGTCGTATTTGAAGATTAGCGCATACCAAAGTATTTCTCTTGCAATTATTAAGTCACTGTTGGGTAGTTCCGATAATTCAGTCTCATCGAAGGAAAGCAGTTCTTCAATGGAGGAGAAATTGTTCATCAATACGTTGGATGCTCTTGCAGAAAGGTCATATTTGGCTATAAAATCTTTCCAGTTATCAGAAGGGGCTTCTGTATATTGTCTAAGAATTCTTTTACTTTCATATTCGAGCTTGGCTGGGTTTTCAAAAAATTCATCCCAAATTTCTCTATCTTGACGGTCGCCCTTCATTGGGCTGGATTTGCCTCTTGCCTGCAAAATAGTGCTTGCCTGCAAAGTGGTATCTAAATTTACAAAATGTATCAGTTTTTTAAAAATATCGGATGGGGTTCGGTCAATAAGATATGCAAGATCGATAATCTCGGGATTTCGGTTAGTAATTTTATGAAAAGGCGTTTTGAAATACAGATTGATCGCAAGGATTAATTCATCTCTTGTCCATTTCCTATCCGTTGACACTCCCGATAGCCTCCATTTTTGTTTATAATCTAGATGAATCCATATTCATGTACTCCTTTTTGGACGCAAATAAAAACTGTTTTTTAATTTATTTGCGCATAATCCAACCCATGATTGTTTTATGGAAGTTCAAAGCTGATCTGATGCAGACCGACCAAGATAATTGTTTATCTGGTCCGTCAGCAGATTTTCCAAATACCGGTTTTCGATGATTTTCACATCCGGCAGCCAGTGCTTGACAAAACAAAGCACTTCCACATCCCGGTGATACAGCATTTCCAGATGGAGGCCGCCTGGCGCATCTTCAAGAATTGTCATTTGAGGGGCGGGATTGCGCATGATATAACGGCGGGCATCATTTGTCGCCAGGAGCCCGACTTTCTGCTTCCCTTCCTTGAACCAGGCCGTGGTCAGGTTTCCGTAAACCGTTTCGATTTCCTTTTCCAAAGCGGCGTCAATGGCGTAATTTTCCGGCGATACCCGAATATTCTCAATGCTTTTCAGATAAAACGTCTTGAGCGTTCCGCTGTTGTTGTCCATGGCGATGAGATACCAGAACCCCTCAAAATTGCCGAGGCGGTAGGGGTCTGATAGATAACCGAGCTTCTTTCCGTACTTGTTGGTGTATTGAAACTGGATTTTTTGACGGAAATGGATGGTTTGTTTGAGGAGATAAAAGGTGTCAAGGTGCGCGGATATGTCCTCGAATCTGAGCGCGATGGTAAAGGTCCGGTTGGCATAAGCCGCTCCGCTCAATATGCGCCGGCTCACTTCCGAATAATCGGTGTTGACCTGCTCTACCAAGGCGTTCATCAGCTCAATCACGATGCCTTCTTCCGGGTTGGAAGAGCCTTTAAGCCGGTATCCTTTTATAAACGAATAGCTGCCGTCACTGTTTCTGACAACCGGAAATACCGAAAGCCGGGTGGCAAAATCTTTTTGAATGGTCCGAAGGCTGACGCCGAATTCTTCGGCAAGATCGTTCAAAAACAATCGTTCGCCGATGTTCAGGCGGGAGACAATGGTGGTGATGCGATACATGGCCCGATCATAATCATGCTTTGCCAAGGCAGCCTCCTTTGTCTTTAGAAAACCGGCGTTCAGGCTTCATGCGCGTTTTATATCGAATAACCTCCTCGGATAATCTCGCGACGGTGGCCGCAAGGACAAAGGTGTCGTCTATCCAGCCCAGACCGGGAATGAAATCCGGCACAACGTCGATGGGCATAATAACGTAGGCCAATGCGCCAGCAATGACCACCCATGCGCCGGGGCTGATCCGAAAAGTGGCGTCGGTAATCAAATCATACAAAAGCTTAAAATTTTTGAACCACGGCTTGTCTTCATGTTTTTTCCCGAAGCGTTCCGCACGCCCGGGATCAAAGTCATCGGCCATTTTTTGAGCCATCTCCAGGGCCTTTTGCTGCTCTTCTTTTGTCAGTCGACTCAAATATCTCACCCCTTAATATCATCCTGCGCTGAAATGAACGGTATGTATAAAAATTCTTATTAAAATTAGGAAATTAAGTCAATCCTCGTTTGTTTTTATAGCCACGGGAATCGTCAAGGTGCAACGGCACCCATTACCGGGGCTGCTGGTAATGAAAAAATCGCCGCCCATTGTGCGGATACGTTCCTGTAAACGGATAAGCCCTATTCCTCTCTATGGCCTGAAATGTATTTTTGGAAAAATATACTCCTGTCCCGCGAACACGTGCGTTCGTTTTGGAAAAAAAATTTTTATTAATGAAAATAATCGGTCTCTTCCATTAAATGAACATATTATTTACATTGACATTTACATAATGCCATTTTATCCTTTGGTCAACCCCAGAAAAGAGGACGCTTATGTCAATATTATCCCTTACCCCCAAACAAAAACGGCTGCTGGATTATCTCCGGGAGCATATGGCATCTACCGGCATCTGCCCTTCCCTGCGTCAGGCAGCCAATGACCTGGGCATCAGCCACACAGCCGTGGCCCAGATGCTGAAACTGCTGGAACAAAAGGAACTGATCAAACGGGCAGGCCGTTATCAGCGGACGGTTTATCTCATGAATACCGATCAGCAGCCATCGGGCATTCACCGGTGGAAAGAAGTGCCGGTGATCGGTCGCATCACGGCTGGCCTGCCCATGTATGCCCAGCAGGAATATAACGGCAGCATCGTGGTGGATTCAAATGTTTACAAGGGAAACAGCCTGTTTGCGTTATCCGTCAAGGGAGATTCCATGATCAACGCGGGCATTCTGGACGGGGATATCGCCATTTGTGAACCCCGGCAATATGCGGAAAACGGCGAAATCGTCGTGGCTTTGGTTCATCAGGAAGAAGCCACGGTGAAACGGTTTTTTGTCCGGGATGACCATATCGTGCTGGAACCGGAAAACCCTGCTTACGAGCCCATACGCTATAATTTTAATGAAGTCCTGGTCCAGGGCAAGGTGGTTGGCATCCAGCGCGGCACCGAGGCCATGCAAAGGCTCCACAAATGACAGACCGTAATGAGAACTGCCGCCTGCTGGTGGGCACCAGCGGGTATTCCTACACGGAATGGATTGAAGCCGGGTTTTATCCTCCTGGAACCCCTGCAAACAAAATGCTTTCCCATTATATCCGATCTTTTAACACCACGGAATTGAACTTCACCTGGTATCAAATGCCCAAAGCCGAATCTATTGACCGCATGCGGCAAGCGGCCGGATCTGATTTTTTATTTGCCGCCAAACTCACCCGCACCATGACCCATGAAATCGAAGCTTCCCAGTGGCGTGATCAGGTCAGCCGCTACCGGGACGGGATCGCGCCTCTGGTGCAAACCGGCCAATTGGCGGCAGTGCTGATTCAGATGCCGCCCGCCTTTGACCGGTCCAAAGAAAACCGCCTGTATCTGGCCGCCCTGCTGGACGCATTGAAGGGATTGCCCCTTGCCATTGAGTTTCGGAACGCGGCCTGGGTTAATGAACGGGTGTTCCATGAACTCGCGGCCCGTCAAGTGACTCTGGTATCGGTGGATGAACCCGCGCTTCCAGGATTGTTCCCGCCCCTTGCCGAGGTCACCAGTCCGGATTTTTTCTATGTCCGGTTTCATGGCAGAAATACCGCTGGATGGCGTTCCGGCAACATGCAAAAGCAATTTGACTATGATTATAAAGACGCCGAACTGAAAGACTGGGTGGATCACCGGATTGTCCCCATGACGGAGAAGGCCAAAACCGGCATTATTTTTTTTAATAACCATGTCCGCGCCCAGGCCCCGAGAAACGCCCAAACAATGTTCCGGCTTTTGACCGATGCGGGACTGATGGCGACAAAGCCATAGTCACCGTGAAAACTCGAAAAAAAAATCATGGCATCCCTACCCCAAACCACCCGATCACTATTCTTCAGATATCACCGGCCCCGCACAGTCGTGCATCTGAACATCGCCGGCTTTGCCGTGGCAGTGGAGCGGCGGGTGGATCACCGATTAAAAGATTATCCGGTGATTATCGCGCCTGAAGGATCGGCCCGGGCGGTAATTTATGACATGAGCGAGGAGGCCTTTCGGGCAGGTGTGCGCAAGCAAATGCCGCTACGGAATGCCATCCGCTGCTGCCCGGATGCGATCATCCTGCCCCCGCATCCGGACCGGTATGAACATGCCATGGCCGATATTCTCCGGGAAGTCCTGCCCTATTCTCCCCTGATTGAACCCGGAGACATGGACGGCCACTTGTTTATCGACACCACCGGCACCAGCCGCCTTTTCGGACCGCCTGTTGATGTGGCATGGCGCATGTATCAGGGGATTAAAAGACATCTCGGGTTTGCGCCGGTCTGGTCGGTATCCCCCAACAAACTGGTATCCAAGGTGGCGTCTCGGCTGGTCAAGCCAAATGGTGAATATATTGTGGGCGAAGGGGAAGAAGCGGCTTTTCTTGCCCCCCTGCCCCTGCATTTGTTGCCCGGCATGGAAAGGGATGATTTGCTGAAATTTCGGGAGCTGAACCTGGGATTTGTGCATCAGGCAGCGGGTTTAACCAATGACCAACTGACCGTCATTTTCGGCAAGCGGGCCGGGTTTGTCTTTGACACTGTCCGGGGCATTGATGCGTCGGAGGTGCTCTCGGCAGATCAAAAACCGCCAAAAATTATCGCGGATCATGAATTCGGCAATGATACTAACGAGGTGGACGTTGTCGAAAATGTTTTATATCAGCTTGTGGAAAAAACAGGCCTTACATTGCGGAAAACAGGCAAAGCCGCCCGAGTGCTGGCCATTGTGCTGGACCATTCCGATGGGGTGCGGCGGGTGCGACAAATGATCGTTAACCCTCCGTCAGCCAATGATTTGTCTCTATTTGAAACCGCCCGGTCCGTCCTTTATATGGCCTGGACCCGGCGTGTGCGGTTGCGGCATATCCGGCTGATCTGCGAAAATCCGGTATTTCCACCGGCCCAGATGGATTTGTTTCCGGACCCGATTCTGCAGAAACAGGAACGCCTGATCTCCGCCATGGACCGCATCCGGAACCGCTTTGGCGGGGATATGATCCACATGGGCCGGGCCTTGGCGTCTTGAGGAATACTTGCCCATGATTCCGCTGACAGTCCGGTCTGCTTATTCCCTGATGTGGGGAACCACCCATATCAAAAACCTTTGCCGACATGCCCGTGAACTCGGCTATACGCATCTTGCGCTCACGGACACGGATAATCTTTATGGTCTCTGGCCCTCCCTGAATGCTTGTGAGCGGGAAGGCATCCGACCCATTATCGGCGCTGAGGTCACGGATAAACAAACCGCCCATCGCGCAATCTGTCTGGTAAAAGACAGGGAAGGATATGGGCATCTCTGCCGTATTCTGACCCTTCGCCACACAGATGTTGATTTTGATCTGAAATCATCCATTAGTTCCCTTTCCAAAGGGTTAAGTGTGCTCACCTCAAACCCGGAATTGCTTTCCGCCTGGCATGAGGCTGGTGCGGATGTTTTTGCCGCCCTGCCCCGTCATCCGGTTTCAATTACCCATCCCTTGCGTCAAGCTGCAAAACGGCTGGGGGTTTCGGTTGTGGCCACCCCCGGCAGCTTTTTTATTCATCCAGATGATTTTGCCGTTCATCGGGTATTGCGGGCTATTGATAGCAATACCTCGCTTTCCCGGCTGAAACCGGGTGATATGGCTCCTGCCGATGCGTTTCTGGCATCGCCAAATGATTATCAGCAGCGGTTCGCGGTTTGCCCGGAAGCTATTTCAAATACCTATGCCCTTGCGGAACGCCTCAATTTTAACCGCCCGTATTTTGGCCTGGTGTTTCCGTCTTATAAAAACCTTATACCCGCACAAACCGCCAAACAACTGCGCCATGCCGCGTATGAAGGCGCTCGGAATCGTTATGGAGATGTATCCGAAGTGGTGGCGGACCGGCTGGAGCATGAGCTAAAAACCATCACCCAAATGGGATTTGCCGCCTATTTTCTGACGGTGGCGGACATTGTTGCCGAAAGCCCCCGCACCTGCGGCCGGGGGTCCGGGGCAGCGTCGCTTACAGCCTATTGCCTGGGCATCACCAATGTCTGTCCCATCAAACACAACCTGTATTTTGAACGGTTTTTGAACCCCGGCCGCAAAGACCCGCCGGATATTGATGTGGATTTTGCCTGGGATGAGCGGGAGTTTGTGATCGAAAAAGTGCTGTCCCGAAATAAAGGCCATGCCGCCATGGTGTGCAATCATGTGTGTTTTCAGCCCCGCATGGCTTTGCGTGAAACCGCCAAGGTCTTTGGCTTGACCGATGGCGAGATCAACCAGATCGTCAAACGCCTGCCCATGTTCTGGCACGCGGAAGAATCCGACGCCTCCCTTCAAAATGTTATTGCCACCCTGCCCCGAATGCGGGATGTGGATTTTCCCGAGCCATGGCCGGAAATTTTATCAATTGCCCAGCGCATCATCGGTCTGCCGCGATATCTTTCGATTCACCCCGGAGGTGTTGTGATCACGCCGGAACGAATCGACACCTATGTGCCGGTCCAGACAGCGCCCAAAGGCGTGCCCATCATTCAATGGGAAAAGGACGCGGCCGAAGACGCCGGGCTGGTAAAAATTGATCTTTTAGGCAATCGCAGCCTGGGGGTGATCCGGGACGCCATCAAAAATATCCACGAAAACAGGATTGAATTTAATGAGCAGCATTGGGAACCGGAAGACGATATTCCCACTCAGCAGGCCATTGCTCAGGGTCAAACCATGGGGTGTTTTTATATTGAAAGCCCGGCCATGCGCCTGTTGCAGCAAAAAACCGGAGTTGGGGATTTTGAACATCTCACCATTCATTCCTCCATTATCCGGCCGGCGGCCAACGATGTCATCCAGGAGTATATCCGAAGACTTCACGGCGGGACATGGGAGCCCATCCACCCATTAATGGGCGACGTGCTGGACGAAACACTGGGCCTGATGGTGTATCAGGAGGATGTGTCACGGGTGGCGGTGGCTTTGGCCGGATTTTCCCATGCAGAGGCGGACGGATTGCGGAAAATTATGTCCAAGAAAGACCGGGAACATCAATTAAGGGATTATCTGGACCGGTTCATACAGGGTGTTCGTGAAAAAGGCGTCAAAGATGATCAGATCGAACAAATCTGGCGCATGATCATGAGTTTCAACGGCTATTCCTTTTGCAAGCCCCACAGCGCCTCTTATGCCAGGGTATCGTTTCAGGCGGCGTATTTGAAGGTGCATTTTCCATCGGAATTTATGGCTGCCGTGATCAGCAACCAGGGGGGATTTTATTCCGCATTCGCCTATGTTTCTGAAGCCAGACGCATGGGCATCACCATCCTGCCTCCGGATGTCAATGAGAGTCAGATTCGCTGGACCGGCAAGGATCGTTTCATGCGGGTGGGTTTTTTGTCCATTAAAGGTTTGTCCGCCAATACCATGGCGAAAATCATCATGGAACAGGAAAAAACCGATTTTAAAAATTTGACCGATTTTTTGAATCGGGTCCAGCCGGATGAATCCGAAGCGCGGGCATTAATCCACAGCGGTGCGCTTGATGGATTTTATCCCGGAAAACATCACGCCATGCTGACATGGAAATTTGCCGCATGGCAAAAGACCCGATCCAGAAAAAACACCAATCTCTCGCTGTTTGAAAGCCCTGTTTCCAAGGCCATGCAGGATATACCAATTCTGCCGAACGATGATACGCGTGAACAACTGCGCCATGAATTCAGGATTCTGGGATTTCTATGCGACCGGCATCCCATGAGCTTGTTTGATGATCAATTAAAAAAACAGAACATCATCAAATGCAAAAATAGCGGTCAGTATCTTGGCCGCCGAATTCAAATTGCCGGTTGGCTGATTACTGGCAAAACCGTGATGAGTAAAAAAGGCGATCCCATGAAATTCATCACGTTTGAAGACGAGACTGGCATTGTTGAAACCACTTTTTTTCCAAGAGTTTATCATCAATTCTGTAATGTATTGGATTATAATCGGCCCTATTTGATTTTCGGGAAGGTGGAGAAAAACTGGGGGGCAATCACTCTCACGGTAGAGAAAATAGGACCAATAAGCAAAATCTCTTGTCCTTGAAAATCTTCTTCCGGTCCATTTATCCCGGCAGAGAGAAACTTGTATTTCGGATCATTACCGGAATAACAAGGAACAAACGCCAGTAAAAGTCATCCGCCTTCACAGATATATTCTACTTCCTTGCCTTTCCGGAAACAGATTTAATGGAAATTTTAAAGACTCTCGTTCTGTCTTTGGATTTTTCGATGTATGTTAAACCTTCTGCGAAAAACTCTCCGGAGTATTTCCGAATCAGGCCTTCAAGGGCCATTTGCTTTTCCGCATCGAACGCTTCAGACACAAGCCCATGCACCATGCAGCTTTCATATCGGGTACCGAATTTTTCAGGCATGACCTCGGTATTGCCTACCACGCAGAAGGAAACTCTGGGGCTGTGATTCAGATGATCAATTTTCTTCCCTTCAACGGCACAGTGAAAATATATGCATTCATTGATGAAACAATAATTCAGAGGCACTCCATAGGGCTCATAATCAGGAGACACTGTGCTTAAAACGCCGAATTCTCCCTTTTTAAGGATGGAAAAAGCTTCATCGGCGGTTATCATTCTATCTTTTCTGCGCATGGCGGTTCTTCCTCTTTATTAAACTTTTAAACGACGTTTTCCTCGCTATGTTTTTTGCAAATTTCTGCACCAATAAAGCCGATCCGCCATGTCTATGATCATTCCCCTTTTAACCAGGTTCTCTATCCATGATTTTGGAATATCGTCGTAACCGTAAAAGGCCCCGGCGATTTGTCCGCAAACACATGCCGTTGAATCCGCGTCTCCCCCAAGGTTCGCCGCCTTAAGAACTGCTTCCCTGAAATTGCCGGAATGCCAGAAACACCACAAGGCCGCTTCAAGACATTTACCGGCAAAAAAGGTGCTTTCAATTTCACTTTCCATTTTGTCTTTATAAGCACCGCTGGCGATCTGTTGGATATTGTCCGGCGCACCGGGTTCTGGAATCGCTCCGAACAATATCTCTTCTTTGCTTTTACCAGACAATGCCAGAAACAGAATGCGGCCGAACAGTCGACTCGCGAATACGCTTTCCGGGTGCCCGTGGGTTGTCCTGGAACTTTCGCCGGAATAATGTACTGTCTGTTCTTCATTCGGAAAAAAGAACAGCGGAATGGGCGCAAGTCTCATGATGCATCCATTTCCAGGACGTTTTGGATTGACGCTTCCTGCAAAAGGATCGCCAGTTTTGCGGTATTTGTGAAACGTCGTCATGAAGGTCTGGCCGAATCCAAAGGCATAGTCCCGGCTGCTGAAACGTCCATGCAAGGTCCATTCACAATAGTTGTCCATCTGGCCCCTGGGGTCAAACCCATTGCTCCGTATGAGGCTGTCTGCAAGGCACAGAGCCATGGAGGTGTCGTCGGTGAATTCCCCTTTTTTGATGAGTAGCTTGCCGCCTTCGATCATGTCCGTAATTGGTTCAAAACTGCCGGGGCGCGTGAATTCGAGGGGCGCGCCTAATGCATCTCCCACCGCAAGGCCGACAAAACAGCCGTAAAATTTATCCTTGTCTCTTTTCATGTTTCGTCACCCAATTGCGCATAAAAGTTTGTTTTCCCGATGCAGTTGCGTCTGCCAATTGGATCATGCAGACATGAAAAAATGTGGCAGCGGGGCCTTATAAAACGACGCACTTCAATCGATATCAAAAGATTTATCAAGCCCCTTCCATCAGCAGTTCCCTTAACGCCGTTTGCCGCCGGGTGGTGTCCTGATTCTTGACAGACAGGGCCAGTGCCTTTCGTGTGCCCACGAAAAAGGCGTATTTTCTGGCCCGGGTCAGACCAGTATAAATAAGATTCCGGAACAGCATCTTAAAATGCTGGGTCAGCACGGGAATAATCACAATCTCAAATTCACTGCCCTGGGATTTGTGGATGGTGATGGCATAGGCGAGATCCAGCTCCACGATGTCTTCCTTCTGGTAAAACACCTGGCGGTTGTCTGGAAAAAACGCGACTGTGCAGGTGAGTTCCCGGTTGTCAATGGCCGTAATGATGCCGATATCACCGTTGAACACGTTCAGGTCATAATTGTTTCGGCGGTGAATCACCCGGTCCCCTACCCTGAATATCCGCTCCCCCACTTTTAGCTGGGGTGCCCCTTCCCTTTCGGGATTGGCGGTTTCCTGGATCATTTGATTAATGTTGAGGGTGCCAAGACTTCCCCGGGTCATGGGAGACAGAATCTGGATTTCACACTTGCCGAAATATTTGGGAATCCACTCCATATAGAGTTTGCGCACCACATCCACGGCGGACAAGCTGTAATTCAGGGAAGACCAGGGGTGGACTTTTTTCAGGACCGCCATGAGTTCTTCCACGCGGGTTTCGGAACGGACCACCGCGTCCAGATCCACATGCTGAAATTTCCTGGGGATTTCGATTTCCATTTCATAGGGAACCATTTCTTCATTGATGCGGAACTGGTACAAGTCGTC
>Ga0209467_1001045_pt1 | contig 27337 bp, 21 predicted proteins | sample Higcelwee11metaG_FD_187175 | JGI IMG/M metagenome (GOLD analysis project Ga0209467, IMG submission 187175) | Freshwater pond sediment microbial communities from the University of Edinburgh, under environmental carbon perturbations - High... | ecosystem: Environmental > Aquatic > Freshwater >... | reverse complement strand
TTTGATTATTTGAGGGGGTGTTCGTTTGTGTTTGGCTATGCTTGCCGAGAGGAATTTTGGATGGGTGTTCCCCAGTGCCAGTGGCGATTTTTCGCCAAAAAACACAAAAAAATCCCTATTCCGCATGGAAACAGGGATTCTAGTGGATGATGCAGGGTTCGAACCTGCGACCCGCTGATTAAGAGTCAGCTGCTCTACCAACTGAGCTAATCATCCATGATATTTACTCAAAGACGAGGACAATTATAGCAAACCCGATTTGTTTGGCAAGGCGTGGGTTTTACTTTTTTTACTTTTTTTGCATGAATAATGGTGAATGGCTGGATTCTTATTTGAGCTTTTTAGGTGTAGAAAGAAATCTCTCTTCGGCGACAATTCGGAGTTATCAAGAGGATCTGCGTCATTTAGTTTTTTGGCTTGATGACCAGAAGATTTTCGTGGGCGATTTGAATGTGGAAGGTCTAGATCTGTTCCTGAATCAAGTGGCGGCAAAATTGGAATATAGCCCGACTTCGGTGGCAAGGCATTTCTCAAGTTTACGTGGCTTTTTGAAGTATCTCTTGCAAGAAAAAGTCATTTTATTTTCGACAGAATCCATGCTCGCGACCCCTCGGTTGGGAAAATATTTGCCAGCGTGTCTGACTCGTGAGGAGGTAGAAAGCGTTTTTGCGAGCATTCGTGAAACTTCCAAGGTGCCTTTGCGAGATACCGCTTTGCTGGAGCTTCTTTATAGCGCGGGCCTTCGCATTTCAGAAGCCTTGCAGCTTCGTTTGGGGCATATTGATTTTGATAATGACTGGCTCACTCCGATTGGCAAAGGGAATAAACAGCGCTTGGTGCCATTGGGTAAAATGGCGAAAGAAAATCTCTTGGCTTGGATTCGCGAGGGTCGGCCTTTGACGAATCCGAAAGTAGATTGTTTGATTTTGAACGCTCAAGGCAAAGCGATGAGCCGTATGGGCGCATGGAAGATTGTGCAACAACACACGGCGCATTTGAGCAAGCACGTGACTCCGCATACTTTTAGACATTCCTTTGCGACGCACTGCTTGGAAGCGGGCATGGATCTTCGTGTTTTGCAGGAACTTCTGGGGCACGCCAACGTGACAACAACTCAAATATACACCCATGTGGATTCAGAATTTATTCGCGAAGAACATCGGCAGTTTCACCCTAGAGAAAGCAAGAAATAGGGTGCTTCACCGAGAGGTTTTTTCTACCTTTTGAGGGTTCAATTTTTATTTGAGGTTGCGTCATGAGCAAGAGTTATAAGATTGCAGTGCTTCCGGGCGATGGAATTGGCCCTGAAGTGATGAAAGAGGCCGTTCGCGTTTTGGATGCGGTGGCAGATCGTTTTGATTTTAAGGTTTTGAAAGAATGGGCGGACGTGGGTGGTATTGCCTACGATAATCATGGACATCCGCTCCCCGAGAGTACCATTAAAACTTGCGAAGCAAGCGATGCAATCTTGTTTGGTTCTGTGGGTGGCCCTAAGTGGGAAAAGTTACCGCCAGCAATGCAGCCGGAACGTGGCGCGCTCCTCCCCCTCCGCAAGCATTTCAAGCTGTTTTGCAATTTGCGTCCGGCCCGCGTCTACAAAGAATTGGCCGCTGCTTGCCCGCTCCGTTCTGACATCGTAAAGGATGGTTTTGATATCCTCTGCGTGCGTGAATTGACAGGGGACGTTTACTTTGGAGAGCCCAAAGGTCGCGAAGGTTCTGGCCCTAATGAAGTTGGTTTTGATACCATGCGTTATTCCCGTTATGAAGTGGAACGCATTGCGAAGTTTGCTTTTGAAGCCGCCATGCTTCGCAAGAAGAAGGTGGTGAGTGTCGATAAGGCTAACGTGTTGACAACGATGGTTCTTTGGCGCGACGTGGTGAAGGAAGTGGCCGCGCACTATCCCGAAGTGGAAGTGGAACATATCTACGTGGATAATGCAGCGATGCAGTTGTTGCGCCGTCCGCACGAGTTTGATGTAATGCTTTGCCCGAATCTGTTCGGCGATATTCTCTCGGACGAATGCGCCATGCTGACGGGTTCTATGGGTCTTCTGCCTTCTGCATCCATTGCGGAAGGTTCTTTTGGCTTGTACGAGCCTGCCGGTGGTTCTGCTCCCGATATCGCGGGTAAAGGCATTGCCAATCCTTTGGCCCAGATTCTTTCTGTGGCACTTATGCTCCGCTATTCTTTGAAGGAAGAAGCCGCTGCTAAAGCGATTGAAAAGGCAGTGGAGAAGGTAATCACTCAAGGATTCCGTACCGGTGAAATCTGGAAAGAGGGTTGCACGAAGGTGGGCACCACAGGGATGGGTGACGCGGTTATCGCGGCTCTTTAATTTTTTACCTGTATTTTTTTGTCACTTTTGAATTCAAAAAGCTTCGCAAAACGCGGAGCTTTTTTCTATAAAAAAGAATCCATGCAAAATTAGTGCTTTTTAAAAATGATTAGCGAGAGACAAGATCGAATAGAATGAACTCCACCACAGCAAGCCACGGCGTACCAAATTTTGAAATTACATCTAATCAAAAGAGATAGGGGTTGGTCACTAAATAATCATTTTCTCACTCTTGATTCCTCACATATTCGTTTATCTAAACACGATAAAAATCAAGTTACGAGGAATTGAATCCAAGAGATTAAAGGACAACAAACGTGAAACTTCGCGAATATGGCGAAGCTTCAAGGTCTTTTTGTTCACAAATGAATTTTTGGTGATGTCCTTAAAAAAACGTAAAAATTTATTCTACCACAGTACAACTAGGATCTATTTCTTCAATGCTTTCGACAGTGATGATCATTCCGTTACAATTCAAAGTGATCACCCCCGAAGCGCTTGATGAACTCATTTCTGTATCAATCGCTGAAGAGCTAGAAAGAACTTCTTCAATGGAACTACTGGAATAGATTTCTTCAGAAACACTGGAACTGGAATTTTCTGCTGGCGTGTAGCCGTTCCCTACCAAAAGAAGTCCGGAATTGGAGGTGTCTGTACAGTTCGTGATTTCACCGCCGAACATTTGATTGTGATAACCCACGATGCTTCCAACAGAGCCACCCTCTTCGCTGGAGACGGAACCTGCATTAGTGCATTGAATCACGTTCCCGCTCATTCCATTGTTCCCCACGATACCCCCGACTTGACTGTCACCCGTAACCGAGCCTTTATTGACGCAGTTGGAGATGGTTGTGGCGCTTGATTCTCCAGCGATACCGCCCACTTGGGTGTAGTGTCCCACGACGATAGCTTCGTTTGTACAACTGTCAACGGTGCTGTATTGAACGTCGCCGACAATACCTGCCACGAACATACTGCCCTCGAAGTAAGAATTCACCACCTTAATGTTTTTAAGGACCGCATCGTTAGCGGAGCCGAAAAGGCCTACGAATTGAGCCTCTGGTTCGTTCACGTAGGCTCCGCTGATCGTGTAACCATCGCCATCAAAAACGCCTTCAAACCAGGAATACTGAGCATTGCCGATGATAAGCCACGAATGGGCAGGTGCAGAACTTCCCCACGACTTTGCATCGCTGGTGTTCAGAACAATATCCTGTGTGAGTTTAAAATATTGACCGTCAAAACTTTCCCCTCCATTCACTTCCTGTGCTAAAAAAGCGAGTTGTTCCGGATCGGCAATAAGGTAGGGATCAACTTTTGTTCCTGTGCCACCAGCAAAGACAGTAGCAACAGAACCATCCCAAACGTGGGTATAATTCAGTGTAGCTGAGGGATCTGTATTTTGAAAACCGGACTCGGGTTCATTATTTGAATTTGATGAAGAATCTCCACTACATGCAGAGAGAAAACCAACAAAAATAAGCGACGCAAAACCGAGAATTGCCGAAGGAAAAATATGTTTATTTGTAGGCATGAAAAACTCCTGTTATGAAAAAAGTATAAAAATTCAAAATCAAGTAAAGCGTGCTCATTCAAAGCAATAGGCTACAATGCAACGATTTAAGATCTGTTACTCCATCCAATTGAAACTGGGGTAACCGCCATTTTTTGTGGAAACCCATTTCCACACATCGGTTCCGTTATTGAGAGTCTGTACAAATCCAGAGACTTTCATTTCAGAGGTACTTTTGCCTTCAGCAAGAGAGTCGGCAAGTGTAGAAATAAAATTATCGTAATAGCAGTTGGCAACTGTAGCGGTTGAAGCGTTTGTTCCCACGATGTTGCCTGCATTTTCAGTGGAGTCCCCATTCACAATCGTGGCTATGAAATAGCAATTGGTAATGGTTGCTCCCTGAGTATTTTCACCGACAATGCCTCCGACATTAATTTTGCTTGCAGAAACGTTCCCTTTGTTGAATACATTCTTAATTTCGCTTCCGTTATTGGAGCCCGCAATGCCCCCAGCGGTAAAGGAACCATTGACCGTGCCGCTATTATAACTTTCCTGAATGATGCTTCCATGGATGTTAACGCCGACAAGGCCCCCCACATATTGACTGGTCGCGCTCACAGACCCTTCACTGTAGACATTTTCTACAATACTTTCAAAGTTGTAGCCAACGATGGAACCCACTGCATAACGAGCATTAATATAAGAGTTTATGAGCCCCATATTTTTGATTGTGCCGCCATATACCACGCCAAAAAGACCCGCGTAGGCATTCGTATCATTGAAGTAGAGGCCGCTAATAGTGTGCCCATCCCCATCAAAGGTGCCGCTGAAGGGGCAAGCGGTAATATCTACTTTTTTGCCAATGGGAACCCAAATATTTGTCGGAGGAGTTGTTCCCCATTCCGAAGCATTTCCTTCATTGAGAACAATATCCGCTGTCATTTTGAAATACACACCGGCGTAGGATTTGCAGCTATTGACATCTGAAGCCAATTGGATTAAGTCCTCTGCAGAGGAAATTTCGTAGGGATTTTCTTCGGTTGTCCCAACGGTAGGATTCTCTTTTGGATCAGTATTTGAGGATGATGAATCGGAGCTGCAACCGCAAATTGTGATTGAGACAATTAGACAAAAACTACTGAATAGTCCAATCCCATTCTTATGCATAATGTCACTCCTTAAAAAATTACCCTATGAAAATATAATCATTGAATGACACTATTTTCAAGAACAAGTGAAACCACTAGAAATTATTTTGTGATAAATAAAATCGAAAGAGACTCCACTAGAATAGGAAATAGAAATGGTTAATTCTGCTTATATTAGCCATTTCAAAGGGTTTCAAAGTTAAGGAAAGATAAAATGGAGCAAAGAAACGACTATTCTTCTTCCTCAATCGTTTCGGGCTCTTCTACGGTCCAATCTTTAATCATTTTGGCAAGCTCTGTTTGACCCGCAGTTTCCAAACGTTCAAAAAAGCGTTGCATGGTTTCCGCATCAATTCCTGCGAGTTCTTTTTCATAGGTGTTCAGGTAATTTTTAAGACGAGGATATTCATCCAAAGAAATAAGCAAATCAATGTAAGTGGCACTAATTCCATTTCCGATACGATACTTTTCGTGATCATTGAGAAGCGATTCTTTGCGCCCAGCGGGAATAATTTGGCAAAGACGGGCGAGATGAAATTCTTTGGGAAATTTTTCGTAAAGGATCTCTGCCGTTTTTATCGCATCTTCCATTTTACCTAGTTTATGGAGGCAGGCAACAGAAATGTCCAAAAACTCTTCCTCATCTTCGAGACCTGGATCTTTTACTTCGGCAAGGAGACGTTGTGTCTCTGTAACATTGCCTGCAGTATAATAAGCGTTGGCCACATCCAAAAGGGTCGCATTACTTCTGTCCGGGTCTTGTTTATAGCTCGCTTTTTCGTAGAATTCCGGGTCGCCCAAGCCATCGGCCATATCGCGCACCGCAGAAAGTACGGCATCTTCATTTTCGAGTTCGTTGGAATCAACGGTTTCAAAAATGGATTCCATCAGCTTATGGGACATTTCGGCATCCAGGAATTCATTAAGAGAAAGGAATATGGCGGCACGACCATCTTCGCCAGAATTATTGACCGCTAAATCGTGAACTAAATCGACGATGTAGGATTTTTCTTCAAAATCTTTTGCAATGTCGGTAAAGAAGGCACAGGCATCTGCAAAAAGATCATAGAACTCATCTTCTTCTTCAACTTCGCTTAGAAGTGCATCAGAGTTGAGGAACCAGGCGAGGAGTTCCAATTGAATTTTGGGATCATTCACAGTTTCAATACGATCCAATTGTTTGGATAAAATTTCAAACGCTTTGTCTAGATCTTTAAGGGCTGGGTGACGACCTTTGGCAAAATCACAAAGAATCTTGCGAATATCCTCTACGGGGGTACGAGCGGCGGCTTCCGCTGCGGGACTTTTCCAAACTGCTTTTTTCTTAGCCATTATAAACCTCGAATAATTTGTCTTATTTTTTCTCTAAAATTCTTTTATAAATCGCATTCGCTCGTTCTTCATCACCTGCGTTGAACCAGGTATTCGCTATGTTCTCTGCGCCAATGCGTCCTTGTGAATAACCCATTTTCCATGCGCCCATATATTGTTCCAGAGCCTCATCATAGCGATGTTGTTCAAAATAGATTTGCCCCAAGTCTACATAAAGTTCAGGCAAATTTTTCTTATGGCGGAATCCTTCTTCCAAGGTAAATATAGCCATCCAAGGGGCCTCTCTCTGGAGATACATTTGGGCAAGGTAACGACGAGCCTGTGTATTGTCTGGATCCATCAAGAGTCCATCTTCCATCGCATTGATAGCTTTTTGAGTGGAATCCATACTCGCGTAATAGTAAGAAATGGTAAAGTTCACTTCGGGACCAGCCGATGCTGTCAGTTGGAGCGCATTATTCAGTGTTTTGATGGCAAATTCGTAGTCTCCCAATTTTTCGTACACTTCTGCAAGACCAAACCAAGCATCCATGCGATCGGGATTAAGTTCAATAGCTTTTTCAAAGTGTTTTTGCGCTAGGGCGAAATCTCGTCCTTTGAGGTAACACTCAGCAAGAGCAAAATGAATGTGGTCGGTTTCTTCGCCAAGTTCCAATGCGCGATTATAAGAGGCAATGGCGAGCCCAGGATCTCCAGAGAGATAATAGATATCGCCTAGCAACATCCATGCTTTGACAAAATCGGGCATGAGTTCAGTGGTGCGGCGGTAGGCGACCATGGCAATATTATTTTTGCCAAGTTGTACGAGAGTATTTCCCAAATTGAACCACGCAAAGGGCTCATATTGGCCTTCACGAATGGCCGCTCTGTATAGGGGCACCGCTTCTTTAAATTTTCCTTGATCATAAAGTTCGTTGGCTTTTTTAAAAAAATCCTGGGCAAATGCTCCCGAAGAGAAGAGCAGGCATAACGTCAAAAATAGTGGACTACGGAAGACGTTACCGAACAAACTTAAACTCCTTGGTTGCTTTTTGCGAGACAGGATAGCCACCCAATTTCGCCGGCTCAAATTTCCATTGACGAATAGCCTCTAAAGCTACAGTTTCAAAGCCGTATCCAGGAGGGTCTACAGTAAGAATTTGGGTCTGTGCAACATTACCATAAACATCAATCACAAGATAAACTTTCACATAACCGGAAATGCCGAGTTTCTTCGCTCGTTCAGGATATTCAGGCTGAACTTCTTTGAGACTTTTAGCTTCAATATCGACATCACCCGCTTCATAAATAATGTTCCCCATATTTCCCCCACCCACAGAAACACCGACGCCATCACCTGATTCGCTGAGGGAACCCCTTGCCAGTGATAAATCCATTTGGAAATTCTGTGAACGTGCGTTGCTGTTTACAGGATTTGCCTTAAAATTATTGGGTTGCGAAATTTTGCGAATTAATTTTTGTGTGGTTTCCCGTTTTTTTTCGTGAACGACCATTTCTACTTCGGTCAATGATTCCGTTTTTACGGTTTGGGGTTTATCATCGGTATTAAAGTAAAGCACATTGATGACTGGAACCGCTAAAAAGAAAATTACGTCAATTATCAGTGCTGCAAAGAGCGCAAATGGATAACGAAGTAATGTGAAATAAGTTTCTTTCATGGGTTTGAGTTATTCTTTTGACGCTGAAATGGAAACTTTTCGAACATGAGCCAAATTACATTCATCAAGTACATCGACAATGCGACCAGAAGGGGCGTCTCTATCGGAGACGATGACCACAGGCCGATCGGGGGCTTCTACTAGCATCTGGCGCAAAATAGTTTGGAGCGAGGACAAATTTACTTGCGTCTCGTTGATATGCACGGTACCCTCGCGAGTGATGCCAATGAGGATACTTTCTCTCGCGAGTTCTTTCGCAGAACTCGCTTTTGGCTTTGACACATCAATGCCCGTTTCGCGAGTAAACGTAGAGGTGACAATAAAGAAAATCAACAAAATGAACACCATGTCCATCATTGGCGAAATATCAATAAGGCTCGCTTTGCGCTCACGGTTTCGAATAAAACTCATACAATCTCCCGCGGAAAAATCAGGGTTTCAAAACGGAGTGCTGCGCTCCAGCCATTATTTTCAACGCGTCCAATCGCTGATGTTAAATAATTATGCGCAAGCATCAGAGGAAAGGCCACCAAAAGCCCCGCTTGAGTAGTAAGCAGCGCTTCTGAAATGCCATCGGCGAGAAGTACTGGGTTCCCAAAGCCGAATTGCTGAATGGTTTCAAACGTATGCACCATCCCTGTGACCGTTCCTAAAAGGCCGAGCATAGGAGCAATAGACGCACAAACAGAAATAATCTTAAGCGATTTAGAAAATTCGAGGGCCATTTCATGTCGAGCCGCTTCCATCCCATTGCGTACGGCATTTGGCCCCATTTCACGGTATTTAAGGATTGCGTTCATCAGTTGTAAGAAAAAACCGTAGCGACGTTTTCTTAAAAATGCGATCGCTTTTTCTTCGCCTTCATTTTTATAAACAATCCAAAATTTATTGAGGGCTTGACCACGAGCGAGTCCAAAATAGCAATAACGTTCCACTAACAAAATCCATGCAAACCACCCAATAAAAAAAATAGGGATCATGACCAAGCCACCGCGGGTCACAAGGTCTACCACAGCCTCAAAAATGGAAACTTCGTTCATCATAGAACTATCATCCCTTGATCCATAGGGCGTTGAGCACGGCTAAGCCCGCTTTTTCCATCCGGCCAATAATCTTATCTGCTTTATTTCCAAGAAAGGTGTGGCATAATTGGAGAGGAATGGCCACCATAAGGCCCGCCTCCGTGGTGATCAAGGCAATGGAAATTCCGCCTGCAAGGAGTTTCGGATCTGAGGTCCCATGCATCGTGATTACTTGAAACAGTTCGATCATGCCCATCACCGTTCCCAAAAGGCCAAGTAAAGGCGCTGTGGAAGCCATAATGGAAATAGAGGAGAGCCCGCGTTCAATGGCAGGAGTCTCCGCTGCAAAAACTTCTTCAATCGCTTTTTCTGCTTCTGCGCGGCTTGAATATTTTTTGAGCAATGCCGCTTGAATAACTTTTCCCACAGAACCATGAAGCTTTTTTGCCTTTTCGCGCGCTTCTTCAATTTGATCTGTTTCGCATAAATTAATGACAGAACGATAACGAATCGTATAAGATTTAATGGATAAAAAAATGAATCGTTCAATAACCAAAATCAATCCGAATATCAGAAGAGCGGCGATTGGCCACATCAAAATACCACCATCATGCATAAAGGCTTTAAGGCGATCGAATAAGCTTTGTTCTGTTTTATTGGCAAGTTCGGAAGATAAAACCGTACTCAAAAGAACATCCACTGGAATCATTATCCGTGCGGAATCTTTTGATGATGCAAATGCCGTTTTAAGAGACGCTTTTACTTCAGGTGCTAAGTTTTCTTGCCAACTATAAACTTGTCCCTTCTCCCCCGCAAGCGGCAACATTAAAGCTACGGGCCCATCGGGTTCTGCCTCTTGCATGGCAAAAATACCACCCAAGCGCAATTGACTTCCATAGGCTACTTTATTGCCAAAAAGAAGTTCTCCTTTTTTCCACTCAATTTCACGCGTGAATAGAAGTTCTTTTTTGCTAAGGTCCAATATTTTTTGAGCTACACGGAGCGGATCATCCCGGTAGAGTTCAATCTCTTTCTTAACCCGATTGAAATTTTCCATTCGCTCGGGGATGTGAAATTGAACGCCCTGATCTCTGTATCTTTGTAAAGGTCCCAATAAATCTTGTTGTGCAGAAAGAGAAAGAAATTCAGAACGAACTTGTTCTGTAGCGGCTTTCACTTGTGATAAATCTTCTCGGCCAACACGAACGTCCTCTTGAAGTCTTGAGCGTTCGACCATTAGAGCATCGACTTTTTCTTTGTTTTCTCGATACTTTTCGTTAAAAAGTTCACGTTCTTCATTCGCGGCTTCGCGGTCCTCCCAACGCGCGGCCACTGCCATATCACGTTTTTGGCGAGCTTCTTCCAAATCTGCTTTGGCCGCATTGAGTTCTGCTCGTTTCTTAACTAAATCTTCCCCTGAGTTCGATTGCTGAGCAAAAGACACAGAAACGGAAATTAACGCAATAATGAAACCGTAATGGAATTTTTTCATTTGGTTATCTCCTTCTGAGCAGGGGTCATCGGTTTAGAACTACCTGCAATGGGGATTTCTACAATGTGGGGAGCCCCTTTTCCTTCAGCGACCTTCATGGCATCCTTGATGTTTGTGCGAAGCATCAACGACTCTCCAACATCGTTCCATGTATATCCTTTTTCAGATTTAGAGAGCCAGAAAATGTCGTTGTCATCGGCACTTACGAAAATTGCTGCTACGGCGCCGTATCTAAAGTACTTGCCACCGATGGAACGTCCATCGGGTGCTTTAAGGAATCCGTCCCAAGTTTCTGTAGTGTAGCCCATACGAATGCGTTCTCCGAGAACCTCTAGTACTCGTCCCAACGCATCATCAGCAGATATGATGCCTTTGCGTAATTGAGAGGCCGTTTCCCTAATGTTTTCTGCCGATTCCGTGGCTCTATACGGAAAATCAGATTCTAGGAGGGGCGCCAAGGAGTCGATTGTGTTTGCTAGAGACTCTTGGTATTTTATTTTGCGACTTTCATACCAACGAGTGGTTCCTACGGCTTTATTGCGTGCAATGGAGAGTCGCGCAATTTCTGCGTGCATGGAATCCAATTCCGCTTTCAATGCCTGGTTCTGTGAATTGAGAGCGATGACTTTTTTACGGCTAGTTTCAACAAATTCAGCGTGTCGTTTCTTTTCTGCCTCATTGAGACTTTTTTCACGAGCTGTTTCTGCTTCCACCGCCTTGATCTGGCGACGTATCCCATCTACGGTTTCTTGAGCGTATAAAAGGGAGAAAGAAAGACAAAGAATACATAAAAACAAGTTTCTCATGTACGCAAAAATACAAAGAACCTCTAAGAAAAACTTAGAGGCTCCTCGCTAATTTTGCAAAAATTGAGTAGAAACTCAAGAACGCTTAGTGACCAAACTCTTTTGTGTACGCAGTCGTATTTCTTGCACCATGTTTCTTGAGTAGAGTAATAATTCGGGTGTAACCTTCGTTCTTAGCCCAATCCAAAACGGAGTAGCCTTGACCGCAAGTCACATTCAGATCAACGTTTTTAGAAATGAGATAGTTCACCACATCGTAGTGTCCACCCTTGACCGCAAGATGAATCGGATAGTAGGTATCTGCACCTCTAATTTCGAGAGGGGCGCCCGCATCGCCGAGAATTTGGATGATCTCAAGATTGCCAAATTTGGCGGCAAGATTTACGGAGGAAGATGCTTTTTCGAGAATTCCTTTTTCTTGCATCTTCGCAACGAGGAACTTCACAATATCTTTGTGTCCCATAGCGATGGCATCGTCCAAAGGCGTCTCTCCCTTGCTATTTGCTAAATCAATTTTAGCACCATGATTTACAAGGTACTCCAGCATGTTCAGTTTTCCCTTGTTCACTACAATGGCAACAGCATTGTTGCCGTTAGCATCTGGGGAATCAATTTCGAAAGTCGCTTGGAGGAACAAAGATACCTTGGCGGTATCTTCTGCCAAGACATAAGAGATAAACTGATTAGGGGTAAATGCAATTTTTTGGTTGGTGATATACTTACGAACAGACGCAGGGTCATTGGGGTCCATTTTTTCGGAACAGCCAGAAAATATCAAGGCTAATGCGCAAAATCCAACGCATAATGAAAGTTTCTTCATTCTGATGATCTCCATTTGAAGGTTCTTTAGCAGGAAAGATAAACTTTTTTGTTAGGTTTTTCCCAGTAAAAAGTCTATTTACACAGAAATTATGGTAGTTTATGTCCATGAAGAGCCTAATTTTATTTCTCGCTCTGCCAATTGTATGTTTTGCCAACGCCGATACCTCTATGGCTGCTCCCGTGAACAGTTCTAATCGCAAGTACGAAGAACAGGTTTCAGTAGGTCCCTATTACGAACGTGGACATCTCTGTAAGTCTCATTTAACCTATGAATATCGTGTTATGGGTCGCAGTTATAACATTGATGTCGATGTGGCCCCCTTGTATGGAATTCAAGGAAATCTTCCATTCAATGAATGGATTTCAGGCTATATGGTTGCAGGGTACCAGCATTTGGGTATTCGTTATGCGGATAGAAATCTTGCAGAAGCCTATAAAAATCTAGATAAACTTAAAGAAGAAAATTTCATAGAGATTCCAATAGATTCTTCTGATATTGCAGGACGTATGCATGCTCATAATATTTTGGTTCAATTAGGTATTGAAGCTGGTTTGCCCCTTATTGCAAGCTATGACTATCAATTTATGTTCAAAGTCGTCGCTCTGGGTGGATTACTTGCGGGGAGAAGCTTTTTTAGTGAAACGCAATTTTTAAATCCTGCTATTTGGGGACACGTTTGGGGTGTTGGCGTGAGACTTTCTTGGTACCGAGTTTCTGTAATTGGTGGAGTTCGAAATACTCATGTCTATTGGCATACTTATTTTGAGAAAAAAACAGGAACATTGAAGGATGAAGATTCCTTCATGCTTGATTATGATTCTATGGCACAATCGTTTTTTTCCATCAATTTTGCGCTATAAGATTTATGGAAAACACAATTTAGTTTACGCAGACCAATAGCTCTGATAGCCTAGATTTTAACCTTTTAGATTCAATTCCCTGCACTTGTACAGATTTGGTTTCTATCGTGTTTCAATGAGCAAATAGGAGAGGAACTAGGATTGTGAAAAGGAAGGGACTTCTATATTTTATTGAGCAAATTTCGAAAATAGGGAAAAATGGCGAAGGACAAAAAAAATGACTCTGTTTCTGTTTGATTTTATGTAGCTCCAATTACAGCTTTGTATGGGGAGTTGATATCCCATAACTTCTTGATAGGGAGGTTCATTTACGGACTTTAATTTTTAGCTTTTCGCCCGGTTTTACTTTTGTTGTGGAGAGATTATTCCACTCCACAATTTGTGGGATAGTGACTCCATATTGCCGCGAAATGTCCCATAAAGATTCCCCACTCTTTACCTTGTGGTAACTCACATTTCTATCATTCACTGAATCAACATCCTCTGTATTCGAAGGAGGGGCTACTTGTAACGTTTGCCCCACTTTGATTTTACTTGTACTTCCAAGAGAATTCCATTGTTGTAATTCAGAGGCTGTGATGCTATAAATACGCGCAATGGAATAAAGCGTTTCCCCACTTTTTACTTTGTGTGTCTTCGCATGAATTAGAGGTTTTGCTTCTTTTTTTTCAAGAGTTTTTCTTGATGCTTTATCCGAGGATTGTGTGTTTATTTCCGATGGAATTTTAATCTTTTGACCCACACATAAACGAGAATTTTTTGCTGAATTTAAATCCATAAGCGCTTGTTGTGCAATTCCTAGTGTCGAAGCGATAGTGGAGTAAGAATCTCCGGTTTTTACGGTATAGGTATTATTTTTAAAAATTGTAGGTGATCTTTCTTGTTCTGATTCTTCAGAATCAATGCTATGGTCACTGGGCTTTGGTGACTCAGAAGTCGATGGTTTCGAAATATATAGAGTTCGATTTATAAAAATGTTGCCTATGCTATCTAGATTATTCCACTTTTTCAAATTGGCTACAGAAACTCCATATTTACGCCCTATAGATGCTAGATTATCCCCTGACTTCACCTTGTACGTTTTTATTCCCAACTCTCGGTTGTTGACGGATTTATTTGTGTTTGAGGAGGGCATTGGAATAAGTAGTATTTGGCCTTTGTGAATACGAGTATTTTTAAGGTTATTTGCTGATTGTATTGCTGCTATAGAAAGACCATATTGTCTTGCAATGACTTTCAGATTTTCTCCGCGTTTCACCTTGTGATTTTGCCAACGCGCAAACTTACTTTTATCCATGTTTTCATAGGCCAAAAGGAATGTTTCCCTTGTTCCAGGAGGAATGCGGAGAACATAAGTATCCTTTCGAGGGGGCGTACACCATTTATTAAGTTCAATATTTAAATCTCTCATTTCGTCCTCACTTATACCGACCGCTTCTGCCGCTTTGTCCAATGGCAGACACTCCCCTACGGACACGGTATCGAATTGAGGACGTTGTTCCGGCATGATTGCCATACCGTAATGTTGCGGATAATGACCCACTATCATAGCAGCTAAGATACGTGGTACATAGTGCATTGTCTCTTTTGGCAATGCAAGTTCCCAGTAGGAAAGTGCTTTTGTAGAATCTCGAGTGGTATCTGCCTGCGCCTCACGGATAAGACGACGAACGCGGCCTTCTCCACAGTTATAAGCGGCCATAGCCAATAACCAATCCCCAAAATAGCGATGCAAATCAGATAAATAATCTAAAGCCGCATCTGTAGCGAGCTCTGGATTTCGCCTCATGTCCACCCAAAAATCAACATCAAGACCGTAGCGTTTCCCTGTAGCGGGGATAAATTGCCATAAACCAGATGCTTTCGCACGGCTGTATGCTTTTGTTTTGAAACCAGATTCTACCAAAGAAAGGTAAATCAGGTCGGGAGGCATATTACGCTCTTTCAGTTTAGTATAAATCATGGAATCAAAAGCGGTTTTGCGCGAAAGAGAGGTTTCGGTAAAAGCTCTTGCAACTTTTGTCATATAATGAATTTCTTTCATTACACGTTCATTAAGTTCTATAGACAAGGTGAACTGCGAAAGATCGAGAGTATCTAGAAAGCTCTCAATTTCCACTCGTTCTAAACTATCAAGAGGGGGTTCATCTAAGCCTTCAAGGCCTTCGACGGCAAAATCGTAACGAACATATGTGGACGCATCCACGCCCATCATTGATAGGTGTGGATAAACTTGATCTAAAGCAAAAATTATCTTTCTAGGCATTTCCTTGCGGTAAAGCGAATCCTGAGGGCGAGCGTCTACCGAATAGAGAGAATCGTGATTTTCGGCAACAAGCCCTTTCAGTGCAGCATCTAAATGGTGCTGCGCTAACAACCAATCTTCCTCCTCCATAGCCTGTAACGCAAACTGATATTGCTCCCAAGAAGGGCGAATGGCAAGGTCTTTTGAAACCCAGTCTGCAAGAGCTTTTGAAGCAAAAGATTCCTCCGCCATCGGAGTATAGGGTTCCCCCTCGTATTTCCTAGAGGATGCACACGAAACCAGTAACCCTACAAGGACGATGGCGAAAAGAACAAATCCCCATTTCAGGGAATTAATCACTGATCGTAGTCCAGATCTTCAGCGTAGTCGGACCAGATTTGGTCACGCTTAAATGATAAATTATCGAAATCAACTTCCTCATCGACTTCTTCTTCCTCAACGGCTTCTTCGGCCTCTTCCTCTTCAGTGGACAGGGGAAGTGCTGGTTCAAAACCATCGCTCTTCGGGCGACGCCCGCAGTACATTACTTTATTCATACAACACCTCTCATCGAAGGAAATCATTCATCTTGAACCAGATGACCGCCCCTGATACTAACGAACTCACAATTATTACCCAAATCATGAGTCGATAGGCACGGTAGGCTTTTTGGTTTTTTCTGTCCCAAAAAGGGCGTTCCGACTGGTTCGATCCTTGTGTTCCCATGTTCGCAAATATACTCATAAACTTTTAAATGCCAATAGTTTTTTTCGTATTTTTATTCAAAAAAAAGTCTCAAATTTGATGAAAAAAGGGCATTTTAGAATGCCCTTCTTGTAATTCTCTTATTAAAAGGTTTATTAAACGTTTACTGAAGGCTTGTAACCATATTTGCCATGGTACCGGTACCCATACCCATATCCATATCCATAGCGGCCGCCCTCATATTGACAACGGTTCAGTACAATCGCTTTGTTATGTATTCCTGAACGATCTATAAGTTGCATCCCTTCTTTAATGGCTTCCATATTGTGCGCTCCATAACGAACAATCATGAGTGCAAAATCTGCATATTTGCAAACGAGTTGAGCGTCAGTCACCAAGAGAATTGGGGGTGTATCAATCACGATTAAGTCATAATTTTCGCGAACTTTTGCAATGATATTTGCAAACATATCGCTAGCGAGAAGTTCGCTCGGGTTTGTGGGAATTGAGCCTGCACCTAAAACAGAGATCCCTCCGTTGTTCTTTTTTTCGATGACTTCATCGAGGGATGCATGGCCATGAAGTACATCGGTCAGCCCTTTTTTATTTCGATGGGAAATTCGACCTCTGCGCAAATCCGCATCAATAAGGAGAACGTTCTTTTTCATTCCTGCAAAGAGAACCGACAAATTTTCAGAAACAAAAGATTTGCCGACACTAGGGAGTAACCCAGTTATCACAAGAACCTTTTGTCCGCGCTCTAGAAATGAAAAATCCAGTGCGGTGCGGAGTGTTCTCAGTGCTTCACAGGCAAAATCGTCAGGATCTGCTTCCATCAACGTTTGTACGTTACTGCCTTTTTTTCTGCTTCCAGTATCGTGTTCAGATTCAGGAATTTTCGCGTAGACACTCACCCCTGTATCTCTTTCTATCTCTGAACTGCTACGCACACCACGCATGGTCATGCGTAGTAAGAAAATAAAGCCAGCACCTAAAAGTAACGAACCTAAAAGAATCCCCGCAAAAATCAATTTACGCCTTGGTTTTATGGGAAAAATTTCATGGCTTGCATAGTCTACAATGCGTACATTGCCAATTTCACCTGCACGAACCACGCGAAGTTCTTGGATGTTGTTAAGCATTGAGGAATAAAGGGCATTATTTATGTTCACATCTTCTTGAAGCTTTATTACTTCTTGTTGCGTCAATGGCAGTTCTTTTGCAGATATTGCGACTTTCCCCATTTCTTTGCGTAATGTAACTTCCTGTTCAGAAATCGCAATTACCGAAGGATGGTCTTCCTTAAATAAACGTGTCATTTCTTGTTTTTGCCTAGCAAGGGTCAGAAGCTGTTGTTGTAAATCGACCTGTTTTTCTAGAACCACTCTCGCTTCTCCTGTCAAATCGACAGTACCCACTGAATGTCTGTATTCGGTCAAAGCCTTTTCTGAACTGTCTAATTTCATTCTAAGTGCGGGGAGCTGTCCTTCTAAGAAAAGCAATGTTTTTTCTGCTTCGGCACTCAACATGGCCACATTCTGACGTACATAAGCATTCGCAATTGTATTCAAAATGGAGGCAGCACGATCAGGGTAGCGGTTGGCATAAGTCATTTGAAGAATGCCTGTTTTTTTCCCTTTTTCTGACACAGAAAGCTGCGCACTTAAATTGCGGAAAGCAATTAGAGGATCTACTTGGCTAAGAACAAATTCTTGTCCTTGCTTTGCCATGAGAAATGCTACAGAAAAATGAATGGTATCATTCATGTAGGGCACATGGTAGGTGTCTCCCACTTTACCTTTTAAAAGAACCTTTTCATCTGAAGATAATAGTTCATACGTTTGCTCTCCAGTAGTACGAGCGATCCATTTCTCAGCTCGCACCACTTCTGGAACAGAGAACAACCTTAAGTCCATGCGGCCTTCTTTATGAAGGAGGCGATCTGTGCGACTAATGGGAGTGGCTGAGTAACATAAATGCTCTTCTTGGACAACGGCTCCGAGCACCATGCGACTTTTAATAAGTTCAATTTCTGCATCGGCAGGACTTGGGGCATCCAAAAGGGCTCCCATGTCTCCCATCGCCATGCCCGCTTTGCTCCCTTCTACATCAATTTGTAAAAGAACATCACTTTGAAATACAGGGCGTAGCCAACTCACAAATAAAAAGCCCACGACTGAACCTACAATAACGAATGCAGCAAGAATTTTCCAATGCGCTTTGAGGATGGAAAAAACTTCAAGGAGGTCAATTTCATCTTCAGCTACTGCATTTACTGGTATTTGTGATGTTGGAGGAATGGGGGCGGAACAAACTTCATTTATCATAGAGTTACCAGTTGCTAATCGCTTCTTTAGCATTTCTTGTCGAAGTTATAGATAAAGTGGAATAGTACAATAGTTGTGCTGTGGGTAAAATCTGACTGACGACACGGTTCCAACGGGCAAGACCTGTCGCATCCACAAAGATTATATCGTTCGGTTTAAGCTGAAATTGATCTCCAAATACCAATGCAAGCGGATTTTGGGAATTGAGGTGATAAACATTGATCGTATCCGGAGTCGCATCCATTCGAATGACATAAATCCCTTGACTCTTCGCTGTGTTTACTTGCAGTCCACCGACTTCGGCGAGAGCTTGTGATAGCGTCATTTTTCCTTTAATGAGTGGCAACGCTTGTTGCTTGGTGACTTCTCCCATCACATATATTTTAGCTTCATCTTGGCCTGCTACACGAATAACATCGTTATCTTTAAGCATGATGTCTGAGGGGCCTGCCTTAGGAGGGTAAGTGGCTAGAAGATTAATCGGAGTCGTTTCTCCATCCCGTGTGAGTTCCACTCGACTCATGTCGCCCAATTCATTCACTCCACCGCACTGATTAATGGCATCTAGAAGACTGGTAGGAACGTCTGAAAGCGGAACGACGCCTGCCCTTTGGACAGATCCTTGGATGTATGTTTTTTGGCTTTGGCTTTTAATTAAACGAACATCAATTTGGGGATTATTTAGAATTTTTGACAAGGATTCCAGAATGGTGAGACGCAATTCAGCGACAGTCTTCCCTGCCACAGGAATTTGACCTGCGTAAGGGTAGAACATGGCCCCATCTCCACCAATCAGTTGGCCAACTGCATTGTCGCTTCTGTAGGGGCCAAGAGGCATGGTAAGTTCTGGATGTTCCCAAACTGTCACTTGGACAATATCAAAAGAACCCAACTTGTAAGCGGAAGGTTTATAATCTAAAAGCTTTTGAGGAATTAATGCCGTTTGTACTTTATTGTTGGCAATTGCAGCGAGAGTTGTGGGCGTAATACTTTGCAGATGAACTTGAGCCCCTTGGAAAGAGGCAAGGGTATCCACGCTTCCATTTTCATTTGAATATTGATCGAAAACCATTCCAGGTGCCCAAAAACAACCAGAAAAAGACATTACCACTGGGAAAAGAACAAAAGAAAAGGTTAAAAATCGCAAGGTAAAAACTCCCTAGAAAAAGAAACCCACGTCATAATGTTCATCCCAACCTGGGCAATAACACCGTGGAATTATAGAAATTTTTAAGATATATGTCTTTGCAAACAAAAAAAACTATTATTTTCTTACAAGCGACTGAATCCTCTTGAAGGAATACTTGGGAGAGAGACAAAATTTCGAGATTTTTATTTTTTCGGCTTTTTGTTATTCTATCAGTGGATTCTTTTAACAATTAATAGGGAAGGATGCATGAAAAACAAAAAAATTCTAGCGTATGTCGGACTGGTTTCCAGTTTAGCAATGGCTCAGACGGGTTTGAGTGGCGGTACGGATGGTCTCCATCAACAGAGCGCAAGAACTTTAGGCCAGTGGGTAGTCTCTGTGGGTGTCGGTGCTGAAGTGACTACAGACAACGAAGGTATGGTTAGGGGTGGATATTATTATGATGCTGATGGGAATTTAGTCGCAATGGATAGGATTGTCCCCATGGTTGCAGGCAATGCCCATTTGGGAATAGGTCTCACAGATTTTTGGGATTTGGGTGCTGTTCTTCCCCTCAATTATGATGGTGTCAATCCGGCAACGGAAGAATCCCACCTCAGAGGTGCGGGCATTGGTGATGTGCAAATGTGGACCAAATTACGGGCTCCCTTTGATACCGTGAGCGTATTCAATATGGCTCTCCTTGCGGAAGCTTATGCTCCTACGGGATCCGATAATGTGGGTATGAAACCGAGACATCAATGGTATGTTGACAGCTGGGGTAATTCCAGTGCTTATACTGCCAATGATTGGGCTTTTGGTGGAACTCTTATTTTAACTTTGGATCTGACTCGCATTGATATTCCAGTGCGCTGGAATTCACACTTAGGTTATGTGGGGGTTATCGGCGAAGGGGCTAATTCAGCAGTTTGGGGTACCGGCCTTAACGTTTTGGCAAGTACCGGTGCCGATTTCTTTGTTGAATTTTCGGGTGAAACGCGCATTGAAAAAACAGATATTCCCCGTGAACCCTTTGCGGATCCAATGCTTTTGACTCCAGGTGTTCGCGTGCATTTGCCCGCTGGCTTTGACCTCGCTTTGGGTGCTGATATAAGCATTAATTCGTTCCTTCATAATGATTATGAAGGCGAGAAAACAATGCCTGTGACACGGACCAAAGATGGAAAAACGATTACCTACTCTGTGCCAGGAACCTCTCATTATGGAATTTCTGCACTTCTTAATTGGAGCAGTGCCTTTTTGAAGGATTCGGATGACGATGGTGATGGTGTCTATAACAAGAAAGATCTGTGTGCACATACACCGTTTGGTGCGAGCACAGATTCAGTAGGTTGCCCAACGGATGAAGATAAGGATGGCATTCCAGACTTTAAGGATAAGTGCGCTAATACTGAAAAAGGTATTGAAGTGGATTCCAATGGTTGCAACAGAGATACGGACCGAGATGGAGTGGTCGATCTTCTTGATAAGTGTCCTAATACGGAAGCCAAGGTTGCGGTAAACAATTCCGGTTGCCCCATGGATTCGGATAAAGACGGTGTTGCTGACAATAAGGACAAGTGTCCTAATACTCGTAAAGGTTCCCCTGTGGATGTCACTGGTTGCCCAACAGATGCGGACAAGGATGGCGTGGCAGATCTTTTAGATAAGTGTCCGAGATCCCCAGTAGGTTCTATTGTGGATTCTATCGGTTGCCCGATGGATACAGATAAGGATGGTATTTTTGACCATGTCGATAAGTGCCCCAAAACACCGATGGGTGCTGCGATTGATTCTGTCGGTTGTCCTGTGGATCTTGATAAGGATGGAGTTTTGGATTACAAGGATAAGTGCCTAAATACACCGGAAAAAGTGATGGTGGATTCTGTAGGTTGCCCGACAGATGCAGATAAAGATGGCGTAGCGGATCGTTTGGATAAGTGCCCGAATACAGCCCTTGGAACTATTGTGGATACCATTGGTTGCCCTAAAGACACAGACAAGGATGGTGTTTTTGACTTCCTCGACAAGTGTCCAAATACTCCAATCGGTTTTTCTGTGGATAGCACCGGTTGCACAATGGATACCGATAAGGATGGTGTTGCGAATCTCTTAGATAAGTGCCCGAATACTCCTGTTGGTATGACTGTGGACTCCACAGGTTGTATTCTTGATTCGGATAAAGATGGCGTTGCGGACGTTCTTGATAAATGCCCGAGTACTCAGCCGAAAATGTCTGTAGATTCCACAGGTTGCGTATTGGATAGCGATAAGGATGGTGTGAGTGATGCTGATGATAAGTGTCCTTCGACTCTTCCCGGTGTGAAGATTAAGCCTGATGGGTGTCCTGTTGATAAGAAGCAAGATCTGACCCAATTGAAAAAGGGTATTAACTTCAAGAAGAATTCCGCCAGTTTGACCAATGCGAGTTACTCCACATTGGATGATATTGTGGCTCTTCTCCGCCAGATTCCAGTGGCAAAGTTAGAGGTGCAGGGCCATACTGATAATAAGGGTAAGGAAGAATACAATCTCAATCTTTCTCAAAAACGTTCAGAATCAGTCGTTAATTATTTTATCAAGAAGGGTATTGAGCCCAACCGCGTTCGCGCTATTGGCTATGGTTCAGAACGTCCGATTGCGGACAATAATACTTCGGCTGGTCGTGAAACCAATCGTCGTGTTGAATTGGTTCCTTTTGAATAGATTAATAGATTGATATAGATTTACGAAAGACTCTTTCTCACAATGGAAAGGGTCTTTTTTTGTATGCTCCCCTGTTTTACGAATTGAGACCGCCCAACTCTAAAAATTCATTTTCTGCAACCAGAAGCCTGTTCCCTCTGAGAAAAATTAGACTTCGGAACACTGATTTGTAGCCCCGTAAGGGCGAGGATGGAACAATGTGACACCGCAACACCAGAAGCCGGTTCCCTCTCGGGGAACGTCAGGCTTCGCAGAGCTGACCTTTGGTCGGCCCCGCAGGGGCGAGGATGGAACAACGTGACACCGCAACAAATTGCCTCTGCGCGCCTCGCTCAATTTTGCGGTCGAAACACCTATAGTTAATAGTGGTATTGTACTTTAAGCTAGACATCGCCGTGCTCTTAACTGTTTCGTATTTTACTTTTTCTCTATTGATGGATTTGAAAAATGTGGGAGTCTTCTTAAATAGGGCTTTCGTACTGAATAAAAAAGCCCTTAATAAACAGAACCTCATGAATGAATCGTCAGGTTCTGTTATGAATAGATGGTTTGAAAGTTCGCTCTAGCGGATTTAGAATAAAAACAAAAGCAATGTTACCGCAGTAGCAATGATCAAGAGAAAAGCGGGAATAATGGATTTACGCATGGCAGGAGCCCCGAAAATAATAACGAGGGAAGCTTTACAAACCGTATTGCCAATGCCAGCAAGAATAATGGCCATACACGCCTGCGGCATAATAACAGTCCCCTTCCCTGCCATTTCTAGGGCAGAAAGTGCAATGGCATCCATATCGGCAAAACCCGCCACAAAGCTAGAAATGAGCAACGCATCATCGCCTAAATAAAGTTTGACCGCGTTAGCGATAAAGAGGACTGCTGCGAAAATAACCCCAAATTTAATGGCAGGCATTAATTCAAAGGGGTTGGTATATCCCGTTGTCTGTTTTGGATGAAGTTTTGCTTCTTTGCGGTTCGCGTAGAAAGCATAAAGGAGCCCCGGAATCGGAGGAATCAGTAAGGGGAGAAATAAAGGCTTTAAGAAAGTGGGGCTTATAATGATACAAATGACATAAACGCGGATGTACATGACAGACCACGCGATAATAATACCCATAGAAAGATTGCTACTATATTCTGGATTGTCTTTGCTACGTTGAGTAAGGCTCCAAGTTAAAGCGGTACTTGAGGCGAGGCCTCCAAGAAAACCAGTAAGACCAATGCCTTTCCCAGGGCCAATAATTTTAACCAGTACATAACCTACAAAGCTAATACCCGAAATAAATACGACAAAAAGCCAAATTTTATAAGGACTTAATACTTCCAAACCCGGAGGGCCGTAAGTTTGGTGCGGAAGAATCGGGAGAATTACCGCAGAGATAAGTGCGAATTTAATAGTCGCGATAAGATCATCACTGGATATTTTCTTTGCGAAGTCATGAAGTTGTTTTTTCACCGTCAAAAGCCAGAGCAAAGACACGGTGATGGCCGTCGCTTCCATAATGTGGTTGTACCAGCAAAGGGCACCTAAAAGGTACATCATGAGCATGGCGATGCTTGTAGTGAGCCCCGGTTGATTCTCTATTGTGGCTTCTTTGAATGCTGTGTAATGGGAAATTCCCAAAAGCAATCCAATGACCAATAAAATCGCAACGAAGGGTGCTGGAGAATCCATCAATTCGGAGATTAAGCCCGCAATGGCACCGGCAATACCGGTGATGGCAAATGTGCGCACTCCAGCAGGGTGATGATCCGTGGATTCATGGAATGAGTGCTCCCGTTGAATACCAACGAGGAAACCCAAGGCAAGTGCGCAGGCGAGTCTGTAAAAAACGTTGAGTTCAAACATAATCTTCTCAGTTGAGGAATGCAGAGAATAGGTTCTATTGAATATGAAATCTATATTCTCTCCTCCAAAAAGTTCCCCACACAAAACAATTCCTCTGGGGTATACTTTGAAAAGTTATCTTTGCTACATGAATTTAGATTCTCTGGAATTGGTGAATCCAGCACTCGCCCGTCGAGTGCGGCAACATGTCCTTGGGCCCACTCATAATTTTCGTGTCATTTGCCACCCGGGATTTGAGGAAGTAACCGCTCAGGAACTTTCTCTTTTGGGGATCACTGGAGAAATGCTTTTAGATTATGGGGCGGTGGAAATTCAAGGGAAGCTCACAGATGCTTGGAAAATAAATGCCTTCTCCAGAACTGCCACGCGTGTATTGATGCGCATTGCTAGTTTTTCTGCTGAAAATTTTGGAAAATACGAAAAAGAGCTCGCTAAAATTCCATGGGAATTATACCTCCCTTCGGCTACAGGGATGCTCCCTGAAATTTCCGTTACGAGTCACACTTCCCGTTTGTACCACAGCGATGCTCTTTTAGAACGAGCTCAGCCGATCATCGCGGAAGCCCTCCACGAAAGTGTTATTACGCAAGCTGAGGGTGGAGATATTCCGATGCTTCCTTCGCAAACCATTTTCCTTCGTTTTGAAGACGATGTCTGTCAGGTGAGTATCGACTTGACGGGTACCCTGCTTTACAAACGTGGCTTGGATCGTTTTGTGGAATCCGCTCCCATTCGGGATACCATGGCGAGTGCCATCCTTTTTGCGGGTGGTATTCTTTCTATGGAAACGCTTTTGGATCCCATGGCAGGGAGTGGAACCTTTTCCCTAGAAGCCGTTCTTTGGTCGCAAGGGTTATGCCCCGCTAAAACCAGAAGTACGGATCAAGGTGTTGGTTTTGCGCTGGGTGATCAACCCGCTTTTAAACCCGCAACTTGGAATCATCTCGTGAACAAAACGGAGGTTCCCCACCCTTCTTCGGTTATGCAGATTTTTTCTGGTGATAAGAATCCCAAGGCGTTTGCCACTTTACAGCACAATATTGAGGCGGCTTCCATGAAAGACCGTGTGGAAACTAAACAGGGTGACTTTTTTGATTTGCCCTCTCAAGGGTGGAAATATCCCACACTTTTAGTTTTGAACCCCCCTTATGGAAAACGCATTAAAACGGACGCGGTGTCATTATATGCTGAAATTGGCAAAAAGATAGCCAAGGACTTCCGTGAAATAAGCGTTGCTGTGGTTGTTCCCAATGAAGCTTGCCACCGAGCCCTCCATTTAAACCCCACTTCTCAAATTCGAACGTCTCATGGCGGAATCGATGTGACTGTGGAATTTCGTTAATAAATTCAATATTTGCTATTTTCATCCTATGGATCAGAAAGCTAAAGATCTCGCCCGTTTTGAGGAACTCAACCTTCAGCTCCGGGAAGCGACCCGCCTGTACTATCAAGACGGTGTATCTCCGATGTCGGACCAGGACTTTGATTTCGGTTTGCGTGAGCTCGTAGAATTAGAAGCGAAGTACCCCGACTGGCGTTTGCCCGATTCCCCCACCCGTCGTGTCGGCAGCGATCTTACCAATGAGTTCCCCAAGGTGAATCACCGGGTGCCAATGTTGAGCATCGCGAACACCTATAGCAAGGAAGAAGTCGCTGACTTTGTGCGTCAGGCAGAAACTGCTGCGCCCGATGCTAAAGAATGGGTCTGTGAGCGAAAAATTGATGGCGTGAGCCTATCGATCACTTATACCGATGGAAAACTCACCCAAGCGGTGACTCGAGGTGATGGCGTTCAAGGGGATGAAATCACTCTGAATGTGCTCACAATCCAGGATATTCCCCAAGTTTTGCACCAGGCTCCCGCAGGCTTTTTAGAAGTGCGCGGTGAAGTTTACATGGAAGAAAAGGCTTTTTTTGCATTAAATGAGGCCTTGGAGCTGGAACATAAGAAGACGTTCCAGAATCCTCGCAACACGGTCGCGGGCAGTTTAAAACTCAAAGATCCCAAAGAATGTGCTCGCCGTCCGCTTCGTTTTTTTGCCTATCACATCCCAGAAAATATTGAGACTACAAAACATTCTCAAAATCTGGAAATGCTCAAAGAAATGGGGTTCCCGACAAACCCCTATTGGCTCGCGCATAGTGTTGATGAAATCATGGCGATTGCGGATCAAATTTATGAGGGCAAAGAGACTCTCGGCTACCCTATCGATGGAATGGTTGTTAAACTAAACGACTTACACCTCCAGCAGGAATTGGGTACCACCTCCAAAAATCCCCGTTGGGCGACCGCTTACAAATTCAAAGCGGAACGAGCTTATACGTCTGTGCTTTCCGTAGATTTTCAAGTGGGTCGCACAGGGGCGGTCACTCCTGTGGCGAATTTGAAACCGGTCTGGCTTTGTGGCACTACAGTAAAACGGGCCACTTTGCATAATTTTGACGAAGTGCAACGATTGGATTTGCGTATTGGAGATACGGTTGGCGTGGAGAAAGGGGGTGAGATTATCCCCAAGATTGTCGAAGTGCAACTGGAAAAACGCCCTACAGGGACTCAAGCGCTAGAAATTCCCACAAATTGCCCAGAATGTGGCATGCCATTGGTGCGCCCGGAAGGCGAAGTGGTACTTCGGTGCGAGAATCTTCATTGTAAAGCCATGGTCCAATCTCTATTTGAGCATTTTGTGAGCCGTGAGGCCATGAATATCGAAAATTTGGGTCCGAGTCTGATTGCCCAGCTACTCGATTCAGGTAAAGTAAAACACCTTTCTGATTTGTACCGGTTAACAGAACTGGACTTACTCTCTTTGGAACGGATGGCGCAAAAAAGCGCAAAAAACGTTATTGATGCGATTCAAAAAAGCAAAGAACGGAGTCTGGAACATTTTTTACATGGTCTGGGAATCCGATTTGTGGGCCGTACCAGTGCCAGAAATATCGCCCGCCATTTTCAGAATTTAGAGGCGATTCAGGCTGCCAGCCTGGAAGACCTCAAAGAAGTTTCAGATATTGGCGAACGCATTGCCATGAGTATTCACGAATTTTTCCAAAATCCGCGGGAATGCGATGAAGTGAGTCAATTGGTGGAACTCGGACTCCCCACCACGTTTAAGGGACTCGTTCGGAATTTATTCCAAGGGCAGACTGCGGTGATCACCGGTACCCTGCCGTCTCTGGGTAGGAATGAAGCTCGTAAACTTATTGAGGACAATGGCGGCAAAGTGGCTGGTTCCGTGAGTAAAAAAACGAGCTGGATTTTAGCAGGTACGGATGCCGGTAGTAAGCTCACCAAAGCTCAGGAATTAGGGGTAACGATTCATGATGAAGCCTGGTTATTGGAGATCATTGCAACGTTTGTGGAAGAATAGACACTCCGAGCAAATGCAG
>Ga0209467_1001043_pt1 | contig 27374 bp, 22 predicted proteins | sample Higcelwee11metaG_FD_187175 | JGI IMG/M metagenome (GOLD analysis project Ga0209467, IMG submission 187175) | Freshwater pond sediment microbial communities from the University of Edinburgh, under environmental carbon perturbations - High... | ecosystem: Environmental > Aquatic > Freshwater >... | reverse complement strand
CTTGACCATATACTTTGTGCTGCCGCCAAACCCGAAGCTTAGTTTCCAGCCCTTCTTTCTCAGCATCTCATGTACGAATACTGCGATGGCCAGGCTGGTGCCTCCCGCCCCTGCCTGCATGGTGGCACCGTTGTAAAGCAGTCCTGACTTTTCAAGAAACGATGCAGTAAGCTCTGCTATCAGAAGCCTGTCCGGACTCCTGGTGATCTGTGTTGTTCCGGAAACTATTTTCTCCGGAATTCCGATTTTGTCAACCACCACTACGAAGTCGACATAATTGCCCTCTATCTCCATCGGGAAGCATGGCAGATCTACGAGGTTGTCAGTTACTATTATTACCTTGTCAGCATAGAGGTAATCAGCTTTAGCGTAGCCCAGTACGCCTGTTGCCGAGGGTCCTCCGGTGCCTTTTGCATTGCCGAACGCGTCAGCAGCAGGGGCTGCCAGTACGGCAATATCTATCTTCACCTCGCCGTCCTGTATTGCCTGTACCCTGCCTCCGTGTGATCTGAGCACGGCCATGCCCTTCATCCTTCCTTCCGAGACGAACATTCCCAGGGGCCCGTTCATGCTTCCCTCAATACGGTTGATGGTCCCGTTCTCCAGGTACTCAATCACAGGGTCATTGCAGGGGAAGGAGGCAGAAGGCAGCCATACAAGATCCTTTATTCCTTTGCCGGAGGCTATGTCAAATATCTTATTGCTTATCAGGTCACCGTCGCGCAGGTGATGGTGGGTTGATATTGTCATACCATCCTTCAGGCCGCAGCGTTCAAGTGCTTCGGTGAGAGAGGAGACCACCTTGTTGTTATCATCCGGATAATCGATGCATGTAGGTATGGGAGGAGCGTATTTCCTGCCCCCGGGCCGGTGTTTACCGACGCCTTTGAAGGGAACGGCTTCACCGCCGTTTATCTCAACCGGCACCATGCGGCCGGCAGCATTCTCAACCATCTTCATGACCAGATCTGCGTTAATGTTATTGCTTTGGCTCTGCTTCGGCCCAGTCTTCAGGCAGCAGTCCCAGCCTGACGGCCAGGGTAATAGTCTTCTCTGCCCGCGCCACCACCGGCGGGTCTATCATCTTTGATCCCAGGGCCACCACCCCCAGTCCCTTTTGCAGGGCATCACGGTAGGCAAGCACGATCTTCTTCGCTTTCTCCATCTCATCGGCTGAGGGGGAGAATCCCTGCCTGATCACAGGTATCTGCCGCGGGTGTATGCAGCCCATGCCCTCGAAGCCCATCGCTTTTGATGAGAGGACATTACTGAGGAGGCCGTCCATGTCACCCACGTCCGAGAAGACGGAGTCAATGGGCTGAATGCCGGCGGCTTTGGCAGCCACCACTATGCGTTGCCTGGCGTAGAGCGACTCACCTCCATCCTTCGTGCGCTGCACGCCAAGGTCAGCCGTGTAATCTTCAAGGCCGATAGCCATTGCAACAACTGACGGTGATGCGGTAGCAATCTCAAATGCTCGTTCCACACCTGAGGCACTCTCAATTATAGGCATCAGGAGCACTGTTTCGCTCTGCCCCTCTCTCTTCTTTATCTCCCTTATACGGTCATCTATTTTTCTCACGGTATCACCGTTCTCACATTTGGGAATGAGCACCAGATGTACGTTATGGGGGATGACACAGTCAAGGTCCCCGAGGCCGCGATCTCCCTGGTTTATTCGCACCATCCTCTCAGCCCCGTAGAAATTAACTACACGGAGGGCATTTCTCACAAGTATCCTGGCCTCGTCCTTCCTGTCGGGAGCAACGGAGTCCTCGAGATCAAGGATTATTCCGTCCGGTGAATGAAGGCCGGCGTTGAGGAACATTCCCGGGTTGTTTCCCGGAAGGTATAATCTTGAGAAGCGGAATCTCTCACGGGAGGTGAAGTAGTTGTTCTCTTCGATCATTTCAGGGAGCAATGAGGCTGATGTGCCCGTCACCGCTTTCACTGCGGCCTCCACCCGTGCCGCGATTACAAAGGGAAGAGCACCTGAATCATTGACAGTGAGCTTTGCGTTCTTGATATCAAAGAAATCGAGCAGTTCGCGGCACTGTTTCTCAATCGCTTTGCCGTACATGGTTTTGACCCGGGATTTCATCTCCAGTTCAATCCCTCCGGAGTCTGTTAGGGCAAGTGTCACTTCGATGTCGGACCTCACTTTGGGTCCTGCATTGCCGGTAGTAGCCTGTTTCATATTCCCTGTACTGGTGAGTTAATTATAGCCCGTGATACTACCCAAGGTAACTGAGCAGTATCCCGGCTGCGATGGCCGATCCTATTACACCTGCCACATTGGGTCCCATTGCATGCATCAGGAGGTGGTTTGTCTTATCAGCCTTAAGGCCTTCCATCTCGGATACCCGGGCGCTGTCGGGCACTGCCGAAACACCTGAATTTCCTATTAGCGGGTTGATCTTTTCCCCTTCCGGGAGGAAGAGGTTCATCCCCTTGGCGAAGAGGACTCCTGACATTGTTGCTACCCCGAAGGCTGCGGCACCAAGGCCGAATATCATGATTGACTCTTTTGTCAGGAAGACGTCAGCCTGTGTTGATGCACCCACTGTGAGGCCGATTAGTATAGTTACAATATCTATGAGTGATGTGCGTGCCGTCTCGGCCAGGCGTTTTGTCACACCTGACTCCTTGAGGATGTTTCCGAAGAAAAGCATTCCGAGGAGCGGCAGAGCACTGGGCGATATGAAGCAGGTAAGCAGGAGTCCGAATATAGGGAACAGGATTTTCTCCGTTTTCGTAACTGCTCGCGGAGGCTTCATGCGGATCAGTCTCTCTTTTTTGCTTGTGAGCAAACGCATGATTGGTGGCTGGATCACCGGCACCAGTGCCATGTAGGAGTATGCCGCTATGGCAATCGGTCCGATCAGGTTCTTCACTGTTGTTCCGTCGGCGAGAATATTGACGCCGTTGGCAAGTCGTGATGAGAGGAATATGGCGGTGGGTCCGTCAGCGCCGCCGATAATCCCTATTGCGGCAGCCTCGGGCATATTGAATCCCACCAGCAGAGCCCCTATGAAAGTAACGAAGATACCGATCTGTGCGGCGGCTCCAAGCATCAGCAGTCTCGGGTTCGAGATCAGTGATGAGAAGTCTGTCATGGCTCCTATGCCAAGAAAGATCAGAGGAGGATAGATCCCTTTCAGCACCCCGAAATAAAGATAATTAAGCACGCTGCCCTGCTGGTATATTCCCACCTGCAGGTTCAGCCCCCCGTCGGTGAAGAAGGGTATATTCCCTATCAGGATGCCTGTCCCGATAGGCACAAGCAGCAGTGGCTCATATTCATACCTGATGGCAAGGAAGATAAATATGAGGCCGACAATAATCATCACAAAGTGTCCGGAGGTTGCATTTCTGAAACCTGTGTAGGCCCAGAACTGCTTCAGTCCGTCGAGGAACTGCGGCTCCTCCTGTGCTGAAGGCTGATAATAGGGGGTATAGGTGTCAGCCACCAGGCCACTGTCAGCCATGGCCTGCTGTCTCTCCTGTTCAGGTTTGACAAATGCCGTCCATGCCAGTGAAACTATCACCAGCATGCCGAGCATGGTCCACATTTTCCTTTTTGCCATCACTGGTTGATTACTATTAGTACCTCATCCTGGAGTACCTGTTGTCCCGGTGCTATATTGACCGAGGCAACTTTTCCGCCGTTATCGGCCTTGATGGCATTCTCCATCTTCATTGTCTCAAGGGTGCAGAGCGTCTGTCCGGTATTAACATCGTCGCCCGGCCTCACCAGCACCTGGATGATCACACCCGGAAGGGGAGCTCTTACCTCGGTGGCTTTGCCTGATCCTGAGCTCTGTTCCGCAGCCGGTTTTGACTCTTTCACGACCCTGGCCTGCACCGGGGCCTGGACCACTGTCTTGATCTTCGGTATCTCACGCTGCATCTCCACATCGAAGACAGTGCCGTTGACCTCAATCTTTGCCATGTTTCCGTCCACATCGAGAACCTCAACCTCGTACTGGTTTCCGTTTATCCTGAACTTGTAGTTTTTCATCTCACAATCCGGTTATTCTGATCTTATAGGTTTTTCATGTTGTACAACTTTGAGCTCCAGGGGGAGTAATTTTTGGAGACGCGCTTGATTGTAATCACGCCGCTCTCCACATCATGCAGCTCATTGAAGTAGGAATAAAGTGCCATTGCGATGGCGGCATTGACCTCTCCCGACTGTATCGTCTTTGCATTGTGAATCTCCGAGGGGTCAATTCCCTTTTTACGGGCGAAGCTGCGGAACCTGAAATTCAGGATATATGTTAGCACATATCTGAAGAAGAGGTAGACGATAAGCAGAGCGATGAAGACAATCCCTATACCCACAATAACCACGGTCCAGGTAAGAGGATCAAGCCCCTGGGCGGCTGCTGTAATTACTTGCTGTTGCATCTTCGCGCGGCGTTAAAGTGGTATGTTACCATGTTTCTTCATTGGTCCCGGATCCTTCTTGGTGGAGAGGGTCCTGAGGGCCCTGATGACCCTGAACCTTGTATTTCGCGGTTCGATCACGTCATCGAGATAGCCGAATTTTGCAGCCTCGTACGGGTTGGCAAACTTCGACCGGTATTCTTCTTCCTTACGTGTCACGAATTCCTTGCGTTCAGCCGGGTCCTTGATCTCACTGATCTCCCTGCCGTCAAGTATTTCAATAGCGCCCTGCGGTCCCATGACTGCTATCTCGGCCGTTGGCCATGCGTAGTTAAGGTCGCCCCTTAGCTGTTTGGACGACATGACGCAATGAGCTCCTCCGTATGATTTCCGGAGAGTGATTGTAACCTTGGGGACGTTTGCTTCGCCGTAGGCATACATAAGTTTGGCACCGTGGATGATGATACCTCCGTACTCCTGTACTGACCCGGGAAGGAACCCGGGAACATCAACGAATGTCACTATCGGGATATTGAATGCATCGCAGAAACGGATGAAGCGGGCTGCCTTGCGTGAGGCCTCTATGTCAAGGACACCGGCAAGGTATGCAGGCTGGTTGGCTACAATGCCAACGGGCATGCCGTCAAACTTGGCAAATCCGACTATTATATTCCTGGCATAGGCTTCATGCACCTCCGTGAACTCACCGTAATCGACAACCCTTGTGATGATATCCTTGACATCATATGGCTGGTTGGGGCTGTCAGGGATTATATCATTCAGGTCATCCTCGAGCCTGTCAATCGGGTCATCACACAGTGTCTGCGGGGGCTCCTCGAGGTTGTTCTGGGGCATGTAGCTGAGCAGTTTTCTTATCAGGTCAAGGCCTTCCTGCTCCTCGTCCACAGCAAAGTGAGCCACGCCTGATTTGGAGGCGTGTACCCCTGCTCCGCCGAGATCATCAATTGTGATGTCTTCGCCGGTGACAGCCTTGGCAACCTTTGGTCCGGTGACGAACATATAGCTGCTCTTGCGGCTCATTATAATGAAGTCAGTCAGTGCGGGTGAGTATACGGCACCGCCGGCACAAGGGCCGAAGATGGCGGAGATCTGCGGTATGACCCCGGAAGCCAGGATGTTCCGCTCAAAGATCTCGGCATAGCCTGCCAGGCTGCGTACTCCTTCCTGTATACGTGCCCCGCCGGAGTCATTGATGCCGATGACTGGTGCTCCCACCTGCATGGCCTGGTCCATAATCTTGCAGATCTTCTGTGCAAAGGTTTCTGACAGTGACCCTCCGAAGACAGTAAAATCCTGGGCATAGACATATACAATCCTGCCGTCTATCGTGCCGTGGCCTGTGATTACCCCGTCAGAGAGGTACTTCTTATCTGCCAGACCGAAGTCCTCGGTCCGGTGTGTGACAAACATGTCATACTCTTCAAAGCTCCCTTCATCAAGCAGCATGGTTATCCGTTCCCGTGCTGTCAGCTTACCCTTTGAGTGCTGGTCATCAATGCGTTTATCACCTCCGCCTTTGCGTGCTTTATCCCTGAAATCAAGGAGTTGCTGGATTCTTTCCTGACTGTTCATCGAATCTTATTATTTGTTTTTATCTCTGTTGCTGTCTTCGCAGAATTCCGTAAGAACCCCGACTGTGGATTTAGGATGGAGAAAGGCGATGTTCATCCCCTCGGCGCCACGCCTCGGTTCAGTGTCAATGAGCCTCACTCCTGCCGCCTCTGCCTCGCGGAGGCACTCCCCGATATTCTCTACGGCAAATGCAATATGATGGATGCCCTCGCCTCTCTTCTCGATAAACTTACCAATGGGTCCTTCCGGGTCAGTTGACTCGAGGAGCTCAATCTTGGTCTGTCCGATCATGAAGAAGGCAGTCTTCACCTTCTGGTCAGTAACCTCCTCAATGTTATAGCACTTCAGACCCAGGACCTTCTCATAGAAGGGAATTGCATCGGCAATTGAGTTGACGGCTATGCCAATATGCTCAATATGTGTGGGTTTCATAAAATAGACGGTTTAAAAATTCGCAAAAAAAAGATAGCGCAAATTAATGGAATTAAGCACTGTCTTTCAGGACAATTATCATGTTTTCGAATTTTTTAACCCTCAGTTCAAACTTCCGGCAGGAATGCCATCTGCAGGCCGGCTCTGATACAGTATGGATCAAACAGACTCAGAAGGGGAAGTCGGCCGGAACCGATTCAAGCTCCTTTGTTTCGGGCCTGAGTGCTGCTTCATGGATGGGATTTCCGTCGACGAAGATCGCCTTGTAGGGTTTGGTCGGGCAGGCATACTCGCACGCTCCGCATCCGATGCAGATATCATCCTTCACCTCCGGGATAAGCAGGTTTCCCTCGAAGGGAACCATATGACATGCTTTAGTGGGGCAATGCTCCGAACAGGCACCGCAGGCTGTCTTCTCGGTGCTGACAATGCAGTTGTCCTTGATGAAGACAGCCTTGCCAAGCTGTGTCAGCTGTTTGGCTTCCATCATAAGAGGCATTATGGCGCCGGTGGGGCAGACATCGGTACAGCGGTTACAGTCGTAGTTGCAGAATCCACTGTGGAAGTCCATCCTTGGCTGCATGATGCCGGCGAAGCCATATTCACTGACAGAAGGCTGAATGACATTTGTAGGGCAGGCGGTTACACAAAGATTGCAGGCCGTACACCTTGAGGTAAATGAAGCAAGACCAATTGAACCGGGAGGCGACACAGGGTAGAGCCTGTCTTCCTTCACCGTAGAATCCTTTGTCGGAGTAGGTACTGTTGTATTCTGTGCGCGGACAAGCTGTGTTCCGCCTGCGAGCAGCACCAGAGAACCGGTAATGAAACTGCGCCTTGAGGCGTCGGTATCGCTCTGTGTGCCGGTCTTGCGTTTCAGCCTCACCGGGCCGTATGACATACCGTTCTCCTTGCATGAGTCAATGCAGTTGAAGCAGTTGACACACCTGCTGACGTCGACATGCTTGTTAAGGAAATCGATACATGACGATTTGCAGGCCATCGCGCACCTGCCGCAACGGGTGCATTTGTCCTCTTCGAACCTGATCCTGAAGATAGATAGCTTACTCAGCAGTCCGAGAAAGGTTCCTACCGGACAGACGGTATTACAGTAGAGTCTTCCGTACCTGAAGGCCAGTAATCCGATGAGCAGCAGGAATGCTGCAGGAATGATGTATGCAGCCAGTTCATAGGGTTTGATGTCAATCCTGTAGATTGTGTAGATATCAAATTCTCCCAGGAGTGCTGCCAGGAGGTTATTTACAAGGAGAACTGCAGGCTTGGCAAAATAGGTCATGAAACGGCCAAAGGTGCTGTAGGGGTCAAGTATTGTGAGCACATATACTCCGCCCAGAAGAAGTATTCCGGCAGTAAGCACCAGTATGAAATAGCGGAGAATCGTGTATGGTTTCTTGTAACCGTATCTGCGGAAACGTCTCTTGAACAGCCCTCCTGTCCGGCTGATGCCATCCTGAAGTATCCCTAGGGGACAGAGGAAGCTGCAATAGGTCCTGCCGGTCAGTAAAGTAAGTATTATCACCACGATAAATCCTGTGGCGGTTGCCACTCCTGCAACCACAAACTTCAGGAGTGAGGGTGCGAACTGGAGGTAGAGGATCGGGCCGAAGGTCTTTTCCCCAAGAGTGCCTCTGAAATCGATGAAGAGGAAGGCAAAGAGAAGAAGGACAAGAGCGGAAAATATCGTACGTATATGTTTCAGTGCAGATGACTTCATGGACACCTACATTTTCATCCTGTGGATATTCATTGTTGCCAGGTCCATCTTGCCGATGCCCATTCCGGCTGCCAGGGCTATGTGTTCTATTGAGGAGGGTTCCTTGCCCATCATCTTTGCACCAGCGGCATCAATCGCCACCCAGTCGGTTGAGATCATGAGTGATTTCATGTTTGACAGGTCTTCTTTTGAAACACCGCGCGGTCCGTTGCGCATCATCACGTTATAGGCATCCATGACGTTCAGTGTCGGTTTCTTTGAGTAGAGAGCATAATCGGCTATGCACTGGTTAAGGTTGTTCCTGTGCCAGTAACCGCGGTCCCATATCACTCCCATCATATTTTTGAGTGCGCCTGTCATCATCGCGGAGCTGTGGTGCTTCAGTACCGGAACATTGATAAATACGTCACTGCTCAGCACAAGTTCATGGACCTTGGTCTTTGTGAGCTTTTTCCCGTTGGGTATAGTAACCTCCTGGTAATAGCTCTCAGAATTGCCCGGGACAATCTTGGCCCCTGCATCCTTAACAGCCTGTTCCATCCCTGAGTTCTTATAGCACTTAATCCAGTTGTCACATGTATTGTCGAAGACATAGACCTCTTTTGCCCCGGCCCTGTAACAGTGTTCAATTATTCTTCGGACGAGTGCCGGATTGGTGTTGGCCCCCTTGTCGGGAACTACATCCCATCCTATATTTGGTTTTACAAGTACCTTCTGTCCCTTGCCGACGAATGTGCCCATCCCTCCGAGAGCCTGAATGCCCATGTCAAACATGGCTGCAGGCTCACCACCCATAACTGCAACAAGGTCATAGTTGGCTCCTGCCGGCAGCGGTGTACCGGCCAGAGCATTCCCGTAACGACCAAAACTCATATAAGCACCTGCGGCAAGTCCGGCACCTACCGAACTGCGCAAAAAATTTCTTCTTTTCATTCCCTGCTATATCAAAAATTACCCTCAAAATGAGAAGATGCAAAGTAAACAATTTTTTTAATATATCGGCTCCGTATTCTTATATTAGCAGCCTGAGCAGATGGCCCTGCGGGTCAGCGTGAGGAGATCAGCAAGTGTTAAAAAAAGCTAAAGGAAAATGAAAATACTTTACTACGAATGTTTTTCGGGGATAAGCGGGGATATGAACCTGGGGGCCATGGTCGATCTGGGTGTCAGCAGTGATACCCTGATCAGCGGCCTGAAGAAACTGAATATAGAGGGATGGAGGCTTGAAATCGTCACCGACCAGAGGCACGGTATTTCGGGTACAAGGGTCACAGTGGTGACTGAAGAGGGTGAGAGTACGGATGATCTCGTTCACTCGCACAGCCATTCACATGACCACGAGCATGAGCACGAGCACGGACATGGTCATGAGCATGAGCATGAGCACGAACACAGCCATACACATGGGCATGAGCACGAACATGACCACGCACACGACCATGACCACGACCATCATCACGGCGACCACCGGCACCAGGATGGTGATCTGCATCACCCGGAGAGTAACCTTCATTCTCATGATCATCAACAGGGGCACAGGAGTCTTTCTGACATAGAGAAGATAATAAACGGCAGCAGCCTGCCTCAGAATGTGAAGGTACTGGCAATGAAAATATTCAGCCGGATAGGGGTGGCCGAGGCAGCCGTGCATAACAAACCTCTGGATCAGATCCACTTTCATGAGGTGGGTGCAATAGATTCAATCGTTGACATTGTGGGTGCGGCCATATGCTTTGATGCCCTCGGGGCGGATAAGGTGTATGTCTCTGACATAGAGCTTGGCAGCGGCATGGTGCGATGCGAGCATGGCCTTCTGCCAGTTCCGGCGCCTGCCACGGCCCGCATAATTGCCGGTTTCCCCGTACACACCGGAGGCGTTGCATTTGAGGCCACCACACCGACGGGAGCAGCAATAATAGCCTCAGTTGCCGAGCCTCTGCCGGCAGACCTGAAGTTCGTCATCAAAAGCACAGGTTACGGTATCGGGCAGAAGATCAATCCTGCCAGACCGAATATTCTCAGGGTCTTTCTTGCGGAGACGGGGCAGCCGGAAGAGAAAGGGCATAAAGCCTACCTGGTAGAGTGTAACGTTGATGACATGAACCCCGAACTGTCAGATTATATATCGGCCAGACTGTTTGCAGCGGGAGCCGGCGATGTCTGGTTCAGTCCCGTGATAATGAAAAAAGGCCGGCCGGCCTTCACCCTCAGCGTCATCTGCGAGGAAGAGCAGAAAGATGCAGTCAGGGAGATACTCTTCACGGAGTCGACTACAATAGGCCTGAGAGTAACACCGTTTGTAAAGGAGACTCTGCACCGCGTTTTTGAGGAGGTTGAGACCCGCTTCGGGAAGGTGATTCTGAAGAAATCATATTTCAATGACAGGCTTGTTTCCGTCAAGCCGGAAGCCGACAGGTGTGCGGCCATTGCGGCGGAGACAGGACTGCCCATGAAGCAGGTCATCCAGGAGATAACAGCACTCGCACTTAAATAGCCATGGCACTTTCGGAAAAAAAAGAGAGACTGAAGGCCATTCTTGCTGAGTCAGGTTCAGCTGTGATAGCGCTTTCCGGCGGCACAGACAGTACCTTCCTTGTAAGTTTTGCCTCCACCGTCAGGGAATTGAGGGTGATGGCTGTGACAGTCAGGACTCCTTACATGTTCTCTTCCGAGGTTGACGATGCCGTCCGGTTCTGCAGAAGCATGGGCATTGAGCACAGGATAACAGACATGGAGATACCTTATGCTGTCAGGTCAAACCCTCCTGAAAGATGTTATCTCTGCAAGCGGGAGGTGATGAAGGCAGTGACTGATGCAGCAAAAGAGGGAGATTTTGCTTATGTCTTTGACGGTACCAACACAGATGACCTGGGCGACTACCGTCCTGGCCTGAAAGCACTCAGGGAGTATAATATAAGGAGTCCGCTCGCCGAGGCGGACCTGACAAAGGCTGAGATCAGGCAACTGGCACGTGAAGCCGGACTGGAGGTAAGCGACAAACCGTCAAACACCTGCCTGCTAACCCGTTTCCCGCATGATACAGAAATAGTGCCGGAGAACCTTCGCAGAGCGGAAGAGGCCGAAAGGATTGTCTCAGAGATGGGATTCGCGGGTGCCCGCGTCAGGATACACGGTGATCTGGTCAGAATCGAGTTCAGGAAGGAACAGTTTGACGGTTTAATCAGGGAGGAGGTCAGGGTTAAGATGTCTGACGCCCTCAAAAAACTGGGATACAACTATATTACGGCTGACATAGAAGGTTACCGCAGCGGAAGTATGAACAAAATCATCTGAAGATATGAATACAATTGAGCTTGAGAATATACTGAGAGCAATCAGCAATGGTTCGGTGAGTGTTGATGAAGCCATGGAGAGGCTGCGCGATTTCCCCTACACTGATCTGGGCTTTGCCAGGATAGACAATCACCGGGAACTGCGGACCGGATATCCTGAGATAGTCTACTGCGCCGGCAAGACTGCCGAACAGGTGAGAGCCATCTTCGGTGCAATGGAAGGGCATGGGAACAACATGATCGGCACCAGGGCCGGGAAGGAGATGTTTGACTATATCAGTCCGTTCTTCCCCGATGCAGTTTATTATGATATCGCGCGTATCATTAGCATAAGGAGAAAGGAGATAGAGCCTCCTGCCTCAAGAATTGCGATCATCACAGCCGGCACCTCCGACATCCCGGTGGCGGAGGAGGCCGCAGTCACGGCCGAACTGCTGGGCAACAATGTTATCAGGATATATGATGCGGGAGTAGCGGGTATTCACAGGCTCGTCGACAAGCTGCCGGAGATACGCGGGTGCAAGGTCTGTATTGTCATTGCTGGCATGGAGGGAGCCCTTGCCAGCGTCATTGGCGGGCTGGTGAACATGCCTGTCATCGCAGTACCAACGAGTGTCGGGTATGGGGCGTCATTCGAGGGTCTCTCGGCCCTGCTGGCGATGCTTACCAGCTGTGCCGCCGGTGTAACGGTGGTCAATATTGACAACGGCTTCGGGGCAGGCTTCTCGGCCAGCAGGATAAACAGGATGTAAACGGCAATGAGAGAAGAGGTTCTCCTTTCATCGGCATACTTTCCCCCGGCCGAATACTTCAGCCTGATTGCCACCAGCCGGAAAGTAATTATTGAAAGGCAGGAGAACTACCTCAAGCAGACCTACCGTAACCGGTGCATGGTGCTTGGAGCCAACGGGCCTCTTGCCCTCATCGTTCCGGTTTTGCGGGGCTCATTTCACAAGACGGCGATGAGAGACCTGAGGATTGACAACAGCAGGCGTTGGCGCGCCCTGCACCTCAGGGGAATTACGTCAGCATACGCTGCAGCTCCTTTTTTCGAATACTACTATGACATGATCAGCCAGGTCATTTCAAGGCAGTTTGATTTTCTTCTGGATCTCAATACCGAAGCACTGAGGTCAGTCTGCGAGGCTACCGGACTGGGATGTGAGATTGCGTTTACAGAAGAGTTTCTGCCTGAAGGCATCAGTGAAGATGATTTCAGGTATTCCATCTCCCCGAAACGTCCGTCGGATGTCAGAGGGTATTCCCATATCCCCTATACCCAGGTCTTCGGGGAGAAGCACGGGTTTACCGGGAGGCTGAGTATCATTGACCTGCTGCTCAATAACGGACCAGGGACCGGAGCATTGCTGCTGAGGTCCCTGGATAGTTCAAAGCGTTAACCAACTTTAAAATTTCAGTCCAACCGTCATGGCAAGATACCTGTCTTTCGTGTTCAGATTTACCGCATCACTGCTATACTCACGAGGGTTTCGCGGATCATCGGGGTACATCATATAGGCCTCATAGCTGTTCAGCCAGACCATTGACACATCAACATAGAATCTATCCTGTCTGTATCCTATTCCGGTGCTGAAACCGTTTGAATCAGAGTCCTCATTAAGGGTACCATCCTGGAAGGGTGAGCCGTAATAGCTGTAACCTCCGCGGAGGTAGAGCCCGCCCATACGCACCTCGGCACCGAGTCTCAGGTTACCGACACTTTTCATTTCGGCTTTGAGATCATCATTTTCAGCCTGGAATTCATACCCGTCAAGGCCGTTGCTGAGTCTCGCAGATGCATAGTTGATGAACTCATAATCAGCACTTATAAGCCCAAAGTTGCCAATCTGATATGCAATACCGGCATTGATATGATAGGGTGTTGTAATTCGGTAGCGGTAGCTGAGATCATCCTGGTCTATCTCTGGATTGGCATCATCAGTCGGGTCATTCGGTGTGTCATAATCGAGTTTCGCCGTGAGGCTGTTGTAGAACACCTCCTCAACAGTGTAGATGGTGGGCGTTGTGAAACTGATGCCCAGGCGCAGCGACTCCACCGGTCTTATAATTGCTCCGATCTTAAAATTCCATCCTGACCCTGCTGCATTGAAGTGGTCAGTGTATGTAAAGTTTACGAAATCGAAAATTCTCTCAGCTTCATCTATCTCCCTATGGCTATAATGTCCTGTATATGAAATATTTGTTAAACCAAAACCAAGGCCGAGATAGACTTTGTCATTCATATTCGCACCCAGGGCCACGGTATGTTCATTGCTGTATCCGGCGTTGTCAATTGTTCTTTTCACCTGCTGGCCGTATGTGGGTATGTCATCGCCGTAGTAGGAGAATATTGAGGCATACTCATCGAGGTAGCCTGACAGTGTATCAATAAGGAAGGCTTCATAAGCCATCCAGGGTGCTCCGTCGAGTTCACCGGTCCTGTAGCCTCCGGCCTGAAGGGCCCAGAAGTCGGCCATGGATCCGTTGTCACTTATGCCGTCGATCACCGCATTCCTGACGTAGTTGTTTGTCCTGTTGAATGTATATGCCAGGCTCAGGTTTGACAGTCCTGATGTTTTCCCTGTACTGAAGGACGAGACAACTCCTATCTGTCCCAGATTCAGTCCTGAAAAGTTGTCATCTCTGTCGAACCCGTTATAGTCGGTATTCAGGTTACGGAAGAGTACCATCGGCGTGACGGCGAACTCAGTTGAACGGAAGACCCCTGCGCCGGCCGGGTTAAGGGCTATGGAGGAGATATCTCCGCCAAGTGCGGTGAAGGCACCTCCCATGGCATTAAAGCGGGCGGTTCCCTGGTAGAAGATCTTTGAGTACCTCAGTGCATCATCCATGTTCTGACCGCTGACCCGTGCCGGGATGATCAGAACTGTTACGGCTATAAGTAATATTAATTTTTTCATTTCCCTGATTATTTGATATACAACCCCTTGTTCCTGCCTTATGGGGAACATAAACACTATTTATCTGTCTGATACATATTATCTCCTTCTGCCGCCTGAAGATGAGGAGGAAGAGGATGATGAGGATGATGATGATGAGGATGATGAGCCTGAGCTGTAGCTGCTGCCCGATGATGAGCCCGAGCTTCCTGAGCTGTAGCTGCTGCTTCTGCCTCCGGAGTAGGATGAACCGCTGCTGCTCCTCGTAGCGCCAGATGATGAGCTGCTGCTGCGTGAGGGGGTGGAGTACTGCACTGACGGCGATGACGACCTCGAGGGTGAGTATCCTGAGGTGCTGCTGCGAGTGGGGGTGCTCCTGTTATATACCGGGCTGGTGCTCTGCTGGGTTCCGTTACTGCGGGTGGTGTTGTAAGACGGCCTTGAACTGACCCTCGGGTTATTGTAGCTCGGGGTATAAGTCCTTTCAGTAGTCTGGTACTGAGGCCTGTTAGTACTCTGCGTCTGGGTTCTGACCGGTGTCTGGGTCTGGGTCTGGGTCCTGACCGGTGTCTGGGTCTGGGTTCTGACAGGCGTCTGCCCGTCGGGTCTTACCTGCGACTGGGTTCTGCCCGGGGTCTGGACTGTTCCGGTTGACTCGCGGCGTGTGTATTCAGGGCGTGAGGTTGCACCGGGGGTCGTACCTGACTTGGTAGTTGTAACTGTCTCCTGCGGGGGTCTGCGTGTTCCTGATGTGGCAGGGGTGCCTGCAGTTCCGGGGCTGGAGGAAACCCTGCGGCTTCCTGTGGTTGAGGTGCCCGTGGGTGAAGTGCCGGCAGTTGTCGGTACGCTCCTCCTGGTGTTATAGGTACCTGAAGAAGGTACTGTGCCCGACTTGCTCCGGGTATCAGAGCTGGTGTAGGAGCCTCTTGACATTGTGCTGTAACCGCCACGTCTGCCTATGTTTGCAGTATAATCATTGCTTCCGTAGTAATAAGAGGAGCCGTAGCCCGAGTACCAGGGATAGTATCCGTAGTAACCGTAGCTGTTATAATAAGGATACCCGCCCCAGTATGAGTAATAGGGCCTGTATGACCATGGTGAGTAATAATCATAATAGAATGGGTCGTAACCCCATGAGTAGGGATATCCGTAAGAACCATAGTAACCGTAGCCGAAGCCAAGTCTGCCGGAGAACGGTGAATAATAGAACGGATCTCTCCAGTAGGGATAGAAATAATCATCATTGAAGAGATATATGCTCTCAGCTGCGCTGTTGCCGTAGTAGTTGTTTACCACTGCAGCCTCGTTGTAAGCCAGGTATTCGTTGTCCGGGATATATTCGTCAGCGATGAGTGTATCGGCGGCAAAGATATTATCATAGTAAGTCTGGCCTGCATTTGCTGGCTGTACCGGGCCCTGTGATGCAACAACCGGTTGTTCTGACGGCCTGTAGTAAAGGTCGTCGCTGGTGTTACCCGTGTAGCTCAGTGACGTGCACGAGCTGGCTGTGACGAGTACTGCCGGAATTATGTACCAAAACTTTTTCATTTTAACCCTCCTGTAATTATCTACCTCAAATTTATACAAATTTCGTACCAATTATATCCGGAGGGCGCACAATTATCGTCTCTTCGGTGACGGGGAGGCTGTTTTCTTCGTTTCTTTTTCCGTAGTGGTTGCCTCAGAGGCCTTTTCGGTACTCTTTTCCCTGCTTTGACGGGTTGTTGTTTCCTTTGGTGCCGTGGTGCCGGACGGACTTCCCTGGCGCATGACAGTCTCGCGTCTCTGCGAGGTGGTTCTCACAGTGCCCTGGACCTTATTCTGTTGTGTCCCTCCTGCCGGGGCACGGTCGGCTGAGGCCGGACGGCTGCCGGTGCCGGTGCTGCGGGTGGCATTACCCTGCTCCCTGCCAGGATCAGTACGATCATTGATGTTCGGGTTATTGGTGCGGGGGAGTCCGTTGTCTGCAGGGTCAGCAGGGTCTGCTACGCCTCTCCTGTGTTGTCCCATGCGCAGGCCGTTGTTGCTCTTATCCTTTTCACCGGTTGCCTCATCTGTGCCTGTGTTGTTTCCCTGGTTGCCCGTCTGGGTGGTGGTCTGCTGGTTGCCCTGGCTTCTTGTCTGGGTGCTCCGGGTACCGGTCCGGGTACCTGTCTGTGTCCGGCCCTGGCTGCCTGTCTGTGTCCGGCCCTGGGTACCGGTCTGTGTCCGGCCCTGGTTACCTGTCTGGGTGCCGGTCTCTGTTCCTCCTCCTGTAGTTGGTGAAGCAGACGTTCCTGAACCCGAGCTCCTGCCTCCGGTTGATGTATAACCCGTCCTTCGGCCGGAGGTGTTGGGGTTGGTGGGGTTGTACCCTGAAGAGCTTCCCTGGTTGCTGTTTCTCTTCTCAGAACCGTAATAGTAGTTGTATGTGTTGTTGTTGATGACAGTCACCGGCCTGTTATAGTTCCGGTAGTAATGGTTGTTCCAGTTGTTATATGCCACCGGGTAGTGGTAGTGAGGCCTGCCGAGGTAGTAGTTAACGCTGTAACTCACCCCCGGGTTGTTCCATGAATTCCAGCCGTAGCCCATCCACGGGTCGTAATTCCGCCATGTGTCGTACCCCCACCAGTAGGAACCTCCGAAGCCGCTTCGCCATGCGTGTCCTGATGCACCTGCACCGTAATAATGCCAGTCGTCATAGATGGAGACTCCCCACGTGTAGGGAGTGTACCTGTACCAGTAGGTCTCGGTGTAAACAGGTGAATAAAAGTCGAATGTAACATACGTGGTGTGGAATCGCTTTATACGGGAGGCGTATTCATAACCGCTGTGATTGTAATATCTGGTCACAATCACCTGCTGGCTGGCTTTGAGTGTGCTGCCTGATCCCCCAGAGGGAATCGGGTCCGAGGCAGTGGCAATTGTCACCGATGCTGCAAAGGCTATGGCTGTGAGTAAAATTTTTCTGTTCATGGTCTGCTTCCTTTTAGGTTCGCAAGTTTTGTCTATTTTTACGCAATCTATTTTTGCGATTTAACAATTATTCAAATATTATAACTTAAGAATGGCCAAGTTTCTTACAAACAGGGAGGAAAATTATTCACAATGGTACAATGACCTGGTGATAAAAGCCGATCTGGCGGAAAATTCAGCAGTGCGGGGCTGCATGGTGATCAAGCCGTACGGTTACGCCATATGGGAGAAGATCCAGGCAGAGCTTGACAGGATGTTCAAGGCCACCGGACATGTAAATGCCTACTTTCCTCTCTTCATCCCTAAATCGTTCTTCAGCAGGGAGGCAGCTCATGTTGAAGGATTTGCAAAGGAGTGCGCCGTTGTTACCCATTACCGGCTCAAGAATTCTCCTGACGGGAAGGGGATAGTGGTTGACCCGGACGCCAAGCTTGAGGAAGAGCTCATCGTCAGACCCACATCAGAGACAATTATATGGAACACCTACAAGGACTGGATACATTCATATCGTGATCTCCCGCTGCTTATAAACCAGTGGGCCAATGTGGTGAGGTGGGAGATGCGCACAAGGCTCTTCCTGCGCACGACCGAGTTCCTCTGGCAGGAGGGTCACACAGCCCATGCCACCAAAGAGGAGGCACAGGAGGAGGCTCTGAGGATGCAGGGAGTATACACGGATTTCGTGGAGAATTTCATGGCGGTGCCTGTTGTAAAAGGGGTCAAGACCGAGAGTGAAAAGTTCGCCGGGGCAATTGATACCTACACAATTGAGATGCTGATGCAGGATGGCAAGGCATTGCAGGGAGGCACGAGCCATTTCCTGGGGCAGAATTTTGCGAAGGCTTTCGATGTGCAGTTTACCAACCGTGAAGGGAAGCTCGATTATGTATGGGCTACTTCGTGGGGAGTTACAACACGGCTTATCGGAGCCCTTGTCATGGCCCACGCTGATAACAACGGACTGGTGCTGCCTCCTAAACTCGCTCCCATACAGGTGGTTATTGTGCCTATCTACAAGGGCAATGAACAGCTTGACAGCATCTCGGATATTGCCCGTGACCTTAAGGAAAAGCTTGAGAAGGCGGGACTGACGGTTAAATATGACGACCGTGACACGCAGAAGCCTGGCTTTAAGTTTGCCGAATATGAACTGAAGGGAGTACCCGTCAGGCTTGCCATCGGTCCGCGTGACGCCCAGGAAGGCACAGTGGAGGTTGCCCGCCGTGACACACTGACCAAGGAGACCATAAGGCGTGAAAACATTGTTGAACACGTCACCGCACTTATGGATGAGATCCAGGTAAATATCTTCAGGAAAGCCACCGAGTTCAGAGATCAGAATACTTACAGGGCAGAGACCTGGGAGGAGTTCCTTGACATCATAGAGAACAGGGGAGGATTTGTCCTGGCCCATTGGGATGGCACTGCTGAGACCGAGGAGAAGATAAAAAATATGACCAAAGCCACAATCAGGGCAATCCCCTTCAACGGTACCGATGAAGAGGGGAAATGCATCCTCACGGGCAGGCCTTCGCACAGGAGAGTGCTCTTTGCCAGGGCATATTAATTCGCCCCTGCGGGATTAAATATCAAATAAAACATTAATTTAGTAAGGTTGAGTAAATAGCATTATCATGGCGGATGAAACAGCCCAGAGAAAATTAATCATAGTTGACACCCTCAAGAATAAGTCAGTTCTCAAACAGAAGGTGTTTGACAATACCGGAACGGCTTTCATGATGGTCAAGGATATTCTGAAGAACCTTGCCAGGGAGGTAAACAGCAACCTCACAGGGGTAGATCCCAGGGTACGGATGGAGTATACTGACAGGAGCACCTTTGATGCACAGCTGATGGTTGCCGCCGACATGCTTCTCTTCAGCATGCATTCAAATATCTTCCAGTTTGACCGTGAACATCCGGCATGGAAAACGGCTTACATCCAGAAGAACAAGTACAATGCCTACAGCGGCATGATCAACATATACAACTTCCTGGCTGATTCATTCAAATATTCAAGGCTGGATGATCTCGGATACCTTATCGCCCGTATCTTCATAAACCATGAGAACCAGTATTTCGTGGAAGGGAAGAGGCAGATGGGAATGCTCTTTACCAACTATGGCAATGAAGCTTTCAGCGTTGAGTCACTGCAGAAGATCGTCTATACCGCCATTGGTTACTCACTCGAATTTGATCTCCTGGTACCGCCGTACGATGCGGTGAAGATAGCCTCCGTCGGCCAGGCGGAGTCAAAGATTCAGCACTCAAGACTGATAACCGGCAAAAGGCTGGGGTTCCAGTTTAACTCTGATGATATTCTGGATGCCAATTCAAAGACGCAGTGAAGCCATGCAGCTTTAAAATCATTCACCCCGGATCATTATTTCTCCTCTTCCTGCTGTTTCCTTCTCCCGGCCAGGGTCTTCGCGCCCAGGGAGTTAGTCAGGTTGATACCCTGACTGTAGCTTTCTACGACTCCCTGAAGATCAGGGCAGAAAAGCGAAGGATCACCAGGGTCCTGTATGATATGATCATTGTCAGCCCGGCAGCAAAGGGATCTGCCAGGGAGAACCTGAAAAGCACATCGGCGTTTGACCCGTATGAAGGACGTATCATCAGAAACAGTGAGATAATCAGGCTTAACGCCTTCGGTACCAACATCGATAACCCGACTGCAAAAGACCCGTCAAAGGCAGAAAAGATACTTAACTCCACCTATACCAAGACTAAAACTTTCATTCTGAACAAATACCTTTTGTTCAGGGAGGGCGACCCTGTATCAGCCCTCGAGATGGCCGATAATGAGCGCCTTATCAGAGAGCTTCCGTTTGTTGATGATGCACGGATTACAATAGTGGCCGTTGACAGCAATTTCGCGGATGTGGCGGTGATCGTCAGGGAAAAATACCCATACGGTGCCGGAGTGACGCTCGACGATGTCAACGCCGGGATGATAAGACTATTCGACAGCAACCTTGCAGGTCTGGGGCATGAGCTGACCCTCACTGCAAGCTATGACTTCGGTGAGTATGACTACCCGGGGCTTGGCATCCGGTACTCCGTTAAAAACATTGTGCGGTCTTTTGCAGACCTCGACCTGGAGTTCTCTGACGGCCTGGGTACTACAATTATAGGTGGCGCATTAAGCCGCGATTTCATCACATCGGAGACAAAATACGCCTGGTATGCTTCAGTAAGAACGACCTATACCACTGAGGACCTCGATACAATGCTCACCCCCTCCCCTCTCAGGTTCACCTGGCAGGATTACTGGGCTGCACGGTCGTTCATCCTGGACCGTAACAGCGTGACACGTTTGATATTCAGCGGCAGATACATGCATAATAACGTCTTCGCGAGGCCTGAGATAAATGACTTCTCATATTACCGCCTTCAGAGCTATCAGCTGGTTACCGGCAGCGTGGCCATCTCCTCACAGAGATTTATAAACACGTCACTGATATATAGTTATGGCCGTACCGAGGACATACCTTACGGTTATATGATTGAATTTTTGGGAGGCAGGGAGAAGAATGAATTCAAATTGCGGACATATGCCGGGCTGAAGGTGGCATATGGAAACATCTTTACCGGTATAGGATATGTCTATGCAGGGGCCGGCTTTAACACATTCTATAACCAGGGAAAAACCGAACAGGGCATGCTTAATGCCAGCCTAAGGTATTTCACCCCGCTCATGCAGGCAGGAAGGTCGAGGGTCAGGACTTTTGCGAACATCTATTATACACGTGGCTTCAACCGTTATACGGATGAATCTCTTTACCTCCGAAGCAGTGAACTGGTGAGAGGGTTCAGGAACGATTCAATCAGTGGGGGAACCAGGCTCGTATTCTCTCTTGAGCCGGTTTTATTCATCAGTAAGCCGGTCGTGGGCTTCAGGCTCGCCCCCTTTGTTTTTACGGATATCGGTATTCTTGTGCGGGAGGGATTCACTGCCGGCGGTTACTATGCCGTTCCCGCCCTGGGTGCAGGAATCAGGATCCGCAATGACCAGCTTGTGATGAATACCCTGCAGATCAGGTTCGCCTGGTATCCGAGCACACCACCCTATTCAGTAAAATCATGGATCACCGCTGACGGCATGATCAGGCTTAAGCCCAGGGATTTTGAGCCTGATCCTCCCGGGGTGATACCCTTCCTGTGATCTCAGAGTGCTGTAGTCTCTTTTTATAAAAGAGGAATGACATTATACTTTTTGATACGTAACTTTGTGGAAAGCGAAAGGGTATGCTTCAGAGGTTTCTGGATTTTTCGAAAGACGAAAGGCTTTTCAACGGACGCAGCAAGATATTGGTTGCTGTAAGCGGTGGCGTTGATTCGATGGTAATGGCCTGGCTCTTCAGGGAGGCTGGGGTAGATCACGCCATAGCGCACTGTAACTTCTGCCTCCGCGGTGAGGAGTCTGACGGTGATGAGAAATTTGTTGCTGCTTATGCCAGTGAGCATGGCATTGAGTATTACACTGCCAGGTTTACCACCCTGGAGCATGCCGCTGCAAAGAAGATCTCGGTACAGATGGCTGCACGCGAGCTGCGCTACGAATGGTTCAGTTCACTTGTCAGCAGTGAGGGATTCGATGCTGTGGCCGTGGCGCACAACCTGAATGACAACGCCGAAACCTTCCTCATCAACCTGATCCGGGGCACCGGTCTCAGCGGACTCACCGGCATGAGCCGCAGCAGTGACGGGATTATCAGGCCGCTCCTTTTTGCATCGAGGAAGGAGATTGCATCCTTCGCCTCAGAAAAAAAGATACAATTCCGTGAAGACAGTTCAAACGCCCAGGTTAAATATACCCGGAACAGGATAAGACACAAGGTCATCGCGGAGATGGAAAAAGTGAATCCGGGAGTCCTGGATGCAATAACCGATACGATAAGTCATCTTGCCTCCTCCTCTGAGATCGTGGATATCTATATCGGCGGACTCAGTGATACTCTCTTCAGGCAGACAGATGACGGGTTTGTGGCTGACATTCAGTCCCTGAGCATCCTTAAGCCTCTCGACCCGCATATCTATGAGCTCTTCAGGAAATTCGGCATCTCCTCAAAACAGACCGGTGAGGTGATCTCACTTCTTGGTTCGCAGAGCGGCAAGTTTCTTCTAACCTCCACCCACCGGCTGTCATGTGACAGGGGCAGGATACTCATCAGCGAAAGGGATGATGTGGAGGCAACTGAATACCGTTTCTCATCCATAGACGAGATGAGGGTGTCAGGGCTCTTTTCCGACATGCGTGTAGCTGATTCTGCCGATGAGCCGCTACCGGTCAGTCCGCTTACCGCCTGTCTTGACCTTGACCGGATCACCTTCCCTCTGAAAGTGAGGACCTGGGAGCCCGGTGACAGGTTCATGCCATTGGGGATGAAGCACATGAAGAAGGTCAGCGACTTCCTTATCGACCTGAAGGTACCACTGACAGTAAAGGAAAAGGTACTACTGCTCCTCTCCGGTGATGAGGTTATGTGGGTTATGGGGCACAGGATCGACGACAGGTTCAGGGTCACACCTGATTCGGGCAGGATACTTGTTCTGACTGTATGACGGAGCGCCGGCAGATGAATTCCGGGCCCGTAATTATCTTAATTTCTCCCTCAGACCGTTTATTCCCCTGTCGATCATGAGCAGGTCGGCAAGCCCGATAGCCACGGCTGATTCAAGGATAACCGGTATGCGTCTTGCGATGCATGCGTCATGCCTGCCCTTTACCTCCAGCTCGGTCATCTCTCCCTTTTCTGTGTCAAATGTCTTCTGCGGCACTCCTGTACTTGCGGCAGGTTTAACTGACACCCTTACTATCAAATCATTGCCATTGGTTATTCCGCCGTTTATGCCACCTGCATTATTCGTAGATGTCTTTCCGCGGGCATCAACGAAGGGGTCATTGTGAAGGGAGCCGTAGCTTCTTGATGAGGCAAATCCGGCGCCAAACTCCACACCGTTGACGGCGGGTATCCCGAAGGCGATCTGGCCTATGGCGGCCTCCACGGAGAGGAATGACGGTTCACCCAGCCCTTTGGGTACGTTTTTTACGACGCACTCCACCACTCCGCCCACGGTGTCATCTGTTTCGGTGGCCTTCCTTATTGCAGCTGTGATATCCTTCTCGCCGCCAGCCTCCACCAGGGTGGCAGTGATGATTGCCGGAGAGAGTATCTGACGGGCGAAGTAACCTGCTGTCACCATACCCCACGTAAGGCGTCCGGAGAAATGGCCTCCTCCCCTCATATCACTGAATCCCTTGTATTTAAATCCTGCGGTAAAATCAGCATGACCCGGCCGGGGAATGCTTGAGAACTGCTCATAGTCGCCCGACCGGAAGTCGCTGTTCCTTGTACACAATACAAGCGGGCCTCCTGTTGTGAAATTATTGAATATACCGCTGATAACCTCAGGCTCATCGCTCTCCCTGCGGGTGGTAGTACCGGGCAGCAGCCCCTTGCGTCGTGACAGGTCAGCCATCAGCTCCTCACGCCAGAAGGGAAGGCCGGCCGGACAGCCGTCTATTACAACCCCCACTGCCGCTCCGTGAGACTCACCGAATATTGATACTCTGAAAACAGTGCCTAGCGTATTCATTATCCCTCCTAAATTCCTTATACTGTTTGACTATCCTTTTTTCTTTCCCGGTAATAGTTGACAAAGGCCGCCAGCTCGGTAAGAGAGAGCCTCCGTACAACAGCTCTCCCTACCGATCTCAGGAGAACTACATTAAGGGAGCCGGCCTCACTCTTCTTATCCCTGGAGATGAGGCTGACAACATTTGCCGGCAGATCGTAGTCAGGCACCATTCCGGTCTCGGCAAGGGCCACCTCAAGCATCCTGAATTCTGAGTGGGGCATCTCACCGGTCCATACCGACAGCTCCGCGGCGATGAGCATGCCCTGTGTCACGGCCACGCCGTGCGGTATCCTGCAGCTTGTCTCAAGCACATGCCCGAAGGTGTGCCCGAAGTTCAGGATTCTCCTGATGCCTTTTTCCAGCGGATCACGCCTGACAACGGCAGCCTTAATCTTCACAGCCCGCGAGATAAACTCCCCGAGTACCGCAGGATCACGTTCAAGGATCCTGTCTGCTGATGCCATGATGTCAAAAAAGAGGTTCCTGTCCCTGATCACGGAGTGTTTTACAAGCTCGCCCATCCCGGACCTGAATTCCTCATCGGTAAGGGTTGAGAGCATCGTATGATCGCACAGCACAAATTCAGGCTGTCTGAATGTGCCGATAATGTTTTTATAATCCCCCAGGTTTACCCCTGTCTTCCCTCCTATGCTTGCGTCAACCTGTGAGAGGAGTGTGGTTGAAACAAACGCATGTCGCACTCCTCTCATATATATTGAGGCAACCATTCCTGCGACATCACATACGACTCCTCCTCCGAAACCCAGGATGAATGCGGAGCGGTCAGCCCCGGCTTCCAGCAGTCTCCTGCAGAGATCGCCTGCCACTGCCAGCGTCTTGCTCTTCTCTCCGGGCTCTGTCTCCAGAACCAACCCGGGAGGAAAACTCCCGCCATAGAGTCTCCTCACGTTGGAGTCAGTAATGATGAACAGGCCTTCGCGAGGGAGCAAAGGTACCGCATCACTCATATCCCCTGCCATGATCAGCAGAGACCTGCCTTCAGTCGTGTTTATCCTGATTTGCTCCATTGTGGCGAAAAATAGCAAACGGATCAAATAAATCACATGATATAATTCACAAAATGACCTTTTGGCGGCAAAAAAAATAAAAAAACAGTACATTCATCCCATGAAAAAGCACAGGATGAATGAAGGTCAGTGACAGGTACAAAGGAGTTCTGGGCTGGTTTGCTGCGCATAATCCGGTTGCAGAAACAGAGCTAGCTTACAATGATCCCTTTCAGCTGATTGTGGCGGTGATCCTCTCGGCACAGTGTACTGACAAGCGTGTCAACATGATCACTCCCTCCCTCTTCGGGAAGTTCCCCGATGCCCCGTCAATGGCTTCTGCCACACAGGAGGATATCTTTGAGCTTATCAAAAGCTGCTCTTATCCAAACAATAAGGCGAAGCATCTCAGGGCCATGGCGGAGATGATCGTCTGCCGTTTCGGAGGCCTGGTGCCGTCAGACAGGGATGAGCTCACTCAACTGCCGGGAGTAGGGAGAAAGACTGCCAACGTCATCACCTCCGTTGTATGGAATAACCCCGTCATTGCTGTTGACACCCATGTCTTCCGTGTTTCCGCGCGCATCGGACTCACACCGGGCGCCAGGAACCCGCTGCAGGCTGAGATGAGGCTCACAAGAGAGATTCCTGAGAGACTCAGGCCTCTTGCTCATCACTGGCTGCTGCTTCACGGACGATACACATGCACGGCACGCAAGCCCGACTGTAACCGGTGCGGGTTAAGCGAGTGGTGCGCCTACTATCAGAAAGAGAAGGGAATCAAGGCATAATAATGGCAGAGGATTGACGTTTAAGCCTAGGAGGAATCATTTAACTGCATTCAACCTGCATTACCGGAATCGCTAACGATTTAAGAGAGTCACCCAGATGGAAAACCGCACTGAGAAAACCAGAAATACTGATCCGTCACCCGCATTTCTGGCCTCTCTCAAACACCTTGCCGACATACCGGAACTGGCCTTCAACACGACCAATCAGCTGATCACCCTCAGCAACCTGGAAACCCAGCAGTACATTGAGGTAAACCAGGCCTTTCTGGAAGTGACCGGTTACCAGAAGGAAGAGATAGTTGGCAAGACCTCGGAGGATATCCAGCTTTATGTTGACCTGATCCAGAGCCGGAAGTACATGAGGCTCCTCTCACGCCTGAAGAAGGTGACTGACCTTGAGATCAGGCTGCGTATGAGATCCGGCGAAGAGCGTACATTCCTCTTCAGCGCCCGGACATTCTTCTTCGGTGACGAAATCTTCCTGATCACCTACTACAATGACATAAGCACTCTGAACAACGGATACGCAAGGGCCGAGTCGGAAAAGATCCTGAAGGAGATTTTTGACTCTATGAGCAGCTATGCCGTAATTCTCAGGCGTGAAAATGACAACAGGTATTTTATAATTGACTTCAATTTCAGGGCTGAAGACGTTGAGCAACTTGACCGCAAGGATATCCTCGGCAAAGAGATAGGTGAGACTCCCTTTGCATCCAACCAGGCCTTCATTACGCTCCTGGAAAATATCGAAGCCAAACGCAGTCCATACAAGATCCCGGTATCCTCTGACGGAACGGATGAGGGCGGGTTTTATATTGGGCTTCTGCTCTCCTCGGGCGACATAGTAGTAACATGGGAGCCCGGAAAGCACCAGAAAGAGCGGGAGAGTGAGATATTAAGACAGGGAATAGTATTCGAGACCTTTGCCGAGCTCCTCCCCGAGATGATAATGGAGATCGACACAGGGGGTCACGTGACCTTCATGAATACGCAGGGGATGATGACCCTGGGGTTTGACAACAATGACCTCACACACGGGGTGTCACTTCCGGAGCTTTTCGTGCCTGCCGACCTCGACAGACTCATGAAGGAGCTCTCTGACCTGACAAAGCCCGGGCAGATCACCTTTGATGAATATATCCTGATCAACAAGCAGAAGCGAAATGTGTCCGTTCTCTTTCATGCCGGACCCATCATCATAAGGAACAGAGTCACAGGATACAGGTGCGTGCTCACTGACGTCAGCAAGCACAAGGACTATGAGCAGAAGCTCTCCAACGAGAAGGCCCTGCTCGAACATCTCATTGATGCCGCCCCTGAGGCTATCGTCCTCACTGACTTTGACGGCCGGATCATGAGGATCAACAAGGGGTTCACCATGCTTTTCGGATTTGAACCGGAGGAGGCAAACAACAGGATGATAGACGACATGGTGGTCCCTGACGAGCTCAGGGAGGAGGCCATCAAGATCGATGAGGTGGCCCTGGCCAGCGGTACAGGCTCGCTTGAGACAATCAGGAAGGATAAGCTTGGTAACCGGATAAATGTCTCACTGATAGCTTCTTCTGTCATCTCCAACGACCAGACCATCGCTTTTTTGGGAATCTATCGGGACATCTCCCGCGAGATCAAGA
>Ga0209467_1001042_pt1 | contig 27394 bp, 22 predicted proteins | sample Higcelwee11metaG_FD_187175 | JGI IMG/M metagenome (GOLD analysis project Ga0209467, IMG submission 187175) | Freshwater pond sediment microbial communities from the University of Edinburgh, under environmental carbon perturbations - High... | ecosystem: Environmental > Aquatic > Freshwater >... | reverse complement strand
GGGCCATCACGTTACCTTTCCTCTGCATTTCCTACCTCCTTTGTTGATTGTTACGGCCAGTCTCAATCTATCCCACAAAGGAGGTTTTTTCCTTCCAAGGCTACCTCGCCTTACTCATGATATCTTTGTCAACGGCGCAGTGAATCATTTTAAAGTAAATATTGAATCATTTACATTCAGGGTGTATAATAGAAGGAAAACGGAGGGACGCGCATGGGGAAGCGGGAGGAAATCGCCAGGCAGCTGCGGCTGGAGATCGAGTCCGGGCAATTGGGGCCGGGGGGGCGGATACCGTCGGAATATGAGTTGGCGGAGCGTTTTGGCGTCAACAAGACCACCGCCAACAAGGCGGTGGCGGCGCTGGTGGCCGAAGGGGCGCTTGAGCGCGGCCGCCGCGGCTCCGGGACGTTCGTCCGGCGGCGCAACAGCTTCCGCGGCAAGATCATGTTCATCGTCTCGATCGAGCATCCATACTATGCCCGGATCGCCCACGGGGCGCAGCGCGCGGCGCTGGCGCGGGGATACCTGACAACTTTGGCCGCCCCTCCGCCGGAGGAGCTCAACGAGTTCGTCTCCCGGCTATCGCCGGCGGTGACGCAGGGCGTCCTGACCGCCACCTACGGCTTGCTGGCGGAGCCGGACGGCGTCCCGGTGATCCATCTGGACCGGGAGTTCCCCCCCGAGGCCCGGCCCCGTTTCCTGGTCAATTCCGATGGCTATGGGGGAATGCGGCTGGTGGTCGAGGAATTCCTGCGCCTTGGCCACCGCGAGCTGGTCTTGCTCTGCCACAACCACCAGAGCAGCCGTGAGCTGGGGTTTGTCGACGCTTTGGCGCGGGCTGGCGTCCCCGATGCCGGGAAGCGGGTCATGCGAATCTCCGCGGGGCAGGTGGCGTCGGCGCGGCTATTGGACGAGCTGTTCGCCCGTAACCCCGGCGTCACCGGCGTCGCAACTGACTCCGACGACATCGCCTTCGGCTTGCTCGACGCCATGAGGCGCAAAGGACTGGACATGCCGGGCGACATTTCCGTGAGCGGGTTTGGCAACGTCCCGCCGTTCAGCCAGTCGCTTGAGCTCACCAGCGTTGAGCAGCATCCCTTTGACATGGGTGTGTTCGCCGCCAACCGGCTGCTGGACTTGATCGAGGGGACGCGTCAGGACGCGTCGTTCTGCGAGCTCCTGCCGTGCGAGCTGGTCCGCCGCCATTCGATCATCCCCGTCGCCGCTTGTCCCGGCTGAGGCCGAGGGGGCGTCATTGCCTCCATCCGCCTTGAAGTTTTGCCGCCGCGTTATAGATTAACTATTTCGCCGCGAGTCCGCGGAGCCATCATAGGAGACTGATTGTGTTCAAAGACAAGACATTGTTGATCACCGGCGGCACCGGCTCGTTCGGCAACACCGTGCTGCGCCGCTTCCTCGACACCGACATCGGCGAGATCCGCGTCTTCAGCCGCGACGAGAAGAAGCAGGACGACATGCGCCACGTCTACACTAGCGACAAGCTCAAGTTCCACATCGGCGACGTCCGCGACTTCGACAGCGTCAACAGCGCCATGCGCGGCGTCGACTACGTCTTCTCCGCCGCCGCCCTCAAGCAGGTCCCCTCCTGCGAGTTCTATCCCCTCGAGGCCGTCAAGACCAACGTCCTGGGCACCTCCAACACCCTCGAGGCCGCCTTGCGCAACCACGTCAAGCGCGTCGTCGTGCTCAGCACCGACAAGGCCGTCAACCCCATCAACGCCATGGGCATGTCCAAGGCCTTGATGGAGAAGGTCACCATCGCCATGTCGCGCAACCTCAAGGCCGATGAGACCGTCATGTGCAACACCCGCTACGGCAACGTCATGGCCTCCCGCGGCTCGGTCATCCCTCTCTTCATCCGCCAGATCAAGAACGGCGACCCCATCACCATCACCGATCCCGACATGACCCGTTTCATGATGTCCTTACCGGAGTCCGTCGACCTGGTGCTCTTCGCCTTCGCCCAGGGCGACCCCGGCGACACCTTCGTCCAGAAGGCCCCAGCCGCCACTATCCTTACCTTGGCCGAGGCCGTCAGGCGCATCTTCAACGCCGACAACGAGATCGTGGTGCTCGGCACCCGCCACGGCGAGAAGAAGCACGAGACGCTCGTCAGCCGTGAGGAGATGGCCCGCGCCGAGGATCTTGGCCGCTACTACCGCGTCCGGCCCGACGGCCGCGACCTCAACTACAAGAAATATTTCGTCCAGGGCGAGCAGCGCATCACCCAGGAGCGCGACTACACCTCCGAGAACACCAAGCGGTTCTCCGTCGACGAGATGGCCGACGTCCTCTTGTCGCTCGACTACGTCCAGGAGGCGCTCCAGTCCAAAAGCTACCTCGAGCCCTGTTTCTAGAGTTCGGAGTTCGGAGTTCGGAGTTGATGAAGAAGTTCGGATGTTGATGAAGAAGTTCGGAAGCTAGATTAGCGATGTTGACCGCTGCCTTACTAACTCCGAACTCCGAACTCCGAACTCCTCAACTTTTTATAGAAACCAGCGCGGCCGGGAGGCGCGTCCCATGAAAGTCATGACCATTGTTGGCACCCGCCCCGAGGTGATAAAGCTCAGCCGGGTCATCAGCGAGCTCGAACGCCACACCACGCACATCCTGGTCCACACCGGCCAGAACTATGACTACGAGCTCAACGAGATCTTCTTCCAGCAGATGGGGATCAAGAAGCCCGACCACTTCCTCGACGCCGTCGGCGCCAACGTCGCCGAGACCATCGGCAACATCATCACCTCCTCCGACCGCCTCATGGAACTGGTGAAGCCCGACGCCCTTCTGCTTTATGGCGACACCAACAGCTGCCTCTCGGTCATCCCCGCCAAGCGCCGCAAGATCCCCGTCTTCCACATGGAGGCCGGCAACCGTTGCTTCGACCAGCGCGTCCCCGAGGAGATCAACCGCAAGATCATCGACCACCTCAGCGACATCAACATGCCGCTCACCGAGCACGCCCGCCGCTACCTCCTCGACGAGGGCATTCCCCCCGAGACCATCATCAAGACCGGCTCCTGCATGAAGGAGGTCCTCGCCCACCACCGTGGCGACATCGAGGCCTCGACCGTTTTGGAGACGCTCGGCCTCGCCCCTAACGACTACTTCGTCGTCAGCGCCCATCGCGAGGAGAATGTCGAGTCCACCAAAAACTTCTCCGACCTGCTCGGCTCCCTCAACGCCCTCGCCGCCAAGTATGGCAAGCGCGTCATCGTCTCCACCCATCCCCGGACGCGCAAGAAACTCGAGAGTTTGACGGGCGTCGAGTTCCACGCCAAGGTGGAGTTCCTCAAGCCCCTTGGCTTCTTTGATTATATCAAGTTGCAGACCAACGCTTTCTGCGTCGTCTCAGATAGCGGCACCGTCATGGAGGAGGCCTCGGTCCTGGGTTTCCCCGCCGTCACCATCCGCCAGGCGCATGAGCGGCCAGAGGGCATGGACGAGGGCGTCTTGGTCATGTGCGGCCTCCGCTCCGAGCGCCTGCTCGAGGCCGTCGAGGTCGTCACCTCCCAGCATCGTTCCGGCGCGCCTTTCCGTGGCGTCGCCGACTACGATGTCGACAACGTCTCCATGAAGGTCGTGCGGATCATCCTTAGCCATGTCGACTACATCAACCGGAAGGTCTGGGGAAAAGATGTAACTTTCGGAGATTGATGATGAGTTCTGAAATGAATCTTGGATGGGTTTATATCCTTACCAATAGAAGTTACCAATCCAACTACCTGAAAATTGGATATACAACAAATGATCCTTGTTCAAGGGCTGCAGAATTATCTCGTCCTACTGGGGTTGCAACGCCTTTTGATGTTGCATACAGCGAGGTGGTTCCTGATTGCATTAGCGCAGAAGGTATTATTCACAAGGAGCTTGCAAGCTATCGAGTGAGTAGTGATCGGGAGTTTTTTCAGGTAGAGTTTAACGTTGCTCAAGAGATGGTCCATGAGGTTTGTGAACGTATACGAAATATAAGTCCTTGCTGTCATCATTGTGAAGCGCGCAGAGCAAACCCCAAGCTTGTACAGCGAATACGAGACCAACGTGAACAAATCATTTCTATCGAGGAACAAGCAAGAATAGAAGTTGAACATATAACAAGAGAACTGGAACAACATAGAGCAAAAATAGTTCGCCTTAAGAAATATATTTCCTTCTGTGGTGTCTGCCGAAATTACTTATCAAAAGTTTTTGCAATCATGGATTATGTGTTACAAAAGGCGATTTCTGACAGGCATGATCGCCTCGTTTGGGGATGGACGTTGGGGATACTTTGTTTTGTGGGCTGGATGATCATGGTTGCGATATCTCTTTATGGTGCGGCGGCATTAACACTTGCCGCAGTGATGATTTCCGCCATCATGATAATCGGCAGTACTCAAAAAATGGGGAATGATGATGAAGGCTAAAATCTTGGTGTTGGGCGTCTCCGGGATGCTGGGGCACATGCTCTTCAAGAAGTTCCGGGAGAACCCGGAGTTTGACGTGTATGGCACCTCCCGCGACGCTAAGCTCGACCCTTGGTTCACCCCCGAGGAGCGCGCCCGCATCCGCTACGGCGGCGGCGGGGTGGACGCCGAGAACTTCAACACCATCATCCGCGCCATGGCCTCGGTCAAGCCCGACATCGTGGTCAATTGCATCGGCATCATCAAGCAGCTCGGCTGGGCCCAGGACCCGTTGACCGCCATCACCGTCAACGCGTTGTTCCCGCAGCGGCTCTCCATGCTTTGCTCCGCCTCCCGGGCGCGGCTGATCCACTTCAGCACCGACTGCGTCTTCAGCGGCAAGAAGGGCGGCTACGTCGAGTCCGACGAGTCCGACGCCACCGACCTCTATGGCCGCTGCAAGTTCCTCGGCGAGCTCAACTACGACCATTGCGTCACCATCCGCAGCTCGATCATCGGCCACGAGCTCAAGGGACACCACGGGTTGGTGGGTTGGTTCCTGGCCCAGAAGACCCGCGCCGACGGCTACCGCAACGTGGTTTTCTCCGGTTTCCCCACCCCGGAGGTCGCCAGGATCGTCGGGGACTTCATCATCCCCAACCCCAAGCTCTCGGGGATTTACCATGTCGCCTCGACGCCTATCTCCAAGTTGGACTTGTTGTCGTTGATCAACGAGGTCTACGGCCTGGGGCTGGAGATCGTCCCGGTCGACGAGCCCCGGTTGGATCGTTCGTTGGATTCCAGCCGTTTCGCCGCCGAGACCGGCTACCGCCCGCCGGAGTGGCGCGGCTTGGTGGCGCTGATGCGGAGCGACCGGGCCTACTCGAAAGCTATCGCCCCGGGAACGCCAGTCTCCTGAGGGAGCCTCCCGCGCTCACAGCACGTCCAGGGCGATGATCTGCCGCGCCAGATAGCGGCGGCCTTCGATGGTGACGATCTTGATGACGGTGGCCGTCACCTTGTCGCCGTGACGCTTGCCCTGGATCGCCTTGACCACGTCGGGGAAGCCGTAGATGCGGACGTCGTCGAGCATGGCGAGGATCTCGCCGCGCTCTAGCCCGGGGGTCGATTGCGCCCTGACCTCGCTAAGCACCAGGCCGCGGTGGAAGGGGTAGCCCAGAGCCTCCGCCAGGGAGGGGGTGAGCTCCTGCAAGGCCAGCCCCAGACGGCGGCCGGCGAGCTCCTTGCCGTCGAGCGCCGGGACTTTCTCAACCACCATCCGCACCCGGCGTCCGTCGCCCATGACCAAGGCGACGCCGTCGCCGGCTTTGAGCCGCCACAGCTCGCGGCTGAGGTCGATGAGGTTGGCGATGGGCTTGTTGTTGAATTTGGTGATGACTTGCCCCGCCTTGAGCCCGGCGCGGGCCGCCGGGCTCTCCGGCAACACCGTCCCCACATAGATGACGTTGTTGCCTTGAGCGTCCACCCGCGCCGCGGGGATCAACCCCAGGGAGTCGTCGTTGAAGCGCTCCGGCACCAGCCAGCGGGCCAGGACGTTCTCGACCCGCTTCAGCGGGATGGCGAAGCTGATGCCCTGCGCCTCGCCGACCACCACGGTGTTGATGCCGATCATCTCGGCGTCGATGTTGATCAAGGGGCCGCCGCTGCTGCCGGGGTTGATGGCGGCGTCGGTCTGGAGCAAGTCGGCGAACATCACCTGCGAGCCCATGAACAACTTCCGGTTGATGGCGCTCAGCACCCCGCGGGAGATGCTGCTGCCCAACCCGAAGGGGTTGCCCACGGCGATGGTCGGCTCGCCCAGCAGCAGGTCGTCGGGCTTGGCGAACTTGATTTCCTTGAGTTCCAACGGGCCGGTGTCCGGCTCGATCCGCAGCAGCGCCAGGTCTTCGCGCGGGTCGCTGGCGATCTCCTCGGCCAGGAACTTCCGGCCGTCGAGCGTGGTGATGTGGATGCGCGAGGCGCGGCTGACCACGTGGTGGTTGGTCATCACCAGCCCCGGGGCGCAGATGATGATCCCGCTGCCCAGCGAATGGCGGTCCGGGACGCGTTCGGCGCGCTCGTCGTCATGCTGGGCGTCCTCCTCCGCCGGGGACTCCGGCGACCAGCGCCGCACCAGCCGTTCCGTGCTGATGTTGACCACCGAGGGCAACACCTCGCGCACCGCCCGCACGGTCGGGGTCATCCGCTTCGAGCCGCCCAGGACGGACGGCGCCATGGCCAGCAGCGCCGCCAGCAGCGGCAACAGAAAGGGGGCTTGGTTTCGCCAGGTCTTCACGCTATATTGTCTCCAGTGGTCAACTTGTTCGCTAGGGGGACACCCATGGGAAATATATCGCCGCCGCCGGAAAAATCCTGCGACCGAAGAGAAAAGCGCGCCTTGCCGCCCCGCCCCCTGCTGCTGGAGAAACACCTGTGGCGGGAATGGCTGCGCAACGCCGACCGGAAAAACTTGCGTTTGGCCTCCGGCGAGACGCTTGAGGTGGTCAATCCGGGTTCCTGGAACACGGAGGCCGGGCCGGACTTCCTCAACGCCGCGTTGCTGGTCGACGGCCAGCCACGTTCCGGCGACATTGAGGTCCACCGCTCCGGTTCCGACTGGTTCGCCCACGGGCACCACCTCAACCCCGCCTACGCCAAGGTGGCGCTGCATGTGGTCGCCAACGCGACTGGCGGGCCGGAACTGCCCACGTTGGAGCTCGCTGACGTCTGCCCGGGTGCCGACGACGACCTTCAGGAGGACGGCCTCCGACAGCCCCGCGGCCATTGCGCCGCCGCCTTCGCCCGCTACTCCGACGAGGAGCTGTCCAGTTTCTTCCGCTCGGCGGGGATGCGCCGTTTCCAGGAGAAGTCCGACGCCATCGCCAAAGGGGCGCTGCGTCACGGCATTCGGCGCGCTTTACTGGAGAAACTGTTCGACGCTTGCGGCTACAAGCGCAACCGCGCCGCCTTCGCCGAGCTCTTCCAACGCTTCATACAGTATCCGCCCCGCCTGGAGCCGGAGGAGCTGGAGGCGGTTATCTGGGGCGAGTCCGGCTTCCTGCCCGACTCTGGGGCCCCTGGGCTGTGTTCGGAAATGGCCGCCTTCGCCAAGGAGCGCTGGCGAACTTGGTGGCGGCTCCGCCTCTGCCAGCGGGAGCCGATCCCCTGGCGGCTGGACGGCGTCAGGCCGTTGAACGGCCCTTGTCGCCGGGTCGCGGCGTTGCTGGCGTTGCTCGGCGGCGACGCCGATGGGCTTTTCGACCGTCTCTCCGAGGCGTTCGCCTCCTTGGAGCCCGAGCGTTCGTTCTGGAAGAATTTCAAAACGCTGCTGGTCAGACGCGACCCGTTGTGGGACCGTTTCACCGATTTCGACGCCGAGTTGAAAACTCCAGCCTCGGTCTTGGGAGAATCCAGGGCTTTGGACATCGCCGTGAATGTCGCCTTGCCCGCGCTCAACGCCCGCGCCCGGCTGGATCTCGACGACGCTCTGGCCAAGAAATCGGCCCTGGCTTGGGCGTCGCTCCCGGTCACCCAGCGCAACATCGCCGAGGGCATCGCCGCCGAGCGCTGGTTAATCCCCGCCGCGCGCGCCCGGCGTATCTTCGACGACACCCCTTCCTGCCAGGGTTGCTTGCATGTCTATAAACGCATCTGTGAGCCTTGCCGGGTGGACTGCGGTTTCTGCGCCCTCCCGGACGTCTTCCAAGCCTGACGCCCTAAAAATATACCTGGTCCAGGCGGAGACCTGGTCGCCTCCGCCGGCGACAGAGGCGGCCGCCGGAGGCGTAAGGTTTTTTCCTACCTTAGTCCGCCGCTGTGGTTGACCACTCTCCGCAACTTCGCCCCCGGCTTGCCGCCCAAGACGTCCTCCTCGCGGAATCGGGCGAACAGTATGTCGCCCTCTTTGTAGCGCTGGTAGTCGTAGATGATCCAGATGTCGCCGTTGGCGTCTTGTTTGCCGTCGGGGTAGGAGACGCCTTCGCGTGCGTCGAGGACGAGGCCGCCCTTCCAGGACTGGCCGTCGTCCTCGGAGAGCCAGGCGGTGAGCATCTGGCGCTTGTAGGGCTCGGCGTGGTCCACCTGGTGGTTGACCAGCAGCAACCGTCCCGACGCCAGGCGTCTGATGAAGAAACGCGAGCCGGGGCCGGGGATGGGGGAGTCTTCGCCGGGCGTCCAGGTGGCGCCGAGGTCGGAGGAGAAGCTCTGGCCGACGCCCAGTTGCTGGCGGACGAGCATCCACAGCCGCCCGTCCTTCAATTCGACCACCATGTGCTCGTCGAAACCGCGGTTGGGGACGTCGGCGCCGCCGCGGCGGAAAAACGTCTTGCCCTGGTCCTGGGAGATGGTGAGGTTGGAGAAGCGTTCGCTCTTGAGCTGTTCCGGCACCACCCCGCCGCCGTGGTCGGCCCAGACGGCGGTCGGGAAGGCCCAGTCGCCGTTGGAGAGGACGATCGGCTTGTTCATCATCACCCCGTTCGCCAGGCGGATCGGCTCCGACCAGGTGGGGCGTTCGCTCTCAGGGTCGGGGCAGTGGACGGCCCAGACGCCCGCCGTGCCGTCGAAGATGTTGCCGTCATGCCGCGAGCGGCAGCGCGCCCAGAAGAACCACATTCTGCCCAGGGAGTCGATCCACAAGGTGGGGTCGTAGGCCCGGATGTCCCCCGGCGGGTCGACCACGGCGACCGGCTCGCTCCAGGTCTCGCCGCGGTCGGAGCTGGTGACCAACACCACGAAGTTGTCCGGTCCCTCGTTGACCCCGCCCGTGTACCACGTGGCCCAGAGGCGTCCGCCGGGGGTGGCCTCGATCCCGGGGATGCCTTGGAATTGCCGGTTGGCGGTGAGATGTTTCGCTTTCGGGGCGGAGGTGAATTCGTCCTTGATGTTCATTGCGGTTTTCCTTTGGTTGCTTGAAGCATATGATGAAAATATGATATGCGGTTTGCTTTGTAAATATGACAATGGTATGATTAATATGACGATTGTCGGTTTATCGGAGCTTTTTTATGGACGACAAGGATTTTTTGTTGGGCAAACTGGCGGAGCTGGAACGGCTGGAGTTGCGGCGTTTCTTCTTCGGGGGCAAAGGGCGCGACGTTCCCGGAGGCGAGCTGTTTTTACCGTGCGCCCGCTTCAATTTTTTGCTGTCGGGGGGCAAGCGGCTCTGTCTGCCGTTGGGGGGCGAGCCGACGTGGCTGGACATGCGCGCCGGGGACGTCCAGGTGAGCGATCTGGGCACCTGGGAGCTGCACACGTGGGACAGCCCCCACGAGCTGCTCTGCCTGGTGCCGCGGGAGGATTATTTGCGGGTTTCCTACTATCTTGTGCGCCCGGACTTGAGCAAAGAGAACATCGCCCACCACACGTCGCGGAACTATTCCGAGGCGTTGCGGCATTGCGCCGACGCGCTTCGTTGCTGCGCGTCGGTCCCGGCGGCGGCGCCGCCGCTGGCCAGGGCCTTGGTCCACTTGGCGATGGCGGAGTGTTCCGCCCCCGCCGCTCCGGCGCGGGGCAAGGCGGCGGAGCTCCACCGGAAAATCTCGCGGTGGTTGGAGAACCATTTCACGGAGGATGTCGGACGCAGTGATGCGGCGGCGGCCTTCGATGTGACTCCTGGCTACGTGTCGCAACTGTTCAGCGAGGTGGCGGGCGACTCGTTCGCCGCGCGGCTGACGGCCTTGCGGATCGAGTTCGCCAAGACGTTGTTGCTGGAGAGCTCGTTGACGGTCTGTCAGGTGGCGGCGCAGTGCGGCTACGACGACCACGTGTATTTCACGCGGCGTTTCCGGGAGCTCTGCGGCCTCCCGCCCGGCGAGTGGCGCAACCGCGGGCGGTGAACTCAGGAGTTCAGGCGGTTGAGGAGGCGTAGGTGCTCGTCGACCAAAGCGTCGTCGATGTTCTCGGCCAGCAGGTAGGGGCTGTAGGCCTTGCCGACCCATGGCTCGTAGCCGCCGCGATGTCTGGCCTCGCGGGCGACCAGATAGCCAAGCGACCCGTTGCTGACGCTGGAGCAAAGGGTGTGCTGGAACGGGCTGTGGCGCCGCAGCCGCAGAGAGATGCTTGAGAACAGCTCGCCGGGGAAGGGGATCAGGACGATGGGCCCGAGCCGGGTGATGGTCTGTGAGAACTTGCGTCCGGTCAGCAGGGGGCGGGCGTGGGCGGCGACGACCGCCTCGTGGTAGCGGTACTCGCACATCTTGCCGCCGAAGACGTCCTTGTCCGCCTCGTGCGTCTTGACGTAGGCCTCGGCCTCGGCCAGCGGCGCGAGGGGGGCGTAGGGTAGGGCGATGTCGTCGGTGAGCAGCTCCAGCGGCCAGTCGCCGCGCATGCCTTTGATGGCCTGATGGGCGCGGAGGGCGTCGGCTGCGGCGCACAGCCCGACTTCCAACACGGCCATGCGTCCGTCGCCCACCCCGGCGGAGAAGCAGCCGTCGGCGAGGATGTGGCTGGTGCGCGGGCCGACGTCGCCGATGGCGCCGTTGACGAAGACCACCGGGGCCTTGAGCTGTTGCTCGACGCGGTCGGCCATGACGCCCATCCAGTCGCGGCTGACATCGCGGGTGTTGCCCATGGCGGTGCCGTGCGCCCCGTAGTGGACCAAGACGCCCAGCGGGCCGGTCTCTCCTACGAAACGGACCACGGTCATGGTAGGGTCGAAGCTGCCCATGGGATCGCCGCCGAAGTTGAAGCCGTGCTCCTTGGTGATGAGCCTGCGGTTGACGCCAGCCTCGCAGTGGGTGGTGGCGACGCCGGCCTTGGCGGGTTTTGAGTTGGCGGCGGCGAGGGCGGCGGCCTCGGCGATTTTCGGGATGACTGCGGCGATGTAGCCGCGCTCCTTGTCGCCCCAGCCCCAGGCGCTGAGGGTGTTGGGGACGGAATGGGAATGGGTGCCGCAGACGGTGATGTGGCTGGGCTTCACGCCTGTGGCGGCGCAGGCGGCGCGGCGGATCGCCTCGGCGTCCTCCTCGTCGACGCAGATCCAGTCGAGGTTGAGGATGATCGCTTTCGCCCCGTCGCTCTCCAGATGGAGGGCGGTGGCGTTGAGGTGGTCGATGACGTTCTCGGCGGGGCGTTCCTTGGTGCCGTAGCCGCCGAGGCGCACTCCTAGAGCCGGGGTGATGTCAGTTCTGCCTATGCCGACTTTGAGCGTGTCCATGGGGAAATCCGTTCCAAGCTGTTTGGTGGTTGCTTAACCATACTTGAATAACGCCGCCGGGGCAATTAATGTAAGGTGCTATAAATTGACCTTTGTTGCGGAAGCGGGGCTAGGCTGTGGACGACTTGGACATGTTGATCGACGAGCGGTTGCTGGACATCCGCTCCTGGCGGCTGGTAAGCTCGCTATTCCCGCCCGAGCGCCCCGCCGTCCGCGACGCGGAGCACGAGGCCTGGATGGCCGGCCACTCCGAGGGCCATCCCAGCCGGGAGATCCTCTTCGCCGTCGACGGGGATTGCCTTTATGGGCTCAACGGGGTTTTATATCGTTGTCTGCCCGGCACCGTGTTTCTCGTCGACTCCTCCGAGCCGCACGACCACTTCTACACGGGCGCGACCGATGGCGTGACGCATTTCTGGATGAGCCTCGTTCCGGACGCCATGTTCGGACGTTTGATAAAAGTGCGGAAGGGCAAGCACGAGGTGTTGCGCGGCTCCATGCTGCTGCACGACAAGGAGTTGATCTGCCTGCTGAACCGCTATTGGGACGAAGGTTCCGGCGGCGGGCGCTTCGCCCGTTCACGCTTGTTAGGGGCGTTGCATCTGGCGATGTCCTCGATGTTGGAGCTGGAGGTCTATTCCAAGGAGCGCGCCAGCACGTTGAACCACCAGGAGAAGGTGATCAAGGCCATTGAGCGGCATATCGACGAGACCGCCGGCAGGGGGTTGACGGTGGAGAGCCTCGCCAAGCTTTCCGGCTACAGCAAATTCCACTTCCTCCGGCTATTCCGAAAATACACTGGGAGCACGGTGCATGGTTATATCGACGCGGTCCGGCAGGCCAAGGCGGCGGAGATGCTCCGCCATGGCGACATCAAGAAAACCGTGGCCGAGAAACTGGGCTTTTCCTGTCCGGCGGCTTTCTCCCATTGGCTGAAGAAACAGGGGGAGCGGGCGTGAGCGCCGGTTCTAGGTATTTGTCGCTAAAAATATTGTCCAGGGGTTGCAATGCGCGCCCCGGCGGCTTATATATATCCCCTCAACGGATAGATCGTGCTTATCAACTTTTTCATAGCGAAAGGGTAGTTGAATGAAAAGAAGCTTGGTAATGGCCCTGCTGGCATTCGCGGTGTCTTTCGCCGTCAATGCAGCGGAGGACACCTACGCTGGCAAGGCGATGTTGTTCATCCCCAACCGGATCGTCGACATGGCCGACATGTTTAGTCTCGACGTTGGCTTTGGCCCCACGGTCAAACTCGAGGGATGGCTGACCCGTTACTTCTCTTTCGGTGGCGGCAAAGGCGTGACGGCGAAGGCAATCAAGGAATACAACCGCCAGTACGGCGCGGGGCTTGAGAACTGCCGTTGGTCCGGCAGCTTCGGCTCGTTCTACACTGAGAACACCGAGCTCACCAACACCACTCGCGACGTCAAGTCCTATTTCGAGTACAATCCCGGTGGCATCCCCTCCACCGACGACAACAACTACGACCTCTACGAAGGCCCCAGGGACATTTTCGAGTTGGGCGGCACGGTGGGCGTGCTCATCGTCGAGCTCGACGGCGGGCTGCATCCCTACGACATCGCCGACTTCTTCTCCGGTTGGGTTTTCATCGACCTGAAGGGGGACGATTACACCATGGAGGACTTCCAGTAATACTGCGAGTCATCCGGCGAGATTCAAGAGGCGGCCTTTACGGGCCGCCTTTTTTATTGGCGCGTCCGGCAGGCGCGCGACTGCGGGGGGGAGGGCCGCACGGGCGGATGGTCTTTTCGGTCAGCGACGCTCATGCGCAACGTTCCGCGCGGCCATTTTCGGCTGATGCTCCACCGCCCGGCCGTTGGATCAATCCACGGATTTAGCGATGGCGGCGCGATTGAACACCATGTTCCAGTCAAGGGTTCCGTTTCTGGCGGGGGTGAGGTTGATCCTCAGGACGCGGCCATCCTGGGCCTGCGAAGCCTTTTTCCGGCAAGCGATGCTTGCGAGCTTGTAGGTCTCGGGAAGGAGGAGTGTCAGGCGGTAAGGCTTGTCCGCCACGCATTTCGAGCGGCCAGAGAGACGGTTCGTCGCCGCGTCCCAGGCCAAGCCGTCCAGGTCATAGGCTCCTTGGGTGAGGTGCCGCGAGGACATGAACATCGGGATGCTGTCGGAGCTTTCCGGCGTCTCGTACGCGGTGATCTCGAAGCTTGAGAGGAACCGCGCGGTGGCGGGGCTCGACACCATCTTCCGGCTTTCGCAGGCGCTTGGCCTCAACGCGTCCGCCATGCTCGCCACGTCCAGTACGGCAACATCCGCTGCCAGCTGGGCTCCAGCAAGCAGGGCGCGCGCCTCTCGCTCCCGGAGATACACAACGAGGACTACGAGCTTTGCTGGGGCGTCAAAGGCGCCGTGAAGCTCGCGCCGCCTCATTGAGACGCATGTGGTGAAGGTGGGCGAGGCGCTCCAGTTCGACGCCCTCATGGAACACGCCTACGAGGCGCTTGAAGACTCCCAGGTAATCATCGTCCGCATCAAGAAGCCGAAGCGCTTCTATGCTAAGGTGGACGGCAGATCGCCGCGGGGGCTCCAAATGCGACATCTGAAAATTTCTCCGTGGATTCGTCAAGGCGCCACTTGCATTGCGCAGGAGTTGCCTTATTATTTATCATAACGTTATGATAAAATCGGGATGGGTTGTTCCATGGCGACGTTGAAAGACGTGGCGAGAGAATCTCAAATGTCGCTTCCCACGGTCGCGCAGATCATAAACGGGCACGCGACGAACTATTCGCAAGCGACGCGGGAGAAAGTCTTGGCCGCCATGCGCGAGGTGGGCTACCGCCGCAACACGCAAGCGCGGAATCTCGTCATCGGGAGGACCAACATCATCTGCTTGATCATTGGCTGTTTCCATCGGTTCGCGGCGCCGCGGCCGGAGGCGCTGATCAGCTTGTCCGACATGGCGCACGAACGGCAGCAACAGCTTCACGTCATAAGGGTCAAGGCCGACAACATCCTGGAGGACCCGTGCTTTCAACTCATTCTGAAAGAGCGTTCCTGCGACGGCCTCGTCTTCGACATCACGCTTGAGCGGGAAGAACGGGCGCTCGTCGAAAGCGAGCTGGCAAGGATCGCCCTGCCGGCGGTATGGCTGAATGACGACGCCCCCTTCAATTCCGTCTACCCCGACGAGACCGCCGCCGGGAAGTTCCTCGCCGGGGAGCTCTTGCGACACGGACATAGACATGTTTTCTACCTCGGCCTCCATGTCGCCTCCAAGTCGTTGGACTTCCACTTCTCGCGTAACAAGCGACTGGAGGCCCTGGAAGGAAGTTTTCTCGCTAATGGCGGTCTTTCCGTGGTCAAGTTCCCTTGCTGGGAAAACAAGGAGGAGTTCCGCGGAGGCGTCGGGGACTTCCTGAAGAACCCGGGCGTGGTCACCGCCATGGTCTTCTATTCGGCGGCGTACGCCCTGACCGTGGCCGAGCTAGCCGAATCGCTTGGCGTTCCCTTCTTCCGGCGTTTCGGCCTCGCCGCGTTCGACGCCTATCAAGGCGGGGTGGCGAGCACGCAGCTAAAAATCCCGTCTTCCGTCCCTGACTTGCCAGCCATGTGCGCGAAGGCCGTTGAGATGCTGCTTTGGCGCGTTCAGAACAAAGGGGAACGCGCGCCTTCATGCCAAATTCCGACCTTGACGCAATCGAACGACCACCTGATGGAACGCCATTAAACCAGGAGTTGAAATGAGTGAAAACAGGAATACCACGTCCCTCGCCGGAAATGGACTCGTAGGCACATTTACGCTAATAGAATTGCTAGTGGTCATCACTATCATCTCAATGCTGCTGGCCATGCTTCTGCCAGCCTTGAAAAGCGCGCGCGGGATGGCGCGGGGCATCGGCTGCGCGTCCAACTTGAAGCAACAAGGTTTCGCCGTCGCCTCCTACGCCAACGACTTTAGCGGCTGGCTTCTGACGGTGGACAACTACGCCACAACATCCAACTGCGCCTGGAAGACCTACCTCGCCCCCTATCTTGTTCCAGGCTATGATCCCGCCGTGGCGCAGTTCGGAACCTGGGGCTTCTCCGGCGTCTTCAAATGTCCGGAATGGACTTATGCGGGCACCGCGTCCCCCAGCCTGAACTGCTATTATGGCGGCTACGCCTGGAACTACTGCGTCGGCTCCCACGTGAGCTACACCGACTGGAGCAGGCGGCGCAACATCGCGAACATCACCAGGACGTCCCAAACGATCCTCATCGGCGACTGCACCACCGACCCCGCCTCGGTCGTCGACGCCTATTGCACGCAGATATGGCCTCCCGACTGGGGCGGCATCTGGCTCCTCACGACGCCCAAGCATCGCGCCGGGTTCAACAATCTCTGGGCCGACTTCCATGTCGATTGGCAGCCGAGGGCGTTCCTCTTGAAAGGGCAATCAGGCGGCATGCTTGACGGCAGCCCCATCGCCGCCATGGGTTACTACTACTATCCTAAAACCAACTGAACGGGAGTGTTTGCATGACCACGATCATGAAACGGACAACGGCCGCGCTCGCAGGCCTGTTTCTCGCCGCGGCGGCGCCACAAGCGGCGGAGAACTTGATCTTCAACCCTGGTTTCGAATTGGGCGACAGCGGCACCGGCTTCATCAAGACGCTCCGGCCCGACACCAACCCGAAGCAGTTGTTCGAAGGCCCGGTGACGGACACCTCTGTCGCGGCGTCCCAGGGCAAGGCGCTCCGCGTTCCAAACCGCTTCGCCGAGAAGTGCGACCTTTATTTCAAGGAATTCAAATTGAAGCCGGGCACGGAGTACACTTTTTCGGCCATGACGCGGAGCTCCGTCCCCAACCGCCTGGTCCTGGTCGAGATTTGTTCGGCGCCGCGGGACCCGAAACTCGGCTGGGCCGGAAAATCCGCCATGTTGAAGGCCGGCTTGGAATGGAGTCGCCAAGCCTATGCGTTCAAAACCCCAAGCCCATGGCCCAACGAATGGTATCAACTCCGCGTGGTGTTCGGAAAGGAGAAGGATTCCCCGCCAGGGGATCTTTGGCTCGACGACGTTCAACTCGTGGAAGGCCGTTCCACGGAGTATCGGCGCGGCGCGGCGCTCGAAGCCGCCGCCACCGCCGGGCGCCTCTATTATGTCGCCGACGGACGTACCCCCGTCGTGGACGCCAAGCTCGTCGTCCACAACGGCTCCGACAGCGAGAGCGTCAACGTCCTGCGCGTCTTGGCAGTCGATGATCACGACAGGAAGCAGGCGTTCTCCAAGGATTTCAAGGTCAGGCTCAAGCCTGGCGAGAGCGTCGAGCTGCCTTTCGAGATCCCGAACGCGCGCTTTGGCGCGTACCGTCTTGAGACCAAACTTCTCGACGCCGGGGAAACATTGTCGAGCCATCCGGGATTTTTCTCCGTGATCGGCAAATATGAGCCGAAACCAATAGACGTGGGCAAGACCTCTTGCGTAGGGCTCAACATGCTTTCCGCCAACTACGTGGGCAAGCATCTCCGCGGCTGGAGACGCGCGGAGGCGTCCGGCTTCAACTGCGACGGCTATTCCACGGAAGACTACATGAAGCTCATGGCCGACATGGGGTGCCGTCTGGTCAGGGACTTTGGGGAATCCAGCTCCGACTGGCGTTCCTATGAACCGGAGGAAGGCCGCTTCGATCCCGACAACGCCCTGTTGAAAACGCTGGACATCTACGCGCGTCATGGGATCTCCGTCATGCCGGTTCTGGGGGCGGGCTTCGGCGGACTCCCCCCATGGTTGGAGGCGAAAAGCGAAAAGATCGAGAACAGCGGCGACTGGAAAAAAACGGTGTTCCTGCCGCCCATGGAACGCTGGCGGGCCTATGTCGGCGACGTGGCCGCCCGGTGCAAAGGCAGGGTTCCCTTCTACGAGATCACCAACGAGCCAAATGGATGGCTCGCCGCGGATAAATACGTCGAATACCTGAAGGCCGCTTGCGAAGAGATCAAGAAGGCGGATCCGAACGCCAAAGTCGTGGGCTTCTGTTGCACCGGCGACCTGGGGGGCGACCTGGAAGGTTTCATGGGGAAATGCTGCAAGCTTGGCGGTTTGAAATATGCCGACGCCGTTTCGTTCCATCCCTACGACGCGCCGAATCTCGCCTCCCCAAAAGCCGCGGACAGGCAGCTTGAGGAACTGCGAGGCCTCCTCACCCAAAACGGCGGCGCGGACATTCCTTTATGGGACACTGAACTTTTCTACCTCAGGGGGCAAATCCGGGATCAATTCGGCGCCGATTGCCTCGCGTCGGAGCGGCATCAACCCTATCATGTCGCTTGGCGCTTCCTGACCGATCTTGGCGAAGGCGTCACCCAGGACTGCGTCCTGCTGGACCGCCAGATTTTCAGGAACGCGCTCTCGCCGCACGCGGCGGGAGGAATACAAAGCCAGCACATCCCCTCCGGCGACTTCGTCGTCTACAACGCCCTCGCCCGACTTTTCGAGGGAGCGAAACCCTGCGACAAGATTCGTTGGGGCAACGACACCGTCTGCTACGTTTATGAACGGGACGGCAAGCCCATCGCCGCCTTTTGGAATCACGGCGACATGAAGCGTCTGAAGCTGAGACTCGATCCTGACGAGGTCTCGCGCCTCAAGCTTTTCGATCTGTACGGCAACGAAACACCTGTCCCCGAGAACGGCGTCTTGACGTTGGGGCCGGAGCCGTTCTACCTCGCGCCAAGCCCCGCGCCGTGGTTCGACATTTTCGCCGGCGAAATTTCCGCGAAGGACTTCGACGCGCTGCTCAAAAACGGCAAAGTCGAAGCGGAACGGCCAATCAATGTGGCGCAGGCCGCGAGGTTCGTCCCCGACAACGGCGGTTGGGCGATCGCCATTCCCTTCCGCAACTGCGCCGGACGCGACCTCGCGGGCGAGCTAGGTGTCCAAGGCGAAGGGATCGACAGTGCCGGACGCGTCAAGTTCTCCGTCCCGGCGGGCGGTGAGATCGCAGTTCCCGCGCCCCTCCGGCTAAAGGCGGAGAAACAGGGCGAGATCATCGCCAAGTTCGTTATCGACGGCAAAAGCTGGGATGAAAAACTCAACGTCGCGCCTCCCGCGAAAGTGTCGCGTCCGGGCGAACGGGCGCAAGTCGGTCCCGCGTCAATGAGGGTTGACGGCGAGGGCAAGGCGCTCAAGCTCTCCTTCGACGTCAAGGATGGCAGCCCGTCAGGCCCCGCCGCCGGGCGTCCCTTTTGGGAACAGGACTGCGTCGAGCTTTTCCTCGACGCCGAGCCGCTCGCCATGCCCTCCAAACATTCCGACGTCTACACGGATGGCGTGACGCGCCTCTTCATAACTCCCTACGCGCCGAAAGGGACGGAGCTTGTCGTCTGGAGCAAGACGCGGATGTTCGCCGGAACGAAGGCGACCGTGTCCACGTGGAAGGGAGGCTATAGCGTCAACCTTGAAATCCCGCTTTCCGCCGTCAAAGGCAAGTGTCTCGGGTTCGAGGCGCAGATCGACGACGCGGACGCTGTGAGACGTCAAGCTTCTTTCAATTGGAATTCCCGGGGCGACGCCTGTTCGAACCGGCTTTCCTTCGGCTTCATCGACCTGGAATCGCCAAAGCCCCTGAACTGAAAACAACACCTGGAGAAATGGAAATGATCCCTGCGAGAAAGCGTTTCAACCTCTCATACTCCCTGGAGTCCGTGCGTTGGGACGGGAAGCAACTCCACAAGCGTCCGTTCAAAGCCATCCTTCACGAGATCGACTGCATCCGCCAAGCTGGCGTGGATGAAATCATGATCTCCAGCTATCACATGGAGGAACCGGCGGATTTCGACCAGGACGTCGAAACCCAAAAGATAGGCAAGGCGCTGGCGGAGCGCGGCATGAAGGCGAACCAGCATCACGGGCATGCGGCATGCCTAGCCCTTCCAGGCTCCCCGCAAAAGCAGGTCGTCGACAACTTGAAGCGCTGCGTCGACTTCTCCGCCAACCTCCACGCCGACAACTTGGTTCTGCATCTGGGCAAGCTGGCCGGGCGGTATCCCGACATGCGCGGCGAGAAAGCCGCCTTCGACTCGCTGCTCGCCAAGCACGGCCGCGACGCCGTGATCGACATTGTCGCCGAGAACATGCGCGAAGCGGCGGACCACGCGCGCTCCCGCGGCGTCAAGATCGCCCTGGAGAATCTTGACGCGTTCCACCACTTGAGCGACATGGAACAGCTCCCGCGGATTGTCGCCAAGGCGAAGCACCCGGCGCTTGGTTACTGTCTGGATTTCGGACATGCGAACTGCGCTGGCGTCTCCGTGGTCGATTGGATTAAAATCATGGGGGGGAAACTCTTCACGACCCATGTCCATGACAATCACGGCGACCCCAAGCATCTCGTCGTCAAAGGTAAGCTCATCGACGCGACAAGCGAGTTCGACGAGCACCTCCCCCCCGGGTTTGGCACCATTCCCTGGACGGACGCGATCATCGCGCTTTGGGAGATAAAATATCGCCGGACCTTGAACTTCGAGACGCATCTCTGGCCATGCGCCGACCGCGTCAAAGGCTATGAACATGCGATAGCGTTTTGGCGCGCGGCGGAGGAGTTCGCCTGGAAGCAGTCCCGGCGGATGCCCGGATGAACCGCTTCCCGCTTATCAGCGACACGAAGCTGGAAAGATGAGACGGCGCCGACAAACGTCGCCGCCGCCATTTCAAGCGGGGTTGTCAGTTATTTGGCCGCCACCCGGATCAGGTTCCAGGACGCGGGCGGCAAAGACGCGGCGACCCGCCCGGAACGAAGCTCAGCCCCCGTCGCCACCAGCGGACGGACCGTCTCGGAGCCCTCGCTGTTGACAGCCTTCAAGTCTTCGTGGCTCATGGACAGCCATTCCACGATCCCGTTTGGCTCCATGCCCTGCAACTCCACCTCCAAGTCGATAAACTCGGAGAGGCTGCGGTTGACCGCGAAAACGCTGACCTCGCCCTTGGCGCGGTCGGCCACCACGGCGCTGGAGAGGTAGGGGACGTCGCGGAGTTGTTCCTTGCACCAGATGGCGTCGTAGGTCGGGGATTTCACCGCCTGCCGCAATACCGTGCCCCGCCCGTGGCGGGATGTGTGCAGGAACGGGAAGAACGTCGTCTGCCGCCAAGCCCCTCCGCCCTTGCGGGTCATGATCGGGGCGATCACGTTGACTGTCTGGGCCAGGCAGGCCACCTTGACGCGGTCGGCGTTGTTCAGCAGGGTGATCAGCATGCCGCCCACCAGCAGGGCGTCTTCCATCGTGTAGACGTCCTCAAGCAAGGGGCGCGCCGCCGTCCACTCCGGCGAGTTCCGCTCCTGGCCGTGGGAATGGTACCAAGCGTTCCACTCGTCGAAAGACAGCATGATCTTCTTGTTGGATTTCCGCCGCGCCCCGGCGAAGTCGCAGGCGGCGACAGCCTGTTTGATGAAGCGGTCCATCTCGTCGGGCTGCGCCATCGAGCCGGGGAAGCCGCCGTCATTGTTCCCGTAGTAGCGATGGATCGACAGGTAGTCCACCAAGTCGTAGGTGTGTTCCAGCACCTTGGCCTCCCAGTCGCCGAACGTCGGCATGCCGGGATGGCTGGAGCCGCAGACCACCAGCTCGATCGAAGGATCGGTCCATCTCATCATCTTGGCGGCCTCCGCGGCGACGCGGCCATACTCGTCGGCGGTCTTGTGGCCGGTCTGCCACGGGCCGTCCATCTCGTTGCCGAGACACCAGAGCTTGACGCCGTGGGGTTGTTCGGCGCCATTGCGCCGCCGCATGTCGCTCCAGTAACTGCCACCGGGATGGTTGCAGTATTCCACCAAGGCCTGAGCCTCCGCCGCGCCCCGGGTGCCGAGGTTCACCGCCATCATCGGGGCGGTCCGCGCCAGTTCGCACCAGCGCATGAACTCGTCAGTGCCGATCTGGTTGGTCTCCAGAGACTTCCATGCCAAGTCCAAGCGCGTTGGCCGTTGTTCACGCGGCCCCACGCCATCCTCCCAGTTGTAGCCGGACACGAAGTTGCCGCCGGGATAGCGCGTCACGGGCATGTCCAGCTCCTTGACCAGCTCCACGACGTCATGCCGGAAACCGTCGGCGTCCGCCGTGGGGTGTCCGGGCTCGTATATGCCTTCGTAGACCGCCCGTCCGAGATGCTCGACGAAGCCGCCGAACAAGCGGGGGTCGACCTCGGAGACTGGAAACGCGGCATTGACGATGATCTCAGCTTTCATGGACGCTCCTTGATTGGCTATCTGTCATTTGCATCTCTATATTATATACGTGAAAATGGAATGACGACATGGCCACGCCTATGGAAAACATAACGAGAACTCTGATTCTTCCGCCTGGCTCGGAGGAGCGTTTCATCTCCTTTCCGCAGCATGCCGACGGGGATGGCTGGTTTGGCCAGGGGGTGGCGCTGGCGGGGCTCAGCCGGCTGGCCCCCGGCTACCAAGTTCGCCATCAACGGGCGAAATACCATCTGTTCGCCTACGCCGTCGGCGGCCAGGCGCTTTACCAAGGGGAAGGCGGCGAGGAGCGCGTCTTGGACGCCGGGGCTCTATTGTTCATGCCGGCGGGACGGTTCCAATGTCTCCGCTCCAGCGGGGAGTTCGCGATGGCCTGGCTGTTGCTGCGGTCGGACCACCGCCGCTGGCTAGCGCTCCAGACGCGCCGGGAAGTCGTCTGTCGCCCTTGGCCGGGCGGAGGGCGTTTCGCCGCCTTGATGGAGATGTTGCATGCCGAGTCGCAATTGGCGACGGTGGCGGGGCAGCAGGTGGCCGCTTGTTATTGTCACCTCATCTTCGCCTGTTTGGAGCGGGAGCTGTCCGACTGGGGCCAGTCCGCCGCCGCGTCCCGACGTCTGGAACGTCTGGAACAGCTTTGGGCGGAGGTTCGGAGCCGCCTGGAACAACCTTGGCCGGTGGCGCGGCTGGCCAAGATCGCCGGGATGTCGGTCTCGCACTTGCACGCCGCTGTCGCCGCGAGTTGCTCCGCCGGGCCGCAGGAGATGGTCCGGCGCCTCCGCCTCGACCGAGCGAAGGGGTTGCTGCGCCATAGCGATCACAAGTTGGAACGGATCGCCGAGCTTACCGGTTTCGGCTCCGCCTTCGCGTTGTCCCGGAGCTTCAAGCAACACACCGGGCTCAGTCCTAGGCAGTTCAGGAACCAGGACAATTAGCCCCAAACCCGGCGAAGCCGGAGAAGGATGCGCAGCATCCGGAGCGCCCAGCGTTAGGCTGGCCGTCTCCAGGCGCGGAAGCCTGGCCGGCGGAGGCGAAAGCGGCGAAGCCGCCCCTACTAAAACTTTCCGCCTGCGGCGGCCGCCTCTGTCGCCGGCGGGGGCGACCAGGTCTTCGACCTGGACCAGGTTATTTGGGCGCCGCCACCGCCCGGGAGGCGCGAAGCTGACCGCAGGCGGCGGCGACGCCACCCCCTTTTTCGACCCGCATCGTCACCCTGGCGCCGCGGCGTTCCAACACGGCGGCGAACGTCCGGCAAACGTGGTCGGAAGGACGCTCGAAGCCCAAGGCTGCGGTGGGGTTGTAGGGGATCAAATTCACTTTGGCTCGCAACTTCTTGGCGATCACCGCCAGCGCCGCGGCCTGGTCCTCGCGGTCGTTGACGCCCTTGATCAAGGCGTATTCCAACGTGACCATGCGTCCGGCCAGGGAACGGTACTCCTCGCAGGCCTCCAGTATCTCGGCGATGGGATGGCGGCATTGGTCGGGGATGAGCTTGGACCGTGTCGCGTCGTCGGGGGCGTGCAGCGACACCGCCAAATTCCATTGCCGCTCCAGGGCTCCAAGGCGACGGATGCGCTCCGGGATGCCGCTGGTCGAGACGGTCACCCGCCGGGCCGCGAAGTTGAACAGGGCCTCGTCGTTGAGCATCTCCAAAGCGCGCGCCAAGTTGTTGAAGTTGAGCAGCGGCTCGCCCACCCCCATGAACACCACGTTGTCCGGATGCCCGTTCAGACGGCGGCAGGCGGCGGCGAACTGGCCGACGATCTCCGCCGCCTCGAGGTTGCGCTTGAGTCCGTCGCGGCCGCTGGCGCAGAAGGCGCAGCGCACCGGGCAGCCGACTTGGGTGCTCAGGCAGACCGAGCGGCGCTCCCGCGAGGGGATGATCACCATCTCGATCCGCTCGCCGTCGTGAAGTTCCAGCAACAGTTTCTCGGTGCCGTCCGGAGAACACAACGTCTCGACAACCTTGACCGGGTCCCAGACGAAATCGGCGCGCAGGGACTCCCGCAAGGCGGCGGGGAAGTTGGTCATGGCGTCCGGGGAGGCCGCGAATTTGTGGAACACCCAGTCGAGAGCCTGTCCGGCGCGGTAGGGCGGGACGCCGCGGCTGAGGAAATGCTCGCGCCAGGCGGCGGCGGAAAGCTCGTGGACGAAGGCGGGGGCGCTCATGGGAGCGGGCCCTTTTCCACCAAGCTGCCCTTCCAAAGGGTAAGTTTGGTGTCTTTATAGCGCCGCTCGGAGATCTTATCCCACTGGCGTCCGGGGAAGACGGGGGGCTCGAGGGTGAGCAGATAGATGTCCTTCTCCTTCCCGGGGAGGTCCTGGAAGTCGCGGATTTTCTTGACGCCGCAGCCGAAGTAGCAGCCGAGGATGTAGAGGTCGGCGATCTCGCCGGACTTGTAGAGGGTCAGGCCGGGACGGAAAGCGCCGCCCAGGTCGTCGCGGATTAGCTCGGCGATGTCGCGGCTGGAGTTGCGCTGCCCGAGATGGGGGACTTGGACCGCCCAGAAGCAGAGCCAACTCACGGCGCAGAACGCCAGGACGTAGGCCCAGAGCATGATCCGGCCGCGGTAATGCTTGAGGCAGGCGACGGCAATGACGACGGCGAGGGCCGTCTGGAGGATGCCCTGCCAACGGTAGTCGCTCAGGAAACCGACGCCATGGGGCACGAAGGCCGCGCTGAGGGAATTGAAGGGCGGGATGCCCCACCAGGAAGTCGGCACGAGGAACATGAAGAGGCAGAGGAGGGCGATCGCCAAGGCGACGGACATGGCGTAGTTGAGCAGCTTTTTCAGCTCGACTCCGTGCCGCCGCGCCAAGAGCCAGTAGCTCATGCCGGAGAGGACCGCGACGGGCGGCACCAGCAGCATGAAGTCGAGCGACCTGGTGAAGGGGCTCAACCACAAAGCGAAGAACAAGGTGTAGCAGATGGTGCGCAGGAAGCGGCTGAAAAGCGGGTTGCTCTCCAGCGGGTGGAAGGCCACGCAAAAGCCCGGCCAGGCGAAAAACGTCCAGGGGAGGAATTCCAGCGCGAGGACGAAGGGGAAGGTGAACAAGCTCTTGAAATAGGCGCTGTCCAACTCGGAGGAGAGGTCGAGGTCGCGGAAAGGAATGTCGGCTCCGACCGTCCAGCGCGGCACGCCCCAGAGCAGGACGAAGAAGGCGATGATGGCCAACGCCCCGAAGAAGCCCGGCAGGCGGAGCTTGCCCCAAACCGTGAGCGGACGGCGCAGGAAGATCAAGGGGAGGGCGTAATAGAAGACGGCGCTCCAGCCGATGGTGTAGAAGGCCAGGCCGCAGAAGACGGCGCTGAAACACCAGGCCCGGTTCCATTGCGCCTTCCCCGCTCCGAAATTGAACCAGGTCAGCCAGGCGCAGAACAGGAAGATCACCGCCAAGCAGAACGGGTCGCCGTCCACCCCCTTCTCCATCATGATGGCGGAGGAGAAGGCCATGGCGCCCGCCACGACACCCGCTTGGTCGCCGGCCATGCGCCGCCCCGTCTCGAAGGCGATGGCCGCCAGGGCCAGCACCGCCAGCACCGCCACCAAGCGGAGCCCGAACTCCACTCCCAGACCCGACTTGTAGCCCAGCGCCACCAAGGTCGGATAGAGCGGGTAGAAGTAGGAGAGCGTCTCGCCATGCGCCACGGTCGAGGGCCGGGACAAGTCCATCTCCAGCGCCACGGCGGCGTATTTGCCTTCCTTGGAGTAGAGCTCCTTGATCCCCAAATTCCAGGGGCTGTAGATGACCAGGAAGACCACCAGCAACAGCAGGGCGGCTTTCAGCAGGTCCGGTTGTTTCTCCTCGTAGCGCAAAAGTTCTGTCCTATCATGTCTTGGGCGTCTTGAAAATATAGCCGCTCCACGCCAAATTTAAACATGCTCAAGCGCCTATTCGCGAAAGACCTGATCATCTGGACCCACCACCGCGTCCTCCCGAAGGGGGCGCGGGCGGCGGTTGGCCAGGATTTGCTGCGCCGCCAACTGGAGCTCTCGCTCCGCAAGGGCCATGTCTTCGTCGACACCGCCGGCTTGCGCGACTGGCTCGACGGCAAGCTCGACCCCTTCCGCCGCCACGTCATGCTCAGCTTCGACGACGGCTGGGCCGACAACCTCTTCTGGGCCACCCCCGTGTTGCGGGAGTTCGGCGTCCGGGCGGTCTTGGCCCTCAACACCGGCCTGGCCGACCTCGACAGCCCCGCCCCCCCCCGCCGTGGCGAGGATTACCGCATCGTTGACTCCAAGCAGGCCCTGGCCGCCGCCGCCTTCGGCGCCGACAAGTCCTCCTTCCTGACATTGTCCGAGCTCCTGGAGATGCTCTCCAGCGGCCTTTGGGACATCCAAGCCCATGGACACAGCCACCTGGCCTGCTATTCCGATGTCGGCCGCCCCCGCGGCTTCCACCCCGACAAAACCCATTGGTCGTTGGAGCGCGCGTTGGGTGTCCCGCCTTTCCCTGGCGCCCCGCGCGGCGAGTTCCTCAGCGACCTCGCCGCCCCCGCCACCGCCCTCGACGAGGCGTTGCGCCAAGCCCTCGCCGCCGCCAAAGACGACCAGGAGCGCCTGGAAGCCATCCGTCGCCACCCCCGTCCCCTCCGTCCGCTTGAGTCGAGCGCGGAGTTCCAGGCGCGGCTGCGCGACAACCTTTCCACCTGCGCCAACTTGATGGTGGAGAAGCTGGGCATACGTCCGCGGGCGTTCTTCTGGCCCTGGGGCCACTGCTCGGCGGAGAGCGAGGCCGTCGCCTTGGAGCTGGGCTTCGACTTGCTTTTGACCATGGACAAGGACACGGTGCGTCCCGACACCCCCAAGCGCCACATCCCGCGGATCGCCGCCCCCGACAGCCTCGGCAAGTTCAAGAAACAGTTGTTGGTGTTCTCGACCCCCCTTCTCCGCCGCGCCCGCAAGCTCTTCGCTTAGGCGCCGTTGCGAAATAAACTTTACAATAACCGGCGAAGCCGGAGAAGATGCGAAGCATCTGGAGCGGCCAGCGTTAGGCTGGTCGCCTCCGCCGGCGACAGAGGCGGCCGCCGCAGGCGGAAAGTTTTCAGCCAGGCGGCGCCGGCACCTTGCCTCCTTTTATGGACTCGGAAAACTCGGAAATGTAGCTTGGCAAACGCATGGAGGCGGCCCCCGCCGCCCGCCATGCGCCGACGCCCCGGCTCGACGCCAGCCTCCTCCAATTGCCCCCTACGTCAAACGAACGCCGCGCCACCGGGATTTCAAGCGGGAAAACCGACGGCGGCGGCAACCAGTTGAGCGCAAATAGTTTGCATAATTTAGCCTCAAATCGAATAATAAGATAGCAACTCCTTCAATATCAGTCAGTTCCCACGAACGTCCCCTCTGCCCTACACGAACGTCCCCTCTGCCCTACGTCAAACGAACGCCGCGCCACCGGGATTTCAAGCGGAAAAACCGACGGCGGCGGCAACCAGTTGAGCGCAAAGAGTTTGCGCAATTTAGCCTCAAATCGAATAATAAGATAGCAACTCCTTCAATATCAGCCAGTTCCCACGAACGTCCCCTCTGCCCCGCGTCCCCTCTGCCCCGCGAACGTCCCCTCTGCCCCGTTCAATATCAGCCAGTTCCCACGAACGTCCCCTCTGC
>Ga0209467_1001041_pt1 | contig 27394 bp, 18 predicted proteins | sample Higcelwee11metaG_FD_187175 | JGI IMG/M metagenome (GOLD analysis project Ga0209467, IMG submission 187175) | Freshwater pond sediment microbial communities from the University of Edinburgh, under environmental carbon perturbations - High... | ecosystem: Environmental > Aquatic > Freshwater >... | reverse complement strand
CGAAGAAGTGGCCTTTGCCGACCACTGCACCGTTCCCGACCTGTCCACCTTCACGGTCCTTCCCTGGGTCCCCAACACCGCCAACATCACCGTGGACCCCTATTGGTACGACGGCACTCCAGCCATGGCCTCCCCCAGACTGCTTCTCAAAAAGCTCATCAACACCTTCGACAGCCTGGGATACATCTGCCGCCTGGGCTACGAATTCGAATTCTACGTCCTGAACAAGGACACCAAAAAGCCCGTCTACGACGGACAGCCCATTTTCGTGACGCTTAAAAACAACTTCGACATCGATTTCATCTACGACCTCATGCGCAAGATGGACCAGGCCGGGGTGCGCATCATCACCCAGAATTCCGAACACGGCCCCGGGCAGCAGGAGATAAATCTTTATTACAAGGACGGCCTGGCCGCAGCGGACACGGCCTTTCTGTACAAGATGGGAACCAAGGAGATCGCCCTGCAGCACGGCTATATCGCCACCTGGCTGACCAAGCCCTTCATCGGCTCCAGCGGTTCCGGCTCCCATTTCCACGTCAGCCTCATCGACAAGAAAACCGGCAAAAACGCCTTCGACGATCCAAACGGCGAATACGGCCTCACGGACCTGGCCCGGAAGTTTTTGGCCGGGATGCTCAAGCACGCCCGGGCCAACACGGTGTTCACCGCCCCGACCATCAATTGCTACAAGCGTTACCGGGTCAACTCCTTCGCCCCCCACAGCGCCACCTGGGGCATGGAAAACCGCACCGTGGGCATCCGGGTCAAGGGCTGTCGGGGCCAGAGCACCCATTTCGAAAACCGCCTGGCCTGCGCCGGAACCAACCCCTACCTCCTGGCCCTGACCACCCTGGCCGCCGGACTGGAGGGCATCCAGTCCTCCCCGGAACTCCCGGCCCCCATCACCGACATCGCCTACGAGCGCGACGACGTGCCCCGGCTCCCGGGCAGCCTGGATGAGGCCATCGAGGCCTTTGAAAACGACACGGACCTGCACGCCGTGCTCGACCCGGAGTTCATCAAACTGGTCCTGGCCCTCAAAAAGTTCGAGGTGGAGACGGCCAAGGCCCGCTTCCCGGACTACGGCACCCCGGAATTCAACAACCGCATCGATCCCTGGGAATGGGACTACTACATGGAGCTGATCTAGCGCCGCGCCACTGGCTGCTGGCGACGACATGTTTCAACAATACGCTACGTTAAAAGCTTGTCCGGGTTGCGGCGCCTCGCCACCGATGTCGTGAACGCGCACGCAATCCCCAGGGCAGCCCCCCGGCGCACCGGGCGGAGGCCCGCCCAAGACAAGCCCGCCATGGAAAGGAGCCCCCATGTTACGGACCCTCCCGGTCATCGAACTCGCCGGAAGCCCCTTTGAGATGGGCCTGGCCCACGGCCGGGCCATGAAAGAGGCCATCACGGACTTCACGGCCAGCATCGCGGCCGTGCATCAGGCCAACAACGGCTATCTCAAGGCCGAGCACGATTCCCTGGTGTCCTTTTGCCTGCGCAATCTCGGATTTCTGGAAAAATTCTCGCCCGGGCTGGTGGACGAGATGCGCGGCATCGCTGAGGGGGCCGGGGCGGCCTTCGAGGAGATCCTGCACCTCAACTGCTTCCTGGAGTTGGAGGACGTGCGGGCCCCGGGGCTTGGGGCCAGGCTGCTGCCCGATTCCCTGTGGGGCTGCACGACCATAAACGTCATGGCCGGGGCCTCGGCGGACGGCCGGGCCTACCTCGGCCAGACCTACGACATGGAGAAGTATTACGAGAAATACCTGTGCCTGTTGCGCCTTCGCCCTGAAAACGGTCCCCAGGCCCTGGTCGTGTCCTTCGCCGGAATCCTGGGCCTGTGCGGCGTCAGTAGCGCCGGGGTGGGGCTGGTCATCAACAAGGTGGCGGCCACGGACGCAAGGCCCGGGGTCATCTATCCGTTTATCGTACGCAAGGCCCTGGCCGCCGAGCGCATCGGCGACGCCCTGGGCGCGGCGATCTTCTCCCCCCGGGCCACGGGCATCAACTACCAGCTGGCCGGGTCCGGGGCGGCCTTTTGCGCCGAGACCTCGGCCACGACCTACGCGCTTTTGGACATTCCCGGGGCCATCGCCCACACCAACCACTACCTTTCCGAACGCATGCGGGCCTTCGAGACCCCGAACTGGCTCAGCCACGGCGGCTCCATGGTGCGCCGCCAGGTGGCCCAGGGGTTCCTGGACGCCCGACTGGGACGCCTGACCCCGGAGGCCCTCAAGGAACTGTCCGCGAACCACGTCAACCACCCGCGCTGCATCTGCGCCCATGGATTCCCCGGCGAGGACGAGCGCACGGCCTTCCACACCGTCTTCGCCGTGGTCATGGACCCGGACGCAGGCATACTCGAGGTCTGCCCCGGCAACCCCTGCGAGAACGCCTACCGCCGCTACAGCCTGTAACCGCCGGGGACACGGCGCAGGAAACGTCTTTTTCAACGAGGCCCACGGCGCGCCCGCCCCCGCAGGGCGCACCCCACACATGATTCGAATTCCAACCGCTTCGCGAGGTGCAGCATGGACGAGACGAAACGCAAGATCGGCAAGGCATGCAGGAAGTTCGACGAAGGCAACATGACCCGGCGCAGCTTTCTGACCAAGCTGGCGGCCCTGGGGGTCACGGCGGCGGTGGCCAACGCCGTGAGCCTGTCGCCCTTTGGCGCGGCCACGGCCTGGGCCTCCATCTCCGGCCCCGAGGAGCGGGCCTGGGCCCTGGCCAAGGAGGCCGCCGCCAAGGCGTCCAAGAAGACCCTGACCCTTTTGATCCCCACCGGGTCCATCGGCAACATGACCCCGTATGTGGACAAGTGGAAAAACGAGCTGGGCATCCAGTTGGAGTTCATCGAGGAGCCCGACGAGGTGGTGCACACCAAGGGCATGCAGGAGGCCGTGGCCAAGACCGGCCGCTACGACGTGATGATGCCCACGGCCATGTCCTATCCGGACTGGATCGACTCCGGGGTCATCTACGACCTCACCGACTGGACCGACAAATACCAGCCGGACCTTTTCAACAAGCAGTGGGGCGTGGTCTTCCCGGCCAGCCACCATGCCCAGCTCTACAACGGCCGCGTGGCCGGACTTTTAAACGACGGCGACCAGATCACGCTACTGTGCCGCTCGGATTATCTGGACAACCCGGACAAGAAAAAGGCCTTCGCGGACAAGTACGGCTACGAGCTTGCCGTGCCCCACACCTGGAAGGAATACTACAACCTCGCCCAATTCATGCATGATCCGGCCAAGGGCTTCTACGGCTCCCTGGAATACCGCTCCCCCTACTACGTCAAGTGGATGTTCATGCAGCGCCTGGTGTCCAAGGGCAAGCTGTACTTCGACGCGGACATGAATCCCACCTTCAACTCCGAGGAAGGCGTGGCCGCCCTGGAAGACATGCTGGCCATGAACGCCTACCTGCATCCCGACGCCTTCAGCTTCACCTGGTCCTCCAACTACAACGCCTTCGGACGCGGCGAAGGCTTCATGAACATCGTGTGGCCGTCGGGATTCAAGTATTCCATGGCCCCCTCCACCGGCCCGGCCACCACCGGCAAGATCGCGGCCACGGTCATGCCCGCCGACACCTTGAAAGACGGCAGCAAGCTCTACGCAGGCCTTTTCTGCTGGGGCTACGGCTATGCCGTGTCCAGGTATTCCGCCAACCCCGAACTGGCCTACGCCTATTCCCAGTGGATGACCTCCCCGACCATCTCGGCCGACGCCATCCCCTACCTGGGAGGCTATTCCGACCCCTACCGGGTCAACCACATGCTCGAACCCACCGAGCGGTTGGTGCAAACCTATACCAAGCCGTACTTAAAGACCCTCTACGACAACATGGTCAACACCGTGCCGGACTTCTGCCTGCCCGGCGGCTTCGAATATCAGGACGCCCTGGACAAGCAGGTCCACGCCTGCATGACCGGCGAGAAAAAGCCCAAGGAGGCCCTGGAGGCCGCCGCCCATTCCTTTGAACGGATCACCAAGCGCATCGGCAAGGACAAGGTGCGCAAGTCCTGGCTGGCCCTGGCCAAGAACCTGGCCGAGCCCATCAAGAAGGCCAGCGGCGCGGACAAGTGGCCCGACGCCTAGCAGGGACGGGGCGCGTCCAGTCCCGACGCATCCGTTGCTGATCGTTGTACGCTCGTTGTCTTTGAGACCGGCGCGCCCGAGCGCCGAAACCGCGCCCCCCCGGCTCCCCAGGGGCCTGGGGGGCGCAAAAAGGCAAATGTTTTGAACCCACCCGTCGCGACATCCTCCGACGCCCCGGACCTTTCCCCTGCCGCGCCGCACGGCGGGGGAAAGCCTGCCCGGGCAAAGGGCGGCAATATCGGCCTGGCCCTGACCCTGCCGGGACAGATCGTCTCCGTCCTGGTCCTGGTCATCCCGCTTCTGGTGGCCCTGTACATGAGCTTCACCGACTGGTCGCCCACCCGGGGCTCCCTGTTCGACGCCGAGTTCGTGGGGTTTGAGAACTACAGCGAACTGCTCATCTGGGACACCCGGTTCCTGTATGCGGTCCTGCGCACCCTGTGCATCTCCGCCGTCTGTCTGGCCCTGGAATTCACCTTCGGGCTCTCCCTGGCGGTGCTGTTCATGCGCTCGTTTCGGGGCAAGTCCCTGCTTTTTTCCGCCTTTTTGACGCCCATGATGATCCTGCCCGTGGTGGTCGGCTACATCTTCTGGATGCTGTTCCAGTCCAGCGGCCCGGTGAACCAGATCCTCGAATTCGTCCTTGGACCCGACGTGGCCCTGGAGTGGTTCCGCAGCGCCCCCCTGGCCGTCACGGCGGTGATCATCACCGAAGTCTGGCACTGGACCCCGCTGTTTTTCCTGATCCTTTTGTCGGGCCTTAATTCCGTGCCGGAAAACCCGGTGCGCGCGGCGGTCATCCTGGGGGCCAACCCCCGCCAGGTCTTCTGGCGGGTGATCATGCCCACGCTCAAGCCGGTGATCATCGTGGCCTTCGTCATCCGGGCCATGGAGATCATCAAACTTTTCGACGAGGTGTTCATGCTGACCCGGGGCGGGCCCGGCTCGGCCACGGAGACCATAAGCCTCTATATTTACAAGCTGGCCTTCAACGATTTCCAACTGGCCTACGGCGCCGCCGCCGCCTTCCTGGTGCTCCTCGGGGCGCTCGGGCTCATCCACCTGCTGCTGATGCCGGTGCGCAACCAGCTTTTGGAGGTGAAGCGCTGATGCTCTCCAAGAAACTCACCCTGTTCCAGGCGGCGCTTCTGGCCGCAGCCCTGGCCGTGGTGCTGTTCCCGGTGTTCTGGATCCTCATGACGGCCATCAAGCCCCCCACGGACTGGAACGCCTCGCCCGCCATCTGGATGCCGTCGCAGCCCACCCTCGTCAACTTCAAGACCCTCTTCGATCCCGACGCCCTCAAGGAATACGGCGTGGGCGGGGTCAGCCAGTCGGCCACCAAGGCCGTCTTCGGGTCGCTTCTGGCCTCGATCACGTCCACGGCCCTGTCGGTGCTCATCGGGCTGTTCGCGGCCATCGGCATCTCCCGCTACGGGGCCGAGAACAAATCCACGCCGCTGGTCATCCTCTCCGGGCGGATGTTCCCCCCGGCGGCCATCGCCGTGCCCTTCGTGATCATCTTCTCCAACATCGGCTTAACCGACAGCTACGTGGGGCTCATCGCCATCTACGTGGCGGCCACCCTGCCCTTCTCCACCTGGATGCTCAAAAGCTTCGTGGACGACCTGCCCCGGGAGATCGAGGAGGCGGCCATGATCGACGGCACATCACGCATGAAGGCCCACCTCACGGTGACCATCCCGCTGATCCGGGGCGGGCTTTTCGCCACCACCATGTTCATCTTCATCCTCAACTGGTCGGAATTCATGTTCGCCCTGGTGCTCTCCTACAGCAACGTGAGCACCATCCCCGTGCAACTGGCCAAGTACGTCACGGCCACGGCCGGAACCCTCTACGGCGTCCAGGCCGCCCTGGCCGTCCTGGCCATGGTTCCCCTGGTCATCGTCGGCTACCTCATCCAGGGCCATCTGGCCCGGGGCATGACCTTCGGAGCCATCAAACAATGAGCATCCCCAAACTCGAACTGGTGTCCCTGGCCAAAGAATACAACGACGGGGCCGTGGTGGCCGTGGACGGCATCGACTTAAGCGTGGCCCCCGGGGAGACCATCGCCCTGCTCGGCCCCTCGGGCTGCGGCAAGTCCACCACCCTGAACATGGTCGTGGGCCTGGAAGAGCCCACCTCGGGCGACATCCACATCGACGGCCTGTCCATCGTGAACATCCCCCCGGGCAAGCGCAACGTGGGCCTGGTGTTCCAGGATTATGCGGTCTTCCCCTCCATGACCGTGCGCCAGAACCTGGCCTTCGGCCTGGTGGTGCGCAAGGCGGCCAAGGACGACATCGACCGGGCCGTGGACGAGGTCGCGGAGCTTTTGGGCATGGGCGGCCGACTCCATGTCCGGGCCCGGGATCTCGGCGGTTCTGAGATGCAGCGGGTGGCCATCGGCCGCACCCTGGTGACCAAGCCGGCCGTGCTGCTCTTGGACGAACCCCTGTCCAACCTGGAGGCCGCCGCCCGGTTGACCATGCGCCGGGAACTGAGGCGTCTGCAAAGCGAAATCGGCCTGACCATCATCTACGTCACCCACGACCAGATCGAGGCCCTGTCCCTGGCCGACCGCATCGCCGTGATGCATGCCGGAAAGATCCTTCAGGTGGAAAAAACCAGCGTCATCTGTGAACGCCCGGACCACGTCTACGTGGCCGGATTTTTAGGCTCGCCGCCCATGAACCTGCTCGCCGGGGAGATCGCGCCGGGCGCGTCCGGCGCGGCGGGACCGGCGTTTACTCACGGCCCCCTGACCCTGGCCCTGCCTGCGGACTGCCCCCTGGGCAAAGGCTCGTACACCCTGGGACTGCGGCCCGAATCCCTGCGGCTGGTCCCGGAATCCGAAGCCCCCCTGGCCGGGACGGTCTCCCTGGTGGAATTTCGGGGCGGCGACGTGGTGGTCACCGTGGATGTCGCCTCGGTCAAGCTGGATGTCATCCTTCCCGCCACCGAGCGTCCCGCCATGGGGCAGTCCGTGGGGGTGGATTTCGACCCGGATTCCCTGGTCTTTTTCGGCGGCGACAGCAGCCGCAGACTGGACGTACGCCCCATGGGGAGGCCCCTGTGAACGACACCGCGCATGACGGCCGGACGGCCCCGGTCCTGGCCCTGGAAAACCTGACGAAAAGCTTCCGGGGCAAGATCGCCCTGGACGGGGTGTCCTTCACGGTCCCCAAGGCCTCGCTGACGGTCATCCTGGGCCATGCCGGGGCGGGCAAGACCACCACCCTGCGCCTCATCGCCGGGCTGGACCAGCCCGACGCCGGGCGGGTGCTCCTGGCGGGCCGGGACGTGGCCGGGTGGGAGCCCAAGGACCGCGACATAGCCATGATCTTCGACAATCTGGCCCTGTATCCCAATAAAACCGGCTTCGAGAACATCGCCAGCCCCCTTCTGATCCGAAAGACGCCCCGGCCGGAGATCGCGGAGAAGGTCCAGGCCATGGCCAAGGTGCTGAAAATCGGCCACACCCTGGGACGGCTCCCGGCAACCATGAGCGGCGGCGAGCGGCAGCGCATCGCCCTGGGCCGGGCGCTCATCCGGACGCCGAGCCTGTTTCTTTTGGACGAACCCCTCTCCAGCCTGGACGCCAAGCTGCGCATCGAACTGCGCGCCGAACTGCGCCGCCTGCAAAGCGAGCACGGCTATTCCTTCCTCATGGCCACCCCGGACTTCAACGAGGCCCTGGCCATCGCCGACACGGTGGTCATGCTGCGCCAGGGCAAGGTGGTCCAGATCGCCACGCCCCAGGCGCTCTACGACCAGCCCGTGGACCGGGAGACGGCCCGGGCCGTGGGCGCGCCGCTGATCAACATCCTCCCGGCCCGCCTCGATCCGGAGGGGAAGGGCCTGCTCATCTCGGGGTGGCGGCTGCCCGTCCCGGGGCATCTGCATGCGGCCCTGGCCGCCGCCCCGGACGGGTTCGAGCTGGGCATCCGGCCCGAGAACCTGGGACTGGCCGACCTCTCCGGGGCGGATCTGACCGGAGTGGTGTCCGATATCGAACCGCTGGGCCTCAAATCCGTGCTGACGGTGAAAAAGGGCGAGCCCGAAGTGCGCGTCCTGGTGGAGAGCGCTACGGCCAGGACCGTGGCCGTGGGCCGGGAGGTCGGCCTGTGCGTCAAGTTTCCCGCCATGCTGCACGCCTTCGATCCGCTCTCCGGCCGACGCCTGACGGCCTGACGGCTGGACCTCCTGAAACCATGGAACGCGTGTCCGGGCCGAGGCGGCCTTGAGGATGGCATGATCAAGATATTCGTCACGTACCGGTGCAACCTGGCCTGTCCCTACTGCTTCGCCACGCGGATGCGGCAGGAATACCCCGGGGACATGACCCGGGAGACGTTCGCCCGGCTTTTGGAGTGGATGCGCGGGGCCGGGCTCCCGGCGGCGGCCTTCATCGGCGGTGAACCGACCCTGCATCCGGAACTGCCGGAGATGATCGAGGCCACGGTGGCCGCAGGCATCCCGGCGGCGCTTTTCACCAACGGCCTGTTCCCGGTCTCCCTGGCGGATCGCCTCGCCCCCCTGGTCTCCAACTTCGTGGTCAACTACAACGACCCCGCCGGATACGCCCCGGCCCAGGCCGCCATGCTCCACGCCACGCTTACCCGGCTGCGCCAGCTCGGGGCCAGGGTGGCCTTCTCCAAAAATTTCTCCCGGCACGGCCTGGACTACGGCTATCTGCTTGAGGCCCTGGACCGCTACGGCGTGACCACCGTGCGCTACGACATCTCCCGCCCAAACCACGACGCGGACAACGACCATTTCACCCTGGACGACACCCGGCTGGTCATGTCCCATGCAGCCGCCTTCGTGAAGGCCTGCGAGGCCCGGGGGGTGCGCACCGGACTGGATTGCAGCGTGCGCCTGTGCGACCTGTGCGACGAGGATCGGCGTTACCTGGAGCGGGTGTCCATGAAGTTTTCCGGGGTCTGCCACCCCTGCGCGGACGTGCATCCCGACCTGTCCGCCTCCTATTGCCTGCCCATGCGCGGCATCAGCGTTCCCGACGTGACGGCCTTTGCCGATCATGCCGCCCTCATGTGGCGACTGGCCGAGGCGGCGCGGCCCATCCGGCTTGCCAACGTCTCGGCGGCATGTTTCGAATGCAAGGACTTCATGCGGCGCTGCCAGGGAGGCTGCATGGCCTTGATGCGGACCGCCTTCCCAAAAACAGGGGACGGCGCGGCGGGCGGCGCCCGGCAGGCCGCCCCGGCGGAGGCCGAAAACCCATGAGCGACGTCAAAACCGTGGTCACCACCTGCACCAGGGACTGCCCCAACGCCTGCGGTCTGGTGGCCACAGTCCGCAATGGCCGGTTGACCGGACTGGCCGGGAATCCCGACCACCCGCTGACCCGGGGCGTGACCTGCGTCAAGGCCGCCCGCTACGTCAAACGGGTCTACGGCCCGGAACGCATCACCCACCCCATGATCCGGGTGGGCGGCCGCTGGGTCCGGGCGGGTTGGGATGAGGCCCTGGACCTGGTGGCCGAACGCCTGAAGACATACGCTTCAGAATCCGGAACGGAATCTATTTTGTATTACCAGGGGTATGGCGAAAGGACGGCGCTTAAGCTGCTCAATAAGTATTTCTTCAACCTTTTCGGCGGAGTGACCACCCTGCGCGGCTCCCTGTGCGGCGGCACCGGGCAGGCCTCCCAGAACCTGGACCTGGGCGAACGCATCTCCCACGACCCCCTGGACCATTACCACAGCCAGGCCATGGTCCTATGGGCCAGAAACCCCGTGTCCACCAACATCAGCCTCACGGCCATCGCCCGGGACATCCGCAAGCGCGGGGGCACGGTGCTGCTCATCGACCCCATGCGCAGCAAGTCGGCGGTCCTGGCCGACCACCATATCGCCCCCCGGCCGGGCGGCGACGTCTTTCTGGCTATGGCCGCCGCCAAACTGGTGCTGGCCGCCGGGGCCGAGGATCGGGAGTTTTTGGCCCGGCATGCCGTGGGCGTCGAGGCCTATCTGGAGATTCTGGCGGGCTTTGCCGTGGACGATCTGTGCCGCCGGGCCGGGGTGTCCCGGGGGGAGGTGGAGCTTCTGGCCGAGACGCTCATGGCCAAAAAACCCGCCTCCATCCTGCTCGGCTGGGGCCTGCACCGCCATGAATACGCCCACTACGGCATCCGGGCCATCGACGCCCTGGGGGCCATCTGCGGCAACCTGGGCGTGCCCGGCGGCGGGGTCAGCCAGGGCTTCGAGGAATACGGCCCCTACGACCAACGCCTGTGGGGCGACGGCCTCAACCCGCCGCGCCGCACCCTGCTTTTGCCGGTCATCGGCCAGGAGATCCTGGCGGCCAAAGACCCGGCCATCCGCATGATCTACGTCACGGCGGCCAACCCCCTGTGCATGGCCCCAAATACCGCCTCGGTGGCCGCCGCCTTCCGCAAGGCCGAATTCGTGGTCTATTCCGGCCACTTCATGGACGACACCTCGGACTTCGCCCACGTCTTTCTGCCCGCCACGACCTTCCTGGAAGAAACCGACGTCATGGCCAGCTACGGGCACAACTACGTGGGACCGGTCAATCCGGCCATCGCGCCCCGGGGCGAGTGCAAATCGGAATTTCGCATGTTTTACGAACTGGCGGCGCGTTTTCCCTTTGCGGACCTGTTCCGCAAAAGCGAGGACGCCTGGCTGCGCGAGTTGTGCGCCCCGGTGTGGGAGCAGGGCGGCGACCCGGAAAGCCTCCGGAAGGAGGCCTTCCGCCTCCGCGCCCCCATGGTCCCCTATGCGGACAAGGTCTTCCCCACGCCGTCGGGAAAATTCCAGTTCATGACCGCGTTTGATCCGTCCCACATTCCCGAGCCCGACCCGGCCTATCCCTACCGGCTTCTGACCATCGCCCCCCACGGCTACATCTGCTCCGAGAGGACCATGGCCGACCACGAGCCCCTGCCCGTGGTCCGGCTGGCGGCATCCGAGGCCGCCCGGCTGGGTCTGGCCGACGGCAGGCCGGTTGTGGTGAAAAGCCCGCTTGGCGAGGCCCTGGCCACGTTGCGTGCGGAGGAGGGCCTGCGCCCGGACATCCTGGTGGCCGACCGGGGAGGCTGGACCAAGGCCGGGCACGGCCTCAACCGCCTGACCAGGGATATGGCCAGCCGGGTGGGCAACGGCACGCCGTATTACGAAACAGCCGTCACCGTGTGCCCTGTCCCGAAGAACGGCATGGCCGGGAAGCGCATCCTGGTGGTTATGCACAGCGACCGGGCCCCGGGCGGGGATTTCTCCAAGGGGCTGGCCCGGTTGGGCGCCATCCTGACCACGGTCCAACCGGCCGAGGGACAAAAGCTTCCCCCGTCTCCCGAGGGGTTCGAGGCCCTGGTGGTCCTGGGGGGGCCGCAGCATGCGTTCGACGATGCGGCGTCGCCCCATTTCCCGGCCCTGCTTGCGCTCATGCGGGCCTTTGACGCCGAGAAACGGCCCGTGGCCGGCATCTGCCTGGGGGCGCAGCTTTTGGCCCGGGCCCACGGCGGCAGGCCGTGGTCCATGGGCCGGTTGGAATTCGGGTTCACGCCGCTTACGACCACCGCCGACGGCCGGGTCGATCCCGTGCTGGGGCCTGCCCTGCCCCTGCCCCGGCTCATGGAGTTTCACGAGGACACCTTCGACCTGCCCCCGGGGGCCATGCCCCTGGTCACCGGGCAGGACTGCCCCAACCAATGCTTCCGGGTCGGGACCGCCTCCTATGGCTTCCAGTTCCACCTGGAGGTCGATTCGGTGATCGCCAGCAACTGGATCACGCTCTTCCGGCAGGGGGGCATCGACACCTACGCCCCCTACCGGGAGGCCTACGGCGAGACGTATTTCGCCGAGCTTGCCGCCGACCTGCCCGTCCTTGTGGCCGAATCCCAGGAATTCTGCCGTCGGGTGGTCCGGAACTGGCTGGCCCTGGTCTGAGGCGCCGACCCCGCGCCGACCCCCCGTCCCCGCCCAGTCCGCAGGCCCGGGCGCGCTCCGTGTGCGCCCGGGACCGGCTTCTCCCGGAAAAACTTCAGAGTCCTGTCAACACCGCGCTCCGTGTGCGCCCGGGACCGGCGCCAACGGCGGCCGCATGACCAAGACCGCCGCACCGCGCATCCGCGTGCTCCCGGGGCCGGCCGTTCCGTCGCCGTCTTCGCCGATCCGCATAAAATGTGCTGTAACGATGCACCGCCACATGGCGCCCCTTGCGTAAATATCTTGTCTTTCCCTCCTGCTGCGGGCAAGGCGCGACGCAGCCCTCTTCCTTTTCACGCAACATCGACGCCCAGGCCGGAAAATACTTGCTGTAAAAGATACCGGCAGGGTTGAAACAATTGGCAACCTCTGCTTGGCGTGCTACATGTCGCACAATCCAGACCGGACATCGCCAAAACCAGGATCGCCATGTCAACCGCCATCGCTCTTATACAGAACATCGCCCTGCTCCTGACTGGGGCGCTTCTGTTCGAGGCCCTGATGCAACGGCCGCGCGGGACAGCGGAAAACCTGCCCAGGCAGATGACGCTGGGGGCGGGACTGGGCGTGTTGGGCATGGTGGTCATGCTCACGCCCTGGACCTTTTCCCCGGGCCTGGTTTTCGACACCCGCTCGGTCCTGGTCGGCATCTCCGGCCTGTTTTTCGGCGCCGTGCCCACCCTGACGGCCATGGCCATGACCGCCGCCTTCCGGCTCTCCCAGGGAGGGACCGGGGCCTGGACCGGGGTGTCCGTGATCCTGGCCTCCGGAGCCATCGGGATCGCCTGGCGGCATCTGCGCGGAAAGCCCCAGGAAAAAAGCCGCCCGTTCCGGGAGCTGTTCCTTTTCGGCCTGGCCGTTCACGTCGCCATGCTGGCCCTGATGCTGACGCTCCCCTGGGACACCGCCCTCTCCGTCCTGTCCCGCATCTCCCTTCCGGTGCTTGCGATCTACCCCCTGGGCACGGCGCTCTTCGGGACCATGCTCGTCAAAAGGATGCAGGGCGAACAGGCCGGGGCCGACCTGAAGGCCAACGAGGCCCGGTACCGGCTGCTGGTGGATACCGCCAACGAAGGAATCTGGTCCATGGACGCCGCGCATGCGACCACCTTCGTCAACGAGAGCATGGCCGACATGCTGGGATATTCGCCCGGCGAGATGCTGGGCCGACGGGTCGAGGACTTCTTTTTCCCCGAGGACATGGCGGGCCACTCCCAGCGCATGCAGCGGCGGCACGCCGGGGACGACGAGATCTATGAGCATCGTTTTCGGCGCAAGGACGGCTCCGAGCTGTGGGTTCTGGTGGCCGCGAAGGTGCTCAAGGACGACGTCGGCCGGTTCGTCGGCTCGTTCGCCATGTTCACGGACATCACCGAACGCAGGCGGGCCGAGGAAGACTTGAAAAATGAGTTCGCCCGCCGCCGCGCCCTGATGGACTCCAGCAACGACGGCATCGTGGTCATCAACGCTGAGCACCAGGTCGTGGACGTGAACCGGCGTTTCGCCGACATGCTGGGATACGGTGTTGACGACGTGATGCGGATGCATGCCTGGGATTGGGAAGTCCATCTGACCGAAAAGGACATCCGCGCCGATTTTGCGGATTTGACGCTCTTTAACAGCGTGTTCGAAAGCCGCCACCGGCGCAGGGACGGATCGGAATACGACGTGGAGATCAGCGCATGCGGGGCCTTGGTGGCCGATGAACCTCTGGTGCTCTGCATCTGCCGGGACATCACCGAGCGCAAGCGGATGGAAGACGTGCTGCGGTTTCTGGCCCAAACCGGCAGCGGGCCCGCCAGCGAGCCCTTTTTTCATGCCCTGGCCAGATATCTGGCCCAGAACCTGGGCATGGACTTCGTCTGCATCGACCGTCTCGAAGGGGAAGGATTGACCGCCCGGACGGTGGCCGTCTGGTGCGACGGCCATTTCGAGGACAACGTGGCGTATGCCCTCAAAGACACGCCCTGCGGCGCGGCGGCGGGCAAGATGGTCTGCTGCTTTCCCGCCAACGTGTGTCAACTTTTCCCGCGCGACCAGGTGCTTACGGAACTTCGGGCGGAAAGTTATGTCGGCGTGACCCTGTTCGGGCACACCGGAGCGCCCATCGGCCTGATCGCGGTCATCGGGCGGCAACCGCTGGAAAACCGTTCGCTTGCCGAATCTACCCTGAAGCTGGCGGCCGTCCGGGCCGCCGGGGAAATGGAGCGCATGGACGACGAGGCGGCGCTGCGCCAGGCCAAAGAGCAGGCCGAGGCCGCCAGCCAGGCCAAGTCGGAATTTTTGGCCAACATGAGCCACGAGATCCGAACCCCGCTCAACGGCGTTCTGGGCATGCTCCAGCTCATGAAAACCACGTCCCTGGACGCCGAGCAAGTGGGATACGCCGACATGGCCATCCAATCCAGTCGGCGGCTGACCCGGCTGCTCTCGGACATCCTGGACCTCTCCCGGATCGAGGCCGGGCGGCTGGCCATCCAGGCCGATCCCTTCAGCCTGTCCGGGGCGCTGTTCGCGGTGGAGCAGCTGTTCCTCCCGGCCGCACGGCAGACCGGCGTCTCCTTCCAGGTCCGCATCGATCCGGCCCTCCCCGACAACCTGATCGGCGACACCCTGCGTCTCCAACAGGTGCTCAACAACTTCGTGGGCAACGCCTTCAAGTTCACCTCTTCCGGCAGCGTGGCCGTGGAGGCCTCGCGGCTGCCGTTGTCGACCCCGGGCCGCTGCCGCATCCTGTTCACGGTATCGGACACCGGGTGCGGCATTCCCGAAGACACGCTTGAGACCTTGTTCACGCCGTTTATCCAGGCCAGCGCGGGATTCACCCGGACCCACCAGGGCGCAGGCCTGGGCCTGTCCATCTGCAAGCACCTCGTGCGCCTCATGGGCGGCGAGATCGCGCTGGACAGCACGGTCGGCGAAGGGACGACCCTGTACGTCACCCTGCCCTTCGTCGTGGCGGCCCCCGGCGACACCCTTTCCAACCGGCCAACATCCCGGTTCGCGTAACAAACGCCGACGCCTGGAACCGGCCGAAGCCCGGTCTCAGATGGCCGCCCCGAGCACCATGTTGTCGCGATGCACGGCCTCGGGATAGGAGGCCTGGCCGAGCACCTGGGCGATGCGGTTGCTGCGCAGGCCCATGATTTTCAAAAGATCCGCCGCGCCGTAGTTGGACAGCCCCACCCCCACGGCCTCGCCGTCGGCCAGGACGATGCGCACCGGCGCGCCCACCCCGAAGTCCCCGGCCACGTCCACGATCCCGGCCGGAAGCAGGCTCTTGCCGCCTTCGCGCAAGGCCCGGGCCGCGCCCGCGTCAATGACGATGTCGCCCTTGGGGTCCAGGTTGTAGGCCAGCCAGTATTTGCGCCGGGAGATGGCCTTTTTCTCCGGGGCCACCCAGGTGCCGATCTCCTCCCCGGCAAAGGCCCGGACCATGGCCCCGGGGTCGCGGCCGCACAGGATCAGGGTCGGCGTGCACAACTGGGCCGCGCGCCTGGCCGAAAGAAGCTTGGAATGCATGCCGCCGGTGCCCATCAGGGTCTTTTGGCCGCACATGGCCGGGATATCCAGGGAACCGATGTCCGGGATGCAGGCCATGGGCGGGGCGTCCGGGGCCTCCTCGGGATTGTGCGCGAACACCCCCCGGGCCGAGGTCAGGTTCACGAAGAGATCCGCCCCGATCACCCCCACCAACAGACCGGCCAGACAGTCGTTGTCGCCGTAGACCAGTTCCTGCACGGCCACGGAATCATTCTCGTTTATGATGGGGATGACCCCGAAGTCGAACAGGGTGCGCAGGGTGTTGCGTAGGTTGAGGTAGCGTTCGCGCGACTCCAGATCGTCGCGGGTGAGGAGCACCTGGGCCGCCGCCCGGCCGTGGCGGGCGAATTCCTGGTCGTAGGCATGGATCAGGCGGCTTTGCCCGATGGCCGAGGCCGCCTGGCGATGCGGCACCAGGGAGGGATTGTAGTGGGAGCTGATGACCCCGCGCCCGGCGGCCACCGCGCCGCTGGAGACCATGAGCACGTCGCGGCCCTCGCCCGAAAGCGCGGCCACCTGCCGGGCCAGGTCGGCCACCACGGCCTGATCCACACCGTCCGGGCCGGCCAGTACCGCGCTGCCCACCTTGACCACCACCCGCCGGGCCTCGGCCATCACCCGGCGGCGCTGCTCCCGCCAATCCGTCTCGTCCATGGCGTCTTCGTCCTTCACCGTATTTTCGGGATGTCGGTATTTGAAAAAATGATGGCGCGGGCATGGCCCGGCATCAGGCCTCGGTGTCCGTCACCCGGCCTGTGGAAAGTTCTCCGGGCGCGGCGTCGCCGCCGGAGGCCGTGGACGGGGACGCCATGCGGCGACTCTCGGCCAAAACGCCCGATCCGGTCGCCTCGACCCGGGCCACATCGGCCTTGACCGAGGCCTGGACCTTCTCCAGAAGCGGTACGAAGCCGTAGGTCTCGGGAAAAAGGGGCAGTGGTTCGCTCATGGCCGCCGCATCTCCTGGGCAGGGTCGGGTTGCGCCGCCATCCGGGGGCACGCGGACAGTGGTAGCGCCTTGGCGCGTCCCGGGCAAGTGGCCGGGCGACGATTGCGGAAGGGGGCTTTTCCCAAACACCCACGCATTTCTACAAAGAGGCATGCACCCTATCGACAAGGATCATTTATGGGAAACGCCCACGGCGGGGAGGGCCGCCTCAGGACAGGCTCTCCAGAAGCTTCTTGGCGGGCTCGTAGCCAGGGTCCAGGTCCAGGGCCATGCCCAGGTATGTTTTGGCCTCCACGGGCTTTCTGACCCGGTGCAGGGCCATGGCGATGTTGTATCCCACCGACGGCGCCTGAAGCACGATGGCCCCGTCGGCCTGCAGGGCCTTCTGGAACGAATCCCAGGCCTTGTCATAGGCCCGGCCATCGGCGTAGGCCACCCCGATGTTGTAATATAGTCCGGCGTCGCCCGGGGCCAGATTCAGGGCCTTGGCGTAGTTGTCCACCGCCTCGCTCCATTTCCCCTGCTTGCGCAGCACGATGCCCCGGTTGTTGAACATCCACAGGTCGTCGCGGGTCAACTCCACGCCTTTGGCGTCGATGGCCTCGGTCATGTAGGCCAGGGCCAAATCCTCGTCCTTCTCGCCGATCTTGCGGGCGATCTCCATGAGCGACTCGCTGACCATGTCCGCCGCCACCCTGCCCACCACCTTTTTGGCCTGATCGAAATAATCCCGGGCCTTGTCGGTCTCGTCGCGGGCAAGGTAGGTCTCCCCGATCTCCACCTTGCGCTCGAAATTCAGCGGCGAGAGGGTGTCGAGCTTGTTTAAAAAAAACAGCTTCTTGTCCGTGTTGCCGGTCTCGTGGCATAAATCCACGAGCTTTTTTAAGGGCTCGATATACAGTTTTTCGCTCTTGTAGGCCTTGAGGTAGTGGACCTCGGCCTCCCTGTGGTTGCCCCGACGCAACTCCAGGTCGCCCATGAGCAGATGTCCCTTGAGGCTGTCCGGCTTGATCTCGAAGATGCGCGCCGCCAGGGCCTCGGCGTCGGCCAACTCTCCGCTCTCCAGGAGGGCGGCGCAGCGGTCCATGAGCACCCCCAGTTGGGTGTTGGGACGGATGGCGAAGGCCGCCTTCTCGATGATGGCGTTGGCCGAGATGGGTTTGGTGATGAAGCTGTCTGCGCCCACTTCGTGGGCCAGGATGATCTCTTCCCGGGAGGTCTCGCTGCTGACCACGATGATCTTGGTCTTGTCGGCGTAGAAGCTCTTGAGCACCTTGACGGCCTTGATGCAGGACGCCTTGCGCATACGGCGCTCCAGAAAGACGAGCAGCGGCACGGCGGCCTTCTCGGCCATTTTCCCGGCCAGGGTGACCACGTCGTCGTATTCCTGGACCTCCCGGCAAACACTGCGGACATCCTGCTTGAGTTGGGAAATGGTGAAACGCAACGCCTTGACGAAGGCCTCGTCGTCACTGCACACCAGCACCGCTCCGCCCTCATTGAGGTAATCCAGAACGATCTTCTCGTATCGCTTGGCAGTCTGATCGGTCTTTAAACGCATAACGGCGTCCATGCCCCCCCGGCTCGGAGATTCCAGGCGCGAGGCGCGCCACATAACCGTCTCAATCCTCGGCAGCGCGGCGTTCCCGCCGCAACATCTCCATCAGTTCCGGTTCCAGCTTGAAAAGCGTGCTCTCGGTCTCGGGGGAGGCATACACCGGCACGGCCTCGGGGAGGCCTTCCCCGGCCTGGGCGATCCTGGCGGCCAGACCATGGTCCACGACGGTTCCGGCCCTCGCTGCCAGCTCCCCGCCAATGCGCAGGTCATCGGCCAGGACCATGCCCGGCACGACCTCCCCGGGCGCCGCCGAGGTGCGGGTGAAGCCTTCCCGGGCCTGGGCCAGGGTGGCGAAGGCCTCGAAAATGCGGGGGTCGTACCAGCCCGTGCGCTGCCGCATGGCGGCCAGGGCCTGGGCCTTGGTGCGGCCCGAAGAAATCAGCGTATCATAATCCAGGGCCACCTTCAAAAGCCTGGCCCCCAAAGGGATGTCCTGGCCGCTCGGGCCGCCCTGGGGAGGCCCCGAGCCGTCATAGCGCTTTTCCTGGTGCCGGATGACCCCGACCACCTCGTCGAGGCGGGGGATGTTCATCAACAGGTCGCCGGCGATCCTCGGATGCTGGTCGAAAAGGCTCTGCCGACGCGGGTCGAGTCCACCGGTCTCCAACATATCCGCAAGCATCCGCTCGGGCAGGGCGGCGCAGCCGATCTGGGACAGCATGACCGCCAGCTCCAACCGCCAGGGCTCCGGGATGCCAAGATATCCGGCCACATCCAAGACGATGCGCTTGACCCGCACGGATCGTCCATGGGCCTTGGCGTTGAGCAGGGCCAAAAGATCCGTGAGCACCTTGATGGTGCCGCGCAGCGTCCCTTTGAGAAACGTCCGCTCCGCCGTAACCAGCCCGTATTGCTCGATGGCGGCGGCCAGGGCGGCGTCGAGCTCCTCCTCGGCGCAGGGTTTGGCCAGAAAGCGGAACACGTGGCCGGTGTTCACGGCGTCCATGGCCGACCGGATGTCGGCATAGCCGGTCAGCATGATCCGCACCGTGTCGGGGCAGGCCTTGCGCAGCCTGGTGAAAAACTCCACCCCGTCCAGGCCCGGCATGCGCAGATCCGACACCACCACGGCATAGGGCCCGTTTTCGGCCACGGCCTCCAGGCCCCGCACCGGTCCCAGGGCCATGTCCAGGTCGTATTTTTTGCGCAAAGCCCGGCCATAGGAGGCCAGCGTCTCGGGGTCGTCGTCGACGAATAAAATCCTGCGTCCGCTGGGGGGCACACGCACTCCTTTGTCCCGGCGGGAACTCCTTGGGCGACAGGCCCGTCCGGTTCGCCGCGCGGCTGGCCGGACGGGCCACGTTGATCACATGGATGTGGGGGCAGGGGTCAGCCGCTTGCCCCGGCGTCTTTGCCCTGCGGGCCGTCAATGGGCAACCGGACGGTAAAAACGGTTCCCTGGCCCGGTGTGGTTTCAAAAAAGATGTCGCCCCCGTGCCGTTCTACCACGGCATAGGCCAAAGACAACCCCTGTCCGGTCCCTTTGCCCACCGACTTCGTGGTGAAAAAGGGGTCAAAGACCCGTGCCCGGACCTCCTCGGGGATGCCCGGCCCGGTGTCGGCCACGGAAACCGTCACGGATGCGCCCTGGCGGGCCGTCCGCGCGGTGAGGCTTCCGAGGACGCCGGTTTTGTCCCCGCGCGTCTCCTCCATGGCCTGGGCCGCGTTCAGGATCAGGTTCAAAAACACCTGCCCGATCTCCTGAGGCAGCCCGCACACCGGCGGCAGTTCGGGGTCCAACTCCATGACCAGCCCGGCCGTATCCTTCCATTCGTTGCGGCTGACCAGGAGGGCGTCCTTGACGGCGGCGTTGATGTCGAAAAAGGTCTTTTCCCTGCCGCCGGGGTGGGAAAACTGGCGCATGGCCCGCACGATGTCCGCCACCTGTCGGATGCCCTTGCGGCTGTTGGCCACGGCGGCCGGAATCTCCGTGGACAGATAGTCCAGATCGGCCTCGCGCTCGGCGCCCTCCACGGTTTGGCGCAGCGCCGGCGGCAGACAGTCGCCGCGCCCCTCCCCGAGCTGGCCCAGGGTGGCGAAGGCCTGCCGGTAGGCCTCAACCAGACGCAACAAATCGGCAAAGGCCCCCTCCAGAAATCCGGCGTTGTAGCTTACGTACTGGATGGGGGTGTTGATCTCGTGGGCGATGCCTGCGGCCAGGCGGCCGATGGACTGCATCTTGACCTCGTGGCTGGCCAGGGCCTCGCGGACCTTGATCCCGGTGATGTCCCGGCCAAGGATGAGCACGCCCGGGGGCTGCCCCTCGGGGGAGGAGACGGGGTTGGCCGTCAGCCCCAGGAAACGCTCCTGCCCGGCCGTGCGCAGCCGAATCTCATCCACGCGCACCGCCTCCCCCGTGCGGCGGCAGGACTCGATGGCCTCCCGCACGGGCGCCCAGTCCCAACCGATGTCCAGATCGAAAAGCACCCCCCCAAGGGCCTGGCGTCCGGAAAGCCCCAACAACTCCGCCGCAGCCCGGTTCCAGCGGGTGACGGCGCCATCGCCGTCGAGGCTGATCATGATGGACCCGATGGAGGACAACAGCAGCTCGATATCCCGGTTGGCCTGGCGCAGTTCGCGCTCGGCGGCCTTGCGCACGCTGACGTCCCGGGCGAACAGCAGCACCCCGTCGCGTCCGTCGTCCACCCCTGGCAGACGCGTGGCCGAAAGTTCCAGATATCTCGCCCCGCCCCCGGGAAGCGGCGCCGTCATCTCCTTCATGGGGCAGGCGTGCCCGGCCATGGCCACCTCCGCCGGGCATTCTTCGCACAAACAGCCCTTGTCGGCCAAAACCTCGCGGCAGGGCCTCCCCACGGGGTCGCCGCCCCCCGCGAACCATCCGGCCATGGCCCGGTTCATGCGTAGGACCACCAGCTCGGCGGACAGGATGCACAACCCGTCCGGCACGACATCGAAGACCCTGGCCAGGGAGGCGTCGAGTCCGTCGGCATGGGCGTCTGTGCGTCCGGTCATGGCGCAAGCCCTGACATTTCAGGATCTTCCAGATCCAGGTCCATGCTCCCGGAATCCACGCCCTCATCCCCCGGCACAGGTCCGCCGCGTTCGAGCACGGACAGGAAATCCCGGGCCGGCGCGAAATCCGGATGGCTCACCAGGGCCTTTTCCAAAAGCCTTTTGGCCTGTTTTCCCTGGCCTTTTTCGTAAAACGTCCGGGCGATGTTGTAGAGCAGGTGCTCGTCCTCGCGCTTCACGAGCTTGGCCGCCCGGGTGTAGAACTTCAGGGCCTGGGCGTGCATGCCGTTTTTGCGCAGCCGGATGCCGAACTCGTTGAACAGATGCTTGTGTTCTTCGTCGAAGGCCCCGTCCAGGCCCACCACCCGGCGGAAGACGATGTCGGCGTTGTCCGTCTCGCCCCGGGCCAGATAGGTCAGCCCCAGCCCGAAGGTGCCCCGGATGTGCTCCTCATCCAGGCGCAGGGCGTTTTTGTATTCGAATTCGGCGGAGATGAGTTCCCCGTTGGCCCGGTGGTCGTCGGCCTTCTCCACGCTCTCCGCAACCTGGCGCATGGCCGGGAGCACCTTGTTCAGGTAGACGTCGGGCTCGGGGAGGAAATCCTTGAGCAGGACGTCCTTGGTGATCCACCGGGACTTGCCCACGGGCACGAAGTGCTTGTTGAGCTCACGCACGCACAGGGAGCCGTCGGCCTCTTCTTCCACAAAGGCGTAGATGTGCTGCTTGACCTTGCGTTTGGTGGAGCCAAACCCGATGACCCCCTTGGTCTGGGTGGAGAATACCCCCTTGATGGCGTCCGAAACCGGACGGGACGACGTCGCAACGACATTTTCATCAGAGGGGGGCGACTGGGCGTCAAGCATCCAAAAGCTCCGCAAATTCCAGTTTGTCGCGCGGCGGCACGAGAACCCGGACGCTCACGTCCTGTCGGCCCCCAAGCGCCCCCCGCAACTTTTTGATGGCCATGGCCCCAAGCTCCTGCCCTTTGCTCAATAGCACCTCGCCCGAGAGGTCCAACACCTCCTGATCCAGGAGCATGCCCGGCCTGAGCTGGCTGACGAACAGATGGGCCCGCTCGAACCCGTCGGGAAAATTGATCATGGATTCCATGGCGTCGAGCACGGCCGGGTCGTACCAGCCGCGACGGCCGCGCATGCGCTCCAGGGCTTTTTGGGCCGGTTCCTCGAATTTCCCCGAGGCCGAGGCCATGCGCTCCAGGGTGTCGAAGTCCAGGGCGGCCTTGAGAAGCCTGGCCCCCTGGGGAATGGCCTCCCCCTTCACGTCTCCCGGCGGCAAGCCCCCGCCATCAAAGCGTTTCTCCTGGTAGGACACGACCTCCGCCACCTCTTTGAGGCGGGGGATGTTGGCGATGAGATCTGCGGCGACTTTGGGATGCATGGCGAACTCGAAGGCGAAATTTCCGGACAGGGGCTGGCCCTGATAGGCCTTGCGCAGGATGTCGCGCGGCAGGGCCGCGCATCCGATCTGGGAAAGCATGGCCGCCAGCTCCAACCGCCAGGGATCGGGAAGCCCCATATATTGGGCCAGGTCCATGACCAACCGCTTCACCCGGGAGGATTTTCCGAAGGCCTCGGGGTTGACCATGGCCATGAGGTCGGTGAGCAGCCGGATGGTGCCGCGCACGGTGCCGCGCAAGAGCTCCTTTTCCGCCACAACCAACTGGTATTGGCGAAACGCTGCCGCAACCGCCGCCTCCAGGGCGTCCTCGGGACAGGGCTTGGTCAGGAAGCTGAACACCTTGCTGGCGTTGACCGCCGCCACGGCCGCCGTCACGTCGGCGTATCCCGTGAGCATGATCCGCACGGTCTCGGGGCTTTTCTGGCGCACGTTCTCCAAAAAGACCACCCCGTCCATCCCGGGCATGCGCAGATCCGAAACGATCACCGCGAAACGCATGGCCTCGTCAAACGCAGCCAACCCCTCGGCAGGCCCTCCCGCAGTCATGACCTCGTATTTTTTACGGAAGATGCGCCGGTAGGAAGCCAGCATTTCCGGGTCATCATCAACGAAAAGGACGCGAGACTTGTCCATGTGCTCTCCAAAACACCCCGCCGAAAGCCAAGAAGCCGGGATCGGCCACGCTCTCTGCGTAGTCGATTTTACCCTGCCGCACAAGGGGAGGGCGGCGCGAGGCAGGCCTGCCGTTTCGGGTGGATTCCCTTCGGGATTGACATGTACGGCCCCATGCCGTATATATTTTTAACATCAAGAAAAGTATTGCCGTATTTATCCTCACCTTCTTTCTCAAGTCTTTCATGGCGACAGTTTCGTTTCATTTTCAGACAACCCGGTTTTGCATCGGACAATTGCCTGTCGCAGGAAAAACACGTGACCCTTTCACGCCTTTTCCTGTTTCGCATGACCCGGGCAGCACGTTGCAACACGAGCGGAGTTGCGGAAATATATGTTTAAATTTCCAGATAATTGACCTGGAGGACGTCGCCGCTGTGCGCCAGAACGAGTACGGCGGCGGTAACGGGCGCAAAACGGCGGCATCGAACCGAACACCCCGCGCAGCAGGAGAACAGGATGGACCAGACCACCGCCCACCCGCCCTCCGTGCAGCGATCCTCCGGCATCCAGGTGGAATTGCGGCCAGAGATGCCTGTGGTGCTGCAAATTCCCCGGGACGGGGCCAAGTATTCCAGCAAGATCGTCGGGGTTGAGCCATACAAATATATCATCGCCAAAATGCCCCTGGCCCCCGGCATCCGCACGATGATTTTTCCCGGCCAGGGGCTCACCCTCAAATCCGAATGCGACGGAATCATCTACGGGTTCGACACCGAGATCCTCCACGCGATTCTCAAGCCCGCTGCGCTCTTGCTTTTGGCCTATCCCATGAGCACGGAAAAAATCGAACTGCGCCGCCACAAGCGGCTGTCCTGCCTGCTTCCCGTGCGGCTTGAAAACCCCTTTGCCCACACCCTGGCCTTCATAATGGACATCAGCCTCGGCGGCTGCCGCCTGGTGGTCGACAAAAACGACACCGACGGGATACTCAACGTCATGGCCGGGGACGAGGTAACCATTCTCTCCCTGCACGAGGTGTTCGGCGATGAGGGGTTGCGGGCGACCATCGCCAACACCGCGCACAAAAACCACAAAGCCATTTTCGGGGCGGCCTTTGCGGAGAATGATCCCGACCACGGAAAACGGGTTGCGGCCTTCCTCGAACGCATCGCCGCCCTCATCAAGGATCAAAAGGGCGGCTAACCCCGGACGGGACGTGCGCGTTTCGGGCAACAACCGGCTGCCCCGCACGAGGTCTTGTGGCCCATGGGCTTGCTCCATATCGAACATATCAAACCCGGCATGATCCTGGCCGCCGATCTGCGCACCCCCCTGGGACGATTTCTTCTGCCCAAGGGGGCGGCCGTGACCGAAGAATGCCTGCGCTCCTGCAAGATGTGGGGGGTGGCGGCGGCCGAGATCGAGGGCGTCACACGGCTCCAGGCCGAACGCAAGGCCTTGGCGGCCATCCCCCAGGACACCCTGACGCTCCTAAAAAACCGCACCCGGGCCCTGTTTTCCGGATGCGACGCCAGCCACCCGGCCATGCGCGAACTGGCCCGCCTGCATCTGCAACGCCACGCCATGGCCAGCCTGGACGGCCAGCGGCCTGCCGAGCGCCCCATGCTCCAGGCCCCGGCCGGGACGCGCCACGGTCAAAGGCCCGCCACGCCGCCATCCATGGCCGAGCTCCTGCGCAAGGGGGACCAACTCTTTTCCCTGCCCGCCATTTTCAACAAGATCGTGGAGGTCATCCGCGACCCCACAAGCTCGGCCGCATTCATCGCCGAAACCATCGGCAAGGATCCGAACCTCTCGGCCAAACTGCTCAAACTGGTCAACTCCAGTTATTACGGCTTTCCCGAGCCTGTGGGCAGCCTCAGCCGGGCCGTGATGATCGTGGGCTCCAGCCGTCTGACCAGCATGGCCGTGGGCATCCTGACCATGACCCTCTTCAGGAAAATCCCCAAACGGCTTATGGATGTCATCTCCTTTTGGCGACACGGCCTGGCCTGCGGCGTGGTGGCCCGGCTTGTGGCCGCGCGCCGCAGGGACATGGAGGAGGAGGCGCTTTTCGTGGCCGGCCTGTTGCATGACATGGGGCGCATGGCCTATGTGGCCCAACAGCCCGAGCTCACGGCCGCAGCCCTGTTCGAGGCCCAGTCCAGAGGCGTCCCGATCTTCGTCGTGGAGTCGGAGATATGGGGATTCGACCATGCCGCCCTCGGCGGGGCCATGCTTTCCGCCTGGAAATTCCCCGAGCAACTGATCCGGGCCGTGGCCCATCACCACCAGCCCACGGAGGCCAACCCCGGCCTGGAGGCCTCCCTGGTGCATGTGGCCGACATCATCGCCCACGCCATGGACCACGGCGGCGGCCAGGATTTCCCGGTTCCGCCCCTTGCGGCAGAGGCCTTCACGGCCACGGGACTTCTCCCGGACGACCTGTCCTCCATCGTCATCCAGGCCCAAAGCCAGCTTGACGACATCACCCGCATCTTCATCGAGGAACCATGACACACGACACGCCCCTCCCCGATCCGGACGGCGCAGAGCTTCTGGCCAGGCGTCTGTCGCATCTTGAAGAGGTCTACAACTCCACCCTCGACGCCCTTTCCAAGGCGGCGGCCCTGGGCGATTTTCACATCGGGCTGACCACCGTGGACTCCCCCGTCCCCATCCTTGAGGAAACCGAGCGCAAGGCCCGGGGGCTCGTGCGCCTGACGGCGGTCGCCTTCCATCTGGTGGACGAGGCCACGGGGCAGTTCTACCCGGCCCTGCAATCCCCCCCGCAGGCTGCCGAAACCGTGGCCGCCCTCATGGACACGCTGGTGGAGGATCGTTCCATCGCCTGGTGCCTAAGCCGCAAAAAACCGGTCATCAAGGCCACCGGCGGGCACCGCCTGATCCTGCATCCCATGGCCACCACGACCCGCATACGGGGCTTTTTTTTGGGCATGCTCGACCAGGATCCCAGTTCCATCCCCGAAACCACCCTGGCGTTTTTGTCCATCGTCATGCAGTACGCCGCCGGGGCCCTGGAGAGCTTCGAGCTCTACCGCCTGATCCGGACCACCAACCGCACCCTGGAGCACAAGGTGGAGGAACTCACGGCCGCCCGGGCCAACCTGGAGGCCGAGGTGGCCGAGCGCCGGGAAGTGGAACGCAAGCTGGCCCGATCCCGGGACTTCCACCTCACCCTTTTCGAGAAATTCCCGGTCATGATCTGGCGCTGCAGCGCACTCGGCGAGCACGATTATTTCAACAAAACCTGGCTCACCTTCTTCGGCCGCCCTCTTGAAGAGGAGTCGGGGCGGGGATTTCTCCGCTTCATCCACCCCGAAGACCTCAAAAAGGCCGAGGCCGTCTTTACCACGGCCTGTACCGACAGGTCGGCCTTCGAGCGGGAATTCCGGATCAAAACCGCCGCCGGGGAATATCGGTGGATCTCGGACCACGGACGGCCGTTTTACGACCTGGACGGCAGCTTCGGCGGGTACATCGGGGCCGCCAGCGACATCACCGACCGCAAGCGCATGGAGACGGAACTGCGCTACCAGGCCTTGCACGATCCCCTGACCAACCTGCCCAACCGCAGCCTGCTCATGGACCGCATCAGCCGGGCCCAGGAACGCGCCCAGCGCCACCCCGAATCCCGGTTCGCCCTGGTATTCATCGACCTGGACCGGTTCAAGGTCATCAACGACAGCCTGGGGCATCTGGTGGGAGACAAGCTTTTAGCCTCCTGCGGGGCCCGCCTGAGCGAGGCCGTGCGCGGCCTGGACACCCTGGCCAGGTTCGGCGGCGACGAATTCATCGTGCTTTTGGAGGAGATCGTGTCCCTGGGCGAGGCCATAAAGATCGTCAAGCGCATCCGGGACCGGCTCAAATTCCCCTTCGTCATCGAGGACAAGGAACTGTGGGTCACGGCCAGCTTCGGCATCGTGCTCGGAGGGTCGCGCCCCATGCGGGCCGAGGAGCTTCTGCGCAACGCCAACATCGCCATGTACGACGCCAAAAAACTCGGACGCAACCGGTTCAAGGTCTTTTCGGACAAGATGCTGGCGGCGGCCATGTCCTGGATGAACCTGGAAAACGAACTGCGCACCGGGCTCGTAAACGACGAATTCCATCTGCTGTATCAACCCATCGTGGACGCCGTCGATTACCGGCTGCTGGGATT
>Ga0209467_1001038_pt1 | contig 27532 bp, 23 predicted proteins | sample Higcelwee11metaG_FD_187175 | JGI IMG/M metagenome (GOLD analysis project Ga0209467, IMG submission 187175) | Freshwater pond sediment microbial communities from the University of Edinburgh, under environmental carbon perturbations - High... | ecosystem: Environmental > Aquatic > Freshwater >... | reverse complement strand
TAAAAATATCAAGGAAAATCATTTAGAAAGAATTATGTTTGATTATGATAGCGCTGAAAAAATTAAAAATATTAAATCAAATAAAAAAATAAAAATAATTGAGATTAATAAAAATATTGGCTTTGGAAGCGCAAATAATATAGGGGCCTCAATTAGCGCTGGAAAATATATATGTTTTATTAATCCTGATACTGAAATTTATTCTAATAATATAAAAAATTTGATACTTGAATTTAAAAGTGATCCAAGCATTGGGATAATAGGACCAAAGATAATTCAAGACAGTGAGCTTAAAAAAGAGGAAATTGTTCAGGAGTGGAGTGTTGGTGTAGATTTGGATATTATTGAATTGTTTAGGAGTAAGATGGGAATTTCGAGAAGTAGGAATTTTTGGAAAAGTAAAAAAAAGGTAGAAGTTGATTGGATTACTGGCGCAAGTATGTTTATAAAAAAAACAACATTTTTAAGGGTGGGTGGTTTCGATGAAGAGTTTTTTCTTTATTACGAAGATCTAGATCTCTGCAAGAAAGTAAGGAAACTTGGTGAGAAAATAATTTATTATCCAGATTTTAAAATTATACATTTAGGAGGAAAGAGTAATAATAATAAATATAGTCAAAAAATAGAATACTTTAAATCCCAGGATTATTATTATAAAAAATGGTTTACCAAAAAAAGTTATTTTCTTTTAAGATTCCTAAGATTTTTTTATATTTGGCGATATAAAAATTAAACACATTTGAGATCCTTTTCTTGAGAGAAGGCAAGAATTAGCCAGAAGGTGATTATTCCAAAAGGAGTAGTCCATAGCCAGTGATCAAAAAAAGACAATATTAGTAGAGAAATTAAGATAGCTGAAAATATAACTCGGTTAGTGTTTCTTTCTTTAACTATTTTAAATATCTCTAATAAGGTGAATATTATAAAAAATATTAAAATAGAAAATCCAAATAGTCCAATTTCAGAAAAAATTAAGAGATAAATATTATGAACAGGTTGGATTTCCCATATTTTATTTTGACTATTATTTTTCTTTGAGATTTCTGTATAGTTTCCCAGTCCAACGCCAGTAAAGAAATTTTTATTTATAATTTTTCGCGCATCATTTAGATAAGCACCTCTGTCATCCAGAGATTTTTTCTCTAAGCGAGAATGGATGTTTGATCTTGAAGAGATAATATTTGAATAGGCTACAGAAAAAATAGAAGTTATTATAACGAGAGCGTAAAATATTACAAGGAGATCTTTTTTCTTCTTTGATTTTTCAAAAAATAAGAAATAAAAAACAATTAAAATGGTTCCAATAAAAAGCGCCAGAAAAGAAGATCTTGAAAAAGTTGTCAGAAGAGCTAAAAAATTAATTGGAATTGTAAAAATGAGAAATGTTTTCCAGCGAAGCTCATTTTTGTTGGCTTTAAGATAAGCGCCCAGTGAAAGGAGCAAAATTATTGCAAGCATTCCGCCAAAAATATTTGGATGAGACATGCTACCATAGGTACGTAGAACGCGGAAAGTAGCGCTTTCTATAACTGATGTGCCACCTTGCCAGGGTATATGTTGTGATAAGCCAAGCCATTTATTTGAAAATGTTGATTGGGAGAAAAATTGATAAAGTCCCAATATTGAGGCAAAAGAAACTGATGTTATTAAGGAAAGCGAGAATTTTTTAAAATTTAAGGCAGAACTTTGAATTATTAAAAAAAGAAAAATTCCTAAAATATGGTGCATAAGAAAGTATAGGGCAATTCCTTTATTTAGAGACCAAAAAATTGATATAAAAATCCACAGTGTGTAGGTGATAAGAATATAGAGTATTCTTTTATCTGTGCAAAGGGTTATTTTTTTAAAATTTAAAATGAGCCAAACAAATAAAACAAGCTCAAACAAATATATTCCAATAGTTGCATACTGAAATTTTTCTCCTTCAATAAAAACTTCTTTTAACAAAAAAATAGTTTGCCAAGGCAAAAGGAATACAAAAAGATAAAATATTTTTGCACTTAAGGTGTTAATTGGCATAATTTTTTTTTATGAAATTTAAATTTTTTTCTATAGAAAGTTCTGTATCAATTTCAAATAAATTTTTAATAAAATAAAAGCCATTAATTATATTTTCTTGAATTTTTGCTTTTTCAGCCAATGATTCAATGTCATTTTCAATGCTAAAATCATGATTAGACAGGGCAATTAATCCACTATGGATTTTTTCTAAATTAAAAGATATGCTATTTAGTTGTTCGGGTGAGTCTAGTTTTTCTAGTTTTTTTGTTAGTAAATTGTCAATCTCATCTGGGGTAAATAGTTTTTTCATTAAAGATTTTATTACTAATATTTGTTCATATATTATTTCCTGGGTCTCATTGTAGTTATTTGAATTAGGTTGCTCTGGGGAAGTGGTATTTTTTAAAAATTCCATATAATTTTATTTATAATTTAGTAGTTCTAGTGTAGTCTATTTAAGGTCTTTTTTCAATACAAAAACGGGCTTTGTGACCCGTTTTTGTATTGGTGATATTTACTCTAAGCATTTTTCCAAAGTCCATGAAGATTGCAATATTCTCTAGCAACTAGATTTTCGTTGTATTCTAAGCAAAATTCTGCTTCAGGGAGGTCTCCTGGTTTTAAAAACTTTTTATATGATTTTCCATTGCAGAGCACCTCAATCCATTCTATATAATGAGCTTCTTCCATGGGGTGGGCTATTTCCCCAACTTTAACCTTAATTCCATTTGCAGTTTTTTCAACTATAGGCACATGTTTTTCGGTAGCAGCATCTTGAGTGTTTTCTGTTAATAAGTTCATAGCTTTACCGCAACAAACCAGCTCTCCTCCCCCAACATGAAGTGTTTCTACGATATTGCCGCAAACAGTACATTTGTAAATTTCATTTTTACTTTTTACATTCATAATTTTTTATTTAATATTGTTCACATTTTACTTGATAATAAGCTACCGGATGATCGCAGGCGGGACATCTTTGAGGCGCGTTTTTGCCAGTGTGGGCATAACCACATTTTCTACAAACCCAATTGGTTTCTATTTCTTTTTCAAAGACTGAATTTTGCTCGAGAGTAGCTAATAATTTTAAATATCTTTCTTCATGATGAGCCTCAGCTTTGGCAATAGATATAAGGCGGGCAGATATTTTTGCCAAGCCCTCTTCCTGGGCAATTTTAGAAAATTCTGGGTACATACTTTCATGTTCGTAGTGCTCGCCATTGATTGATGCACGAATATTTTCTATCGTTGAGCTAAGGGTTGTGGGCGCAGATGCTTCAACAATAATTTCTTCATATTTATTTTCGCCCGATTCTTTTTTTAACTCATTTATCATTTTAAAAAGTTGTTTGGCGTGTTCTTTTTCTTGTTCAGCAGTTTCTTCAAAGATGGCTGAAATTTGTTCATAGCCTTCATTTTTAGCAATTTTAGCATACATTGAATAACGATTGCGAGCCTGAGACTCTCCAATAAAGGCTTTGGTTAAATTTTCGATTGTTTTTTGCATGTTTTTACTTGGGTATTAAAATTATTTTTTAGACTTACACTTTGATCCACATTTTTTCTTCTGATCTTTTTTAGCTTTAGTTTTCTTACAAGCCATATTTTTTATTTTATAAATACGTCTTTGGGGACTTACGTATAAAATTTTTAATTATTTATTTTTTACATTTTTTACATATTCCATAAACAAAAAAGCTATAACTTTTAACAATGCCAATTTTTTTTACTTTTTTGGCAATTTGCTCTTGGGGTATTTCAACTTCATCTAGATCAAATACTTTGCCACAGTTATTGCAGAAAAAATGATGATGGTTGCTTAAGTCAGCATCAAACCTCTTGATTTCACCAGCAATTTCCTTAATAATATTATCCTTAGAAAAAAATTCTAAATTTCGATAAACTGTTCCAAGACTAATTCGAGGAAGTTTTTGCCTTACAGCTTTAAAAATTTCTTCGGCGGTAGGATGACTTTTAGTATTTTTTAAAAAATCTAAAATGATGTATTTTTGATTAGTCAGACGTGAGGACACAACTTTATTATTAGTAATTATTCCTAATTAGATATTATTCTTATTTGGGGAGCTTGTCAAGCAGTAAATATTATAAGATACTAAAAAATGTTAAATATTGATTAAAAAATAAATGATTGTAATTTGTCACTATAACGAAATAGCGCTAAAGGGTAAAAATAGAAATTTTTTTGAAAAAATATTATTAGAAAATATAAAGCTTAAAATTGAAAGAAATATTTCATTAGATTCTATAGAATATATAAAAAGGATTTCTGGTAGAATAATTATAAAGCCAAAGGAGGGTATCTTAGAAGAACAATTTTGTTTTTTAAATAGTATCTTTGGAATTACGGGGTTTTCTTTTGCACAGGAGTTTGATCAGGATATGGATAAGTTAAAGGAAGCTTGCTGGAATATTTTAGAGAAAAGAGAATTTGATAGTTTTAGAATCACAGCCTCTCGGTCAGAAAAAAATTTCTTTTTAACGAGTAATGAAATAAATATAGAAATTGGCGCTTTTATCGTAGAAAAAAAATGTAAGAAAGTTGACCTTAAAAATCCTGATGTGGAATGTTTTATCGAATTAGTGAATAATAGAGCATTTGTTTATATGGAGAAGCGCGCCGGTGTAGGGGGTTTGCCAGTGGGAGCAAGCGGAAGGGCCCTAGTTCTTATGTCTGGTGGGATTGATTCTCCTGTGGCAGCTTATTTCGCTCTAAAAAGAGGTGTGGCGGTTGATTATATTCACTTTCATTCATTACCTTACACTAGTGCGGCTTCAAATGAGAAGGTAATTGATTTGGTGGGGGAGTTAAAAAGATTTCAAAATAAATCAAAAATTTTTATGGTTCCTTTGGCACCATTTCAAAAAGAGGTTTTAATGCATTGTCCAGAAAAGCTAAGAATAATTTTGTACCGCCGAATGATGCTTAGAATTGCTGAAAAGATAGCAAGGAATAATAAATATCTAGCTCTTTACACTGGTGAATCTGTTGCCCAGGTGGCTTCTCAAACATTAGAGAATATTTTTGTAATTGGTGATGTTGTAAAAATTCCAATATTGAGACCACTTATCGGCTTTGATAAAGAGGATATAATAAAAAAGGCCCAAGAAATTGGAACTTATGAAATATCAATTTTACCTCATGATGATTGCTGTACTCGTTTTATGCCAAAACATCCTGAAACCAGAGGAAAAATAGGGGAAATTTATCAAGCAGAGGATAATTTGAATGTAGATAAATTAATAGAAGAGGCGCTTGCTAATATTGAAGTAAGAGTGGTTAAATAGCTTTTTCTTTTTTCAAGATGGTTATTTTATTTTTTTGTCCTCGATTATAGCCACCAATCCCACCATCAGAGCGGATTACTCGATGGCAAGGGATTTTAGTGTTATAATTTTTATTTAAAATATTACCTACGGCCCTGAAGGCTCTAGGTGAACCAGCCTCAATAGCAACGTCTTTATAGGTTAGAGTTTTGCCTTTGGGTATCTTCTTGACAATGTTTAGAACTTTTTGCTTAAATGAAATAGCTCTTTTTTCTCTCATGATTATAGATATTATTTTTTCTTTAATGGGGCGTGGAGAGTGGATAGTTTTTTTATGCCCACCTTTCTAAAAACAACAGTTAACTGATCCTTATCACTAGAAATCACTACCCCATCTCCAAATTCTGGATGAGAAACTCGATCCCCGTCTTTGTATGAATTTTTTGATTTTTTATTAAGGGAGCTTTCTTTTTTAGAAATTAAGTCAAGGAGGTCCTTCTTTGTGTTATTAGCGGGCTCTATAAGATGGTCAGAAATATCAGCTATGAAGCGAGATGGTGGATTAACTTGGGTAGATCCAAAGATCGTGCGCATATTGGTAAAAAGTAAATAGACCCTTTCTTCGGCCCTTGTTATTCCAACATACATCAGACGTCTTTCTTCCTCCATTTCTTTGTGGTTAAGCATGCTACGAGAATGTGGCAGAATTCCCTCTTCTAAGCCAGCAATGAATATTATTGGAAATTCTAACCCCTTAGCACTATGTAGGGTCATCATATGAACAGCATTTTGATCCTGGTCTATTTTGTCTGTGTCTGAAACAAGTGAAATTTCTTCTAAGAATAAATCAAGGGAATCTGTGGCTAAATCGTTTTTATATTTTTTAGAGACGCTAAGCAGTTCTTGAATATTTTCAGATTTTATTTCTCCCTCCTCGCCCAGATTGTTTAACATCTTCTCATAATCAGAAAGTTGAAAAACCTTTTTTATTAATTGGGAGAGAGTGGAGCTTTCTTTTAAGATAACAAGCTTATTAATGAGAATACAGAATTCGTAAATAGCGGTGGATTTACTTTTGTTTAAAAGTTTTTCTTCCTGGATAATTTTCCCAGCAGATATTGGATCAAGCTCTTTTTCTTGGGCTATGCTAAGCCACTTACCTAAGGTTACCTTGCCAATGCCCCGCTTGGGTTCGTTAATTATTCTTTCTAGAGAAATTGAGTCATTGGGATTTTGAATAATTCTGAGGTAAGCAACGATGTCCTTGACTTCCTTTCTTTGATAGAATTTAATTCCGCCAATGATTCGATAAGGAATCGAGTGTTTCAAGAAAACCTCTTCTATTATTCTGGACTGAGCGTTTGTTCGGTAAAGAACGGCAAAGTCAGAATATTTTTTGGCTTGGTTTTTGATTAATTTTTTGGCTTCATGAATAATGAATTCAGCCTCATCTTTTTCATCCTCAGCTTCATAGGAGGTAATAAGGTGGCCACTTTTCTTCTCCGTCCAAATTTTCTTTTTCTTCTGATTAATATTCTTAGCTATGATTTCAGCGGCTGCATCTAATATAATTTGAGTGGAGCGGTAATTTTGTTCTAATTTTATTTCTTTAGTTTGAGGATAGTCTTTCTCAAAATTAAGAATATTTCTTATATCAGCTTGGCGCCAACCGTAGATGGCCTGGAAATCATCCCCACAAACCCAAATATTTTGGTGTTTTTGGGAAAGTAATTTAATTAAGCGATATTGGGCATGATTAGTATCTTGATATTCATCTACCATAATGTAACGAAAAAGACTCTGGTAATATTCTAATGTATTTGGAAATTCTTCGAAAATTTTTACAGTTAAGCGAATTAAATCATCAAAGTCAAGGGCATTGTTTTTCTTAAGTTCCTGTTGATATTGTTTATAAACTCGAGCAGCGACTTCTTGATAGTAGCCATTAGCACTTGATTCAAAACTAATTTCATCCAGTAGTTCATTTTTAGCTTTTGAGATAACGGATAACATGCCACGAGGATTGAATTGATCCTTATTAATTTCCAGATTTTTAAAAACTCTCTTAACTAAAGATAGCTGATCTTGATCGTCAAAGATATTAAAAGATTTATTGTAGCCCAATTTATCTATTTCTCTACGCAATATTTTAACACATGTATTATGAAAAGTTCCTATGTGGGGCATACTGCTCATCTTACTTGATGTTTTTTCATTAAGAAGTTTAAATATTCTATCCTTCATTTCCCCAGAGGCTTTATTAGTGAAAGTAACAGCTAATATATTATGGGGCAGAATATTTTTTTCTTTAATTAAATAGACTACCCTGTGGGTAAGGGTTTTGGTCTTTCCGCTACCTGCGCCGGCAATTACTAAAACGGGACCTTCCGTGGTTGAGACAGCTTCTTTTTGTGCTGGATTGAGATCTTTTAAGAGGTTCATGATGTATAAATTTATTATTTTAAATAAGTGCGTAAATCTTTAATAATCAATATTTATCCAAAAATCAATAAATTAATATCTAATTGAATATTAATTTATTGGATGAATATCGATTATCAAATATTATTTTGTTTTTCGATGAAATTTTTTGTGTATTTCTCGAAGTTGTTGGTTCGTAACGTGGGTATATATCTGAGTAGTAGTAATAGATGAATGTCCGAGCATAGCCTGAACGCTTCGAATGTCGGCCCCATTTGACAGCAGGTCTGTAGCAAAACTGTGTCTGAAGGTGTGAGGATGAACATCTTTTATTATACCAGCTTTCTTAGCATAATATTTAACTATTCTTTGAACCGAACGCGAAGTCAGTCGTAAATCGTCTTCTTTTTTAAAGCCAATTTTATTTGTTCTTATGAATAGAGCAGGATCAATGTCGGTTCTCTTATTAAGATATTCTTGTAGAGATTTTTTGGCTGAGTCAGAAATAAAAACGACTCGCATTTTAGAACCCTTTCCTATAATGCTAAACTCCTGATTTTTTAAGCTGATATTATCTATATTAAGTGCTGATAATTCCGATACTCGCAATCCAGCTGAGAATAGTAGCTCAATCATTGCTTTGTCCCTAAGAGACTGAAGGTTTTTGCCAGTAACTGAATCTATTATTCTAACAACCTCCTCAAACTCTAAAAAAGTCATTTCTTTTTGAGGATTTTTGCCAACCTCTATTTTTTCTGCAGAAAGGGTTTCTATATCCCTCTTAGCAAGATATTTAAGAAAGTTTCTTAGGGCGATGATATGAAGATTTTGGGTTATTTTTTTAAGGGGTTTATTTTTTCTATCAGTTAAGCGATTCAGATATAGACGGTAGTTTTTAATTAACTCTTGATTAATTGAAGCTGGTTCAGTTATTTTAGCAAAACTTAAAAATCTATCAATATAATGACAGTAATTCTCAATAGTTTTAGGTGATCTGCTTAGGTCTATCTCGAGATATTCCAGAAAATCTTCAAGGAGTTGTTTGAGTTTGTTTTTTGACATAAATATAGTTTAGCACAGATGGAGAGAAATTTAAAAACTGTCAAGAATGAATATTGACGTTGTTAATAAGCTGTGGATAAGTTCATTGACAAAAACAGTCAAAATACTATACTGGGTTAAGTATAAAAATTAGGGTTCCAATTTAATGAAGGTTGCTTTTTTATTGCAAAATTCTAATAATTTGGGCTAAAAGAAAGATTTTTGCTCTATTTGCAAAAAACAAATTAACGAATTTTTGTTTAAAATTCGAGAAAAAAGTAAAAATTTTCAGACAAAGACCTATAACGCACAAAGAAAACTTGCTCTTTTTATAAAGAAGCATAGGACAATAAAGCTATTACACCTTTTTAGGAAATATTCTGCTTTGGCTGTGGTTGTTTCAAGTGCTGTTTTGGTAACAGCTACAAATATAGCGGCCGAGGGTCAATCTGGCAATCTACTAATCGGAAGCTGGAAAGAGGAATCTAAAAGTAGAGTTAAAAACGATTTAGCAATGGAGGCTGAAAAGAATAAAGAAAATGCGCTTGTGCCAGTTTATTCAGCCAGTAAGGCAGTTGATCCAGATTTTAAAGAAGATGAAAGCAGTGAATTAAGCAGTTTGGATGGTAAAATTGTTAGCGCCCCGTCTAGTCCAGTATTAAGGGATCCTGAGGAAGATGGAGGTGTAGAGGTTTATACAGTGAAGGATGGCGATACCGTAAGTTCTATCGCTCAAAAGCATGACATAACTACAAATACAATTCTTTGGGCAAATGATATTGAGGATGTAGATGAAATAAGGCCTGGAGACCAAATATTTATTTTGCCAATTGCTGGATTAACTCATGTTGTTAAGAAGGGTGAAACTATCGATGATATTGCTAAAGAATATAAGGCAGAAAAAGAAAAAATAATCTCATTTAATGATGATATTGCCGCTAATGGTGAAATTAAGGAGGGGCAAGAAATAGTTATCCCAGGTGGACAGAAAGATTTGCCTACTCAAGTTCAAGAAAATACAGCAGGAATTGATAGAAGAAGCTATGCTACTCCACTGGGGGGTGATCCAAAGATTTCTGGGACAGTTAAATTAGATGGAAAAGCGGGGTCAGGACATAGGTTCCCCTATGGATACTGCACTTGGTATGTAGCTCAAAAAAGATTTGTTCCTTGGGGAGGAAATGCGGGAACTTGGTTGTATAATGCAAAAGCAAGGGGATATAAGACAGGTAAATCTCCAGCAGTGGGATCAATTATGGTTAGTTCTGAATCTTGGTGGGGTCATGTGGCAGTAGTAGAGTCTGTTGGAAAAGGGAGTTTTACCGTATCCGAGATGAATTATAAGGGTTGGGCAAAAACAAGTAAACGGACAATCCCAAATAACAGTAGAGTCATAAAGGGATTTATATATTAAAATTAAATCAATACTTTATATAAAAAAAGTAATTTAAAAATAACTCCACGGGGAGTTATTTTTAAATAGGTAGGGGTTTTTGAGAAATTTTATTTAATCTGGATTTAAAAAATTTTGACAATTATTTTTTTGTGGTATAATAAGAGAGAAATATTTGCTTAGCAAATAAATACAAAAATTATTTTTAAATATAAATGAAAACAAATGAAAAAAAGTCTGTTGCTTTGTTAAAGTTTTTTGGATGCAGAGCAAGCAGGATAAAAAACTCATTTAAGAAGCCATCCAAAAAGTTATTTGGTAAATTGGGTTTGTTTTTGATTTTTGGGGCAATGTTTTTGAACTTAAGCGCTAGCTTTGGCGTACATGATAATAGGGATGAATATATTGCAAAAAATATTAGTCTGGGGGTTAATAGGGCTAGTGCTGAATGGGATTTGGCTAGTATTTTAGGTTCAGGAATGCTTAATACCCCAGAGGGTGCAGCTTTTGATGATAGTTCATCCTTCAATCAAACATTGGTGGCTGCTAATGATGGTACGGGTGATGGGAAGAACATTTTTATTGATTGGATTTTGGTAGCTGTCCTAAATGCCATGAGTGCGTTGTTGGACTTTTCTGGCAAGCTACTTGATATGATGTTGAAACAGGAGTTCTTTGATGCTTTGATAAAACAAAACTCTAGTATTTATAAAGGTTGGACGATCGTGAGAGATACGTTAAATATATTTTTCATGATACTGCTTCTTTTTTCTGCTTTTGCAACAATCTTTCAGGTTGAAAAATACCATATCAGAAAAGTTATAATTATGCTTATCGTAATGGCTCTTTTGGTTAATTTTAGTTTTCCTATTGCAGGATTTATTATAGATTTTTCAAATTCAGCTATGTATTATTTAATTGAACTTACTGCTCCTGGCTCTGGTGCAACACAATCGGGAGTTATGATGCGATTTTCTAGTTTTGGTTCAGTTTTAAAAAACGTTAATGAGCCAAATTCATTAGCAACAACAGATTTGATATTAAGTATAATTTTTCATTTCATTATCTTTATTACCTTTATATCAATAGCGTTAAACTTATTAATAAGAAATCTAGCTTTCGCTATTTTATTGATTCTTTCGCCGGCGGGATTCGCATTTGCTTTTTTTCCAGATACAAAAGGCGTGGCCAATAGTTGGTGGAGTGCTTTATTTAAGTATGCTTTTTTGGGTCCGATCATGGTTTTTTTCCTATACATAGCTGTTTTGATTTTTGATCAGGGTGGGGCCATGAGTGACAGCGCAAACTTCTCTGGTAGTGCCATGGCTTTTATAGTGCCTATAGTTTTCCTTTGGATGGGACTGATAATATCTAATAAATTTGGCGGAGATGGCGCAGGGGTGGCTATGAATATGGCCAAGAGAACAGGTGGCTGGGTTAAGGGGGCGGCCGCGGGTACGGCTATAGGTGGAGCTGTCTTGGTGGGAAGAAGTGCTGATAGTATGACAGGTGGCCATGTTAAGGGAAATATAATGGCAATTAAAAATAGGTGGAACCAGTTTGGGGAGGATTATAACGCTAAGGCTAATAAAATAGCCGCAGAGAGAGGTGCGAAAATTGGTGTTAAGGGGGCAAATGAAAAACTAGTTCAGGAAAATAGAAAGAAATGGAAAGAGAATGGCGGACTTGGAGATGATGAGGCTACAAGAATAGAAAGTGATGGAACAAGAGCTGAAAAAATGGCTCTTTATCTAGAGAGAGCAGAGGAAAAAGGTTTTGATAGTAACCCAGATAAGGCTTTTACTCAATATAAAGCAGGGCTTGATGCATTAAAGGACAATAAAGTTTATAAAGATATTTTTGAGAGAAATGTTACAAAGAAAAATATAGATCTTGAAATAAGGGCCAATGTGGAAGGTGAGATGGCTAAGTTAGGAAGATCTTTGACCACCAATGAAACATCTGTAATTGCTGAAAAAAGTTTTAAAAAATTAGATTCAGGTAACTGGAAGGATCAAAATATTGAAAGAACGTTAGCTTTTAATAAGATGCTTGGAAATGGCGGGGTAGCTGAGGGGGGTAAAAAGATTATAAATGGTTATTCTGATAGTGCAAAAAATAAATTGAGTAGCGATATGAAGGGAGATAAATATGCCGCAGGAAAAGGGCAATTATGGGTATAAATTATTAAAATAAAATGATAATAAAATTTTCAGAATTAAATAATGATTTTAAATTAAAAATGTGCACTGTTCCTCAGTCTGTTTTTGTGACTCAAAATCCTGATGATGAGACAGACGCTCAGGTAATTGCAAGACAAGAAAAATTTTTGAAATTGCCAGAAAATATTAAGGATAAGCTAGTCTCTCATGAAACTGCCAATAAAATAAAAGCTATCGGGGCTCATTATAATCTAGAATTACTGCAGATGGCGCCTATCGCCAGAGTGATACGAAGTTATTATTTTGGAGAGGTAAAATTAAATGATTTTGCAAGTATTATAGAAAGGGAGTCCAAAATTCCCAAGGTTGATGCTGAAAATGTAGCTAAATATTTGGTGGATAGGATAATTAATAAAGATGTAACTATAAATAATACAGTTATCAAGACTGAGAAAAAGAAATTAAACGATGCTTTAGAGATCTATCCTAGTATAAAAAATCAGAAGATAACTAATTATTCTATAGAAGTTGATGGAGAGAGGATGTCTCCTACAATTGAGAATTGGATTAAAGATTATTATAACGTTGTTGGAGCGGGGAATAGAGATATTGTAAAAAGGAGTAGTTATCTTTATCACAGTAAAAATGTTAAGGTTTTAAGTTCTGTGGAGAGGCAAAAATTGTCAGTAATATTAAAGTCTTTGGACGAAGGAACTTTGATTAGTATTATTCCAGAAAAGAAGGAAATTTACTTTGATATTGCCAAGGATCAACCTAAGACTCAGGTGACCAGCTTTGATGTAAATAAAGAGAATGAAAAAATTTCACAAAATAATCTCGAAATTGGTCAGAATAATAGAGAATTGATAAAAAAAGATATAGTGGACTCATCACAAGATAGCGAGCTTTTATTAGATGAAAAAAAAGAAACTATTAATAATGACAATTTAAAGCATATACATGGAAATAATTGGGATTTAGGAAGTTCTCATTTTAAGGATAATAAAAAGAAGCGAGGTATATTTAGTTTTTTTAGTAAAAGCAAAGATGATGGTGATGGGGTGAAATTTTCATTTTCACAACAATTCCCAGTAGAAAAGGAGAAGATAGGAGAGAATGTCGGGAGTAGTAAATCAAACTTAACTAGCAATAAGAGAGATTTTTTTGGAAAAATAGAACCATTGGAAAAATAGAAGCATTAAATAATTATAAAAAAAGTGTTGATTTGGTTGATATTTAAAGGTAATTTTCTGGTTTTTTTGTTTTCGATAGGTTATATTTTTAAAAAGTGTTTTAATAAAATTTAAATTAAGATAGATGCATTATAATGTTCCCCAGTTTATAGACATAGAAGATAAGATTGTTGGTCCATTTACGGCAAAGCAATTACTTTGGATTTTTGCTTTAGGAGCTACATTATTTATAATGTGGGTGATGATAGATAGCAAATTCAATTTTATTATAGGAGCTATCCCAATTTCGGTACTTTTTTTGGCACTTGCTTTTTATAGACCATATGGACAACCATTTAGTAGGTTTATTACCTCAATGTTTCTTTTTTTGGTGAAGCCTAAAATATATATGTGGAAAAGAGGATCCGAGATTCGTCGCAATAATATAAAATCGAGAAAACAAAATAATGAGTTGTATCATACTAAGCGAGTAATACGCCAGAAAGAGGTGTATGATTTGTCAAAAATATTAGATAGTGAGCCAGATATTTTAAATGAAATAAACAAAAAAGATTAATTTATGGAGTTGATACACACAAAAAACCAAAAACAAGAAAGTTCCTCTGGGATGAGTGCTCAGAAATATATTAATGTAGAAGAGATAAAAAATGATATTATCGTATTAAAAAATAAATCTTTGAGGGCAATTTTATTGGTTTCATCTATAAATTTTGATTTAAAATCATCAGATGAGCAGGAGGCGATTATAGGAGGTTATCAAAATTTTCTAAATTCATTAGATTTTCCAATACAAATAATGGTGAATTCTAAAAAATTAGATATTGAGCCATACCTAGCACTTTTGGATAAGAAAAAAAAGACTCAGACTAATGAATTAATGAGGTTGCAAATAACAGAATATTCAAATTTTATTAGAAATTTAACAGAGGTTTCACAAATAATGACCAAACAATTTTATATAGTGGTGCCATTTTATCCGATAGAAAATTTAGAAAATGGTTTCTTAAATTCAGTAATGGGTTTTTTTAACCCAAAAGAACAAATTTCTGAGACTGTAGAGATTTTTGAAACTTATAAAAATCAACTATGGCAAAGAGTGGATCAGATTTCTTCTGGGCTTTCCTCTTTAGGGGTGAAATCAACAGTTTTGAAGACGGAAGAGTTAGTTGAGTTATTGTATTCTTCATATAATCCTTCTGTTTACACGAGTTCTATTATCAGAGATTTAGATTTGATGGAAATTGAGTAGAAATAATCGCTAAATTAGAAAAATAAATTATGTTTTTAAATAAAAATAAAGAACAAGATAAATTCGATCCTATTTTAAGGGGTGAGGATGAATATAGGCGAGGTTTGGCTGTGGTGAAGGATTTAATAGCTCCCGCCGCTTTTAGAGTAACGCCTAGCTATTTAGAAATAGGCGAAACTTTTGCTAAAACAATTTTTGTTATGGCTTTTCCTAGATTTCTTAGCGCCAATTGGTTTTCTCCAGTTATAAATGTAGACTTTCCTGTTAGTATTTCAATATTTATTCATCCCGTAGATAGTAATAAAATATTAAAAGGATTACTTAAGACAACCACTCAAATACAGTCCAGAATTAATCTTGAGGCAGAGTCGGGTAAGGTCAGAAATCCAATGCTTGAATCAGCACTTGAAAATACTGAAGAATTAAGAACTCGATTACAGGAGGGAACAGAGAGATTTTTTAGAGTAGGAATATATATAACTATTTTTGGCGAGAGTCCTAAAGATCTTAATAAAATTGGGCACAGTATAGAAGCGATATTGGAGTCTCAGATGGTCTATGCTAAGCCAGCTAGTTTTAGGATGGAACAGGGACTAGCTTCCACTGTGCCATTGGGAGAAGATCGGCTAGATGTTGCTAATAATTTAAACACGTCGCCCCTTTCAACTATTTTTCCTTTTGTTTCTGCAGAACTCTCATCTAACTCAGGGGTTTTATATGGAGTAAATAGGCATAACAATAGTTTGGTTTTATTTGATAGATTTGAGATGGAAAATGCTAATATGGTTGTTTTTGCCAAATCTGGAGCTGGAAAAAGTTATGCTGTAAAACTTGAGATTTTACGCTCAATGATGCTAGGAATAGATGTTATAATTATAGACCCAGAAAATGAGTATAAGCATCTTGCAGAAACTGTGGGTGGGAGTTTTATAAAAATATCATTAAACTCAAAATATCAACTCAATCCATTTGATCTACCTAACGTGGGTGGGGATGAGGATCCCGCAGATGTTTTGAGGAATGCGATAGCTAATCTCGTGGGTCTTTTGAGAATAATGTTGGGAAATATTACTCCAGAGGAAAATTCAATTTTAGATAGCGCAATTAGAGAAGCATATGCAATTAGAGATATTACGGAGCAGACAAATCTATCTATTCTGACACCAGATCAATTTCCTACTATGACAGATCTTTACGAGGTGTTGAGAAATATGGATGGAGCTAAATCGTTAGCTGTTAGATTGGAGAGATATACTGAGGGAATTTTTGCAGGTTTTTTAAATAGGCACACTAATATAAAAACAAATAATCAGTTAATAGTTTTTAATATTAGAGATTTGGAAAATGAACTACGTCCGATAGCTATGTATGTTGTCCTACAGTTTATTTGGAATGAAATGCGGGTTAAAATGAAAAAGAGGCTAGTGGTTGTGGATGAAGCCTGGGTGATGATGCAACATGACGACGCTGCTTCATTTCTCTTTGGGATAGCAAAGAGGTGCAGAAAATATTATACTGGACTTACAACTATAACCCAAGACGTTAATGATTTTATGGGTTCTCGTTATGGAAAACCAATTGTAACTAACGCTTCAACTCAGCTTTTACTAAAGCAGTCCTCTGCAGCAATAGATATCGTGCAAGAAACATTTTTTTTAACCGATCAAGAAAAATTTTTATTACTTGAAAGTAATGTTGGAGAAGGTATATTTTTTGCTGGTAATAAACATGCAGCGATAAAAATAGTAGCATCTTATAGTGAAGATCAAATTATTACATCTGATCCAAGGCAGTTGTTGGAGATAGAAGATGCTAAGAGGGAATTAGAAGATTAGGTTTTCATTTTTTGGTTAAATAAAAAAAATAAAAATATGTCAGATAAGGAGTTAGATAATAAAATAAGATTAAGCCAAGCAAGAAGAGCTGCTGTTATAAATAAAGTTGGTGCCGCTGATGGAAATAGATCCAGAGAAAGCCTTTATGGGGGGAAAAATGAAAAAATGCAAGCCGACAAATATTCCGGTAAGTTCTCTAAAAAAGTTATTAGGGTGTCCCTAGCCAGGAAAGCCAAGGATATGGCTACTGCACCGATGGAAATTAAAATAACTGATATTCTTATATATGGAATAGCCTTGATACTGGCTTTTTTTAAAGATCTACTGGACCTTGCGTTACTAGGATCTTTGCCAGGGATTGGAACTGTAATCACATGGTGCATCTCGATGGCAATTGGTTTGGTTTTAATGTTTGATGGAGTGGGCAGTGCTAAAAGAAAAGTAGCCAGAAGATTAACCAAAAAAATGCTTATTTTGATAGCAGGAACTATGATTGAAGGATTTTTATTTGGTTTAAATTTTTTCCCTTTTGAGATGGTAACCGTGGGAATAATTTATTGGGTGACATTGGTAGAAAGAAAGGGAGAAAAAAGAATAATTAACGAAAATAATGAATATGATTAAAATTGAGAAGGTTAAGAAAAATATTGATCTAGAGATATTAGTTACATCTCTGGCTATTTTTATTTGTATGTTTTTATATGCCTTTTTCCCTATAAGAGAAAATGATAATTTTCAGCAGATTATTTTGTCTTTATCTTTTCTTTTTTTGGTTCCATTTTTGTACATAAAGATTGTTTTTAAGGATAAAATGAAAAATTTTGGATTTCAAATAGTCAGTTGGAGAGAGGGTTTTTTGATAATGCCAATTTGTCTTTTAATTACTGCTTTATTTGTTTATGTTATCTTTAGATACACAGGCTTTCAGGATAATTATTTTTTAGGAAAATTTGAATTTGTAAAAAGCTATTGGTATTTATTTTTTTATGAATTTATTATTGCTAATTTATTTATATTCCTTTGCGAATTGTTCTTTAGAGGTTTTGTAATGTTTTATTTTGAAAAAAGATTTGGAATATATTCAATACTTATTCAGTTTTTATTTTTTATTTTATTTTTAAATATCTTGGGGCGATTGAATATGGATAATATATTTTATGTATTTACAACTTTAGTGGCTGGATTGATTGCTTACAGAAGCAAGTCTTTGGTGTATTCTTATTTTTTTAGTATAATAGTCTTAGTAGCGATCGATATTATTTATTTGAAACTTGTTAAATAAAATAATTTTTTTAAAAATGAAAACAATAAAAAAAACAATAAAAAAAGTACTATTAAGTTTTATTATTTTTGTCGAAATAATAATGATTAATGTGAGCCCTGTGCATGCTGGTTTATTTGGTGGAGGTGGAATAGATATAGATGTTAATAAAATGTTGGGGCAAATGGAACAACGTTATCATATAAATCAAGGGTCAGTTCAGGATTTTGCTGAAGGCTTTAATGTATCTTCTCAAAAAACAATGGCACCAGAAGTTAAATTGTCTTTTTCTGTGGAGAAACCAGATTTGGGAGAGAAAATTACTGCTACGGCATTGCCTACTAATTTTCAAGATGGAGAAAAGGATCTCTATTTTAGTTGGTATCTAAAACATAAAAAGTGTGGGGAGACCAAATCGCCCAATGCTGAGGAATTGAGATTGTGTGATGCTGATGGTGATAAAAATATAGATGCAAATGATTGGAAGGTGGAGGCAATGCGGATAATAGCTACAAACGGATTTGATAGAAATAAGGCAGACTATAGCAAAGATACTGACGATGATGGTTTCAGACCAGAAAAAGGTGGAAATAATAATGTTCAAAATGATTATTGTTATGTAAATGATCGTTATTCTGGAACTGATTACGAGGTGGCTTTTGTAAGCAACACTGGCGGTGGGTCAAGTGTGGATTGTGCTGGAGACGTGGTTTGTGGAATAAGTGAGACTACAACTTGTTTAAATGGAAGTGTTGGTTTTCCATCTATAGATCCATTACTTGGAGCAAGTGGTGGCAGTGAGTCTATTAATATGACAGATGCTCAAGTTATAAATGATAGTGGAAATGATCCATTTTGCGATCCAAATTCTAGCAGAATTACTTGTCCCACCGGAACAACTCCGATGTGTATTTTGGATAGTAATTATTTGAATCCAACTTGTGATTTTATAAGTTCACTTGGAGATTTATCATCCTTAGCTTCTGCAAATGGAGCTGATACTGATATAGCTTGCACAACTGAAGATGGAACAGTTTCAAATACTAGTAATAGATGCGAGCATCAGTTCGCTGATGGACATGGAACAATTGGAGATGGTAGCTTTGGTCTTAACGAGGAAATATTTTGGGGAACTGATCCAAATAATCCAAGTACTGCAGGTAATGGAAATACTGACGAAGCCAATTTGGCGGGATTGGGAATTAACACTTTAACATGGAGTTACCTACCCGGGGATGAGGTGGGGGTTATTATTGAAGGATCTAGTTTTGTGGGAACCAAGCATGATGATTCATCTAAGGAAATATCGTTTGCTTTACCAAAAAATATTTTTGATAAAGATGGAACATCCTGTCAAATTAGTGATAAAAGGAGTTATGTTAAAAAAATAAGGGGATATAATGTTGCTATACCAGCCGCAACAATAGATCTTGACGAGTGTTTAAAATATAATTTAATTGATCCAACTAACGGTGACTTTGCTTCAAATTTAAAGACGGAACTTTCTTATTACCCATCTAACCCTAATGTGGGAGGCGTGGCGGTTAACGGCAACAGTACGGCCGGAGATGTTTTAACTATTTCAGCCAATACTGCTAATTTAAGCTCAGAAGACGCTCATGTATATTATAAGTGGTCTGTTTACGGCACGACAAGATCAAGAGATGATATCAGTCTATTGAGCAGTTCATTGGATGGATGGAATGAGCTTTCTAATGATAGTGTTTTTAGAGAAGATAATGGAATTGAGGTTTTGGAGGGATTGGGTATGAGCGATTTCAAAATTCAATTAAATAATATAGATTCTAATATAAAGTATTTAAGATTTTATGTTGATGTGGAAGAGTTTTATGGTGAAGATGGGAGTGGCTCATCGGGAAAAACTAATACTGGAAGAAGCGACGTTATTGTTAGAGTAAATAATTCAAGTGCTGATGGTGGCATAGATTTATATGTAGGATCTACTCTTATATGCAATACTAGTGTGGGAGCTTGTGAAGTTTTAAATAATCAAGTAGTTACAGCTAAAATAAGTGGAGGAGATGCTAGAAATTTTTTGTGGTCTTTGAACGGTAAGCAAATAAACTATTTGCCAGCAGGTGAAACAAAACAAGGTGATGAGGTTAAGTTTTTGGTTCAAGGTGATTTGGGAAGTACTTTTGTTTTGAATGTAATAGCTAATGATACAGAAAGTGTTTCGGCAACTGGACCAAAAAACACTGGAGAGAAATTGAATTTAACGAGGAATTTAGTAATAGTGCAGTCAATGATTGGATTGGGTCCTAATAATGAATTGAATAGAACAAAGAATGCTGTTTGTGGAACGCTTAACGGGGGGAGCGCTGTTAATGCTTCTGTGGGTACATATAGTACTAATAGTGTTGCTATAGATGGCTCAATTCAAATAGAAACATTGTCAGATTGTCGTGAGACCTACTATGATGCTAATGGTATAGTTGATGTTCCAGTAACATATTATCCTAGCTTTATAGAAGCTGACGGTGCTACTGCTAAATATTATGTTAATGGAGTAGAGCAGGCAGATGGACATATAGATTTATCAGGATTTGAGATAGGATCATTGGTTACTGTAACCGTAAAGGCTCAGTACAGTCCAGTTAAAAGTGTGGGAGACTTGGCTAAAGATTGGGGAGTTACTCAATTACAATCTTCAACACCGGAAACTATGACTGACACAATATATATTAAAGTGACTGATCCTGATATGGGTGTTAAAAAGTCATCGAAGATAATAGCTGGATTAGCTTATAATTTGCCAACGCAGATGATATTTATCTTTAGGATAATGCTTACTGCAATGGTCATTGTTTTTACCTCGGGAGTCCTTATGTCTTTAACTAAAAAGAGATATAACAATTAACTGTTTTAAAAAATAAAAGGAAATGAAAAAGGTTTTTATTGTATCTTCAATATTGTTTCTTTTGATGTGTTCTTTTTATTTTGCTTATAATTTTTTGCTTAAAGAAGAACAATCTGATAAAAAAGAAAATATAATTAAGGCGATTGAAAAAAATGTTATTAGTCAAGAAAGTGAGAAAAAGCTTCAAAAAATGGCTAAAATACTAGATCTCGAGGTGGCATCTATTTATTTAGATGAAAAGGAGGGTAAAATAAGATATTATAATTTAAAGAGTGGCGGATTTTGGATGATGTCTTTTGATGGATCTTTTAAGAAGAAGATAGTTAGCGATGAATTTATTGATCTAAAGGAGGTAAATTGGAATGAAAATGGAGATAAAGCCTTATTGAAAATTGGTGATTCTTACTATATTTATAATTTTGAGGAAAGGGAGAAAATTATAAAAAAGACAAAAGCATTAAACTGGTTAAATTTTGGAGAGGAAATAGTATATGCTTTTACTGATCCTAAGAGTGGTAAAAAAACTATAAATACAGCCAATCAAGATGGAACTAATTGGAATGAGGTGGCTGAAATAAAGAATGATAACTTGGTTATGCAAGTTATCCCAAGATCATCTAAAACAGCTTTTTGGATAAGGCCAGATGCATTAATTGAATCTGATATGACAATAGTTTCTGCCGGAGGCTTAGGGTTGGAAAAGAAAGGAGATTTAAAATACGGAGTGGACTATTTGTGGTCACCTGAGGGACAAGGTTTTTTAAGGAGCTATGTTTCTGAAAAAGGTGGAAATAATTTGATTTTAGAATATTGTGAATCAAGAGATTTTAAATGTACTAATCTTGATTTCCCAACCATTGCCTCTAAATGTGCTTGGTTCAAGGATGGTAAGCACTTGATTTGTGCTCAAGGTAAAAATTTAGCAGATGCTAAGATTATGCCCAATGATTATTTAGATGGTAAATTTGTGTCAGATGATTTGTTTTGGAAAATAAATATAGAAAGTGGTAAAAAAGAGCAAATAGTTCAGCAAAAAGATATGGAAGAGAGTGTGGATGCGACAAATTTATTATTTTCTTCCAAAGAGGATTTTCTATTTTTTATTAATAAAAAAGATGGGGGTAAATTATTTAGAATATCAATTTAATTCCTTGTTTAATAGGGTAGCATTTAAAAATATAATAGACCAAAAAATCAAAGCTAAATCATTTTTCCAGTAAGGTGTGTCTAATAAGCCAACTAGTAAAACTTCTAAAATAAGAGATATAAATAACAAATAAAGACTTTTTTGATAAAAATCCTTTAAATAAAAAAGGGTTTTTATTGTTTTTAGGCAAAAATAAAATAGTAGTAAGATAAATCCTAAAAAGCCAAGTAGCCCCGATTGAAGCCAAAATGCTAAAAAGAGATTGTGGGGTTGGGGCACTGCCCATTCAAGATAGGGAGGAAAATATTTTTGATATTCTAAATATTTTTCTTGGAAATTTCCAGGGCCGATACCCCACAGCCAATTTTCAGATAGTATTTTACGAGAAGATTGCCAAATTATTAGTCTGGAATTTAAAGAGGAGCGTTCTTCTAAGTTAAGAATGGATTTAAATTTATCGGATTCATTTTCAAAAAAAAGAAATATTAAAAATATGGATGTTATAATTATGAAGAAAAATGCTTTTTTCTTGGGGGAAATCAGAAAAGGAGTTATGCAAAGTAGGGAAATTGCTAGTGCTACCCAGGTGGCATAGGAGTGTGTGAAAAATAAAACTAAGATAATGTCCAAGATGAGGATTGATTTTAATAATAAAAATTTATTTTTATTAAGGATGCTCCATGTCCCAATTAATAAGCCAGGAGCTAGAATCATAGCTAAATGATTTGGGGATAAATAAATAGATGATAATCGACCATCATATGTTAATTTGGATAAAGATAGATAAAAAAGGCTAACTATGGAAATAAAAGCAGATGAATAGAAAATTGTATTTAATATTTTTTGTATTTCTTGTGTGCTTTTAATTTGATCATATGTAACTAATCCAAATAGAATTGGTAAAATAAACCAGCTTTTTATAATAGAAAGTTCTTTTAATAAATTGTTATTTAAAAAGCTAGATATAATCAGGCCTAAAATTATTGTAAAAATAGAAAAAGTTAAAATTTTATTTTTTTCAAATAAATTATAAATTTTAGGATATAAGAGCAGTATATTTTTCCAAAACCAATATGCAATTGTGATTAAAATTAGAACTTCTAATAAATTGGTAGGAATTTTAAAAATAGAAAATTTTATTAAATAAGTAGGTGAGGAGAATATGGTTAGATAAATAAGGTTTTGAATATTTATAAATTTAGTCATTTTTTTTAAAATTAGCTAAGGCTAAAATTAGTATAATTAAAGGTAATATATGTATGGAGAAAATGGCCGTTTCAAATATAGAATGGATAAAGAATGAGACAAGCGCAGAAGCTAATCCAAGATAGATAAAATTATTGTTGAGGTTAAATTTTTTTAAAAAGGTAATTATCGCAGCCAGGAATAAGGAAATCCAAATGAGAGCGTTAAAAATTCCAGTTTCAGCAGCAATGTCTAGTAAGGTGTTATGCGAATAAAAAGGCTCCCTATAAGTAGCAGATGGTTTTATGCTTAGTGAGTAATTGCCCAAACCTACCCCCAAAAAGGTATTCTCTTTGATTATTTTTAAAGATTGATTCCAGTTTGTTAATCTTTCACTATTGGAGCCTTCTAGTAAATTGAAGCTAGAAAATAGTCGAGCAGAAAAATAATTTGGGATAAAGATAGTGGATGATAAAATTATAAGCAGCGTGCTAATGATAAAGATATTGATTGTATTTTTAAATAGTAGCTTGATTTTATTTTTTAAAATAAAAAAGATGAAAAATGTTAAACCAGCAATTAATCCAATATAGCCACCCCTGGAGAAGGTTAAGAAGCTGGTAGAAATTATTATTAAAAAGGAAATGATATAAAAGGATGCTTTTACGTTTAAAATTTGTAAAAATTCTTTTTTTGTTGCTAAATCTTTTTTGTGATAAAAATATATTCCTAGTGAAATTAAAGCGTTCATATTGAGATAAAAAGAAAACATATGCGGATCAGGGAAAAGGGCGGTGGCTCTCATTAGGGTATGACCCCCAACATTAACTAGCCAGCTGGGATTGGTAAGAACAGCCTCTGAAAAAGAATTTCCAAGAAATGGAACAATAAGAACTGCCCAAAAGGAGTAGAGTTTGTCCAATGGTATTACAAATTGCAAAAGAAATTGAATTATTCCAATCCCAGAGGCTACCAGTGCCCCCCAGACGCAATATTTTAATAAAGTAATGGTCTTAGCTTGGTTGGAAGAGAATCTGCCGTAAACGACGAAAAATAAGGGAAAGATGGAAAGTAAAAAGATTAATTTTCTTAGGCCCCAATTTGGGTTATTGGCAAAAAATAAAGAAAAAGAGCAAATAAGTAAAAAAGAGATAAACAAAACAAAAGTTAAATTATTTGGTAATATTAATTTTTTATTTTTTAGTGAATCAATTAGCCAAAAAATAAAAATTAGGGGTATAATGATTCTAATAGATGCCAAATCGACCCCTGGGGCTGGATTAAGGGCGATTTGAAGAGGCAAATAAAGAAAAAGTAGTTTGGTGATTGAGTCTATCATATTAAATATATTCTATAGTTATAAAGACTTATTGCCAAGTGTTTTTGATTCATAATGAAAAATCTAATACAATAAATTGAATAATTAAATTTATGCCAGAATTACCAGAAGTAGAAACAGTAGTCTCTGATTTAAATAAAAAAATAAAAGGTTATGAAATAATTGGGTTTTGGAGTGCGTGGACAAAGGCACTTAAGGGAATAAGCTTGAAAAAGTTTCAAAAAGAAATTACAGGGAGGCAAGTAATAAAAGTAAGAAGAATCGGCAAAAACATATTTATTGATTTGAGTGGGGAAAAGACATTATATCTTCATTTAAAAATGACAGGACACTTACTTTTGAAGTATCAAAAGAATTTCCAATTTCCAACCGGCAGGCAGGTTTCCAATTTCCAAACAAATTCAAATAACAAAATAAGCCCACCAGTCGCGACTGATAGGTTAAAAGTTAAAAATGGAAAAATAGGAAACCACCCTCTCCCTAACCCTCTCCCAAAGGGAGAGGGGGCAGAGAAAGAGGTGGATTATTTTGCGGATCGGGTTAATCAATATATCCGACATAAGTGGATGCTTAAAAATGGAAAAGAAGATTTAATTATGGAGTTTTCTGATTTAAGAAAATTTGGAAAGATTGTTTTAGTTGATACTAATAAGATTGGTGAATTGCCTGAAATAAAAAAGTTAGGAATTGACGCGATGGATAAAAATTTTACTTTAGAAAAATTTAAAGGAATTCTTAGTAGGAAAAATAAAAGTGTTATAGGGATTGTCTTGATGGATCAACATTTAATTGCTGGGATAGGCAATATTTATCGAAGTGAAATTCTCTTTGAAGCTGGGGTTGATCCAAGAAGGCGAGTGGAGTCCTTAAAAAATATTGAAATTGAGAGAATTTTTAAGCAAATAAAAGAGATTCTGAAAAAGGCAATTAAGATGAGAGGAACGTCAGATAGTGATTATCGAGATACTTTTGGAAAACCAGGGAGATTCCAAGAATTATTAAAAGTTTATCGAAGAGAGGGGCAAATGTGTTTAGTTAGTCAGTCTCTCCCCAAAAGTAAAAAATGTGTTAATATGGTAAAGAGAATAACACTAGGACAAAGAAGCGTCTTTGTGTGTGATAATTGTCAGAAATAATTTTATTAGAGAATAATTAATTTTTTGGTTTAATTTTTCTAGAATTAAACCCAAACAAAATGGATAAAAAACAAAAAATAATAATTGCAACAATGATTTTAATTGTTGCTGGAACAGTAGTTTATTTTACTACTATTCGAGATATGATTAGAAAAAATAAAGTATCTCAAGTAGTTTCTGAGAATGTTGATAAAAAAGCAGAAGAAAGTACGGAACCTTTAAATGAGGGTGATGTTAGTCCTATTTCTGGTTTAGCTTGCGAAAATTGGAATAAAAGATTATTTTCCGTTATGCAACCAGCGGATGTTGCTGCGCGACCATTGGCGGGATTATCTGAAGCAGATATGGTTTTTGAAATGGCAGCGGTTTATGGTAGCATAACTAGGTTGATGGGTGTTTATGGTTGCAATATCCCTGAAAAAGTCGGTTCTTTAAGGAGTGCAAGACATGATTTTGTGCATATTGCAAAAAGTCTTGATGCAATATATGTTCATTGGGGACGTGCCGATATAGAAGAATTTAAAGATGTTTTAAATAGCGGAATAATAGATGATATGAACTGCAACAATGACGCAGGTAAATCAGCTGGACAATATTGTTATCGAGAAGAAGCTACTGGAAATATGCGTGGAGTTGATACCGGATATGCAAGATTTGAGGAATTGTTGGCTGGTGCAAAGGAGTTTGGTTATAGTATGGAAAATAAATTTGTGGGCTATCCTCATCAAGCAGAAGTAGCCTTGGATCAGCGACCCGCAGGAGGAAATTTAAGAGTGGCCTTTGCTAAACCATATGATGTAGAATATGATTATGATAAAGCAACTAACTCTTATTTAAGAAGCTGGGGTGGAATAGCGGATACTGATAAAAATAATAAAAAACGTATTGCTCCAAGAAACGTTGTCGTGATGATAGCAGATGCGGCACCTATAAAAGTTGGAGAACAATATGTTAATGTTCAAATAGGAGATCCATGGTTTGATCAAGTTGATTCTGGTTCAGCTTTTTATTATATGAATGGTAAGGAATACCGGGGTAATTGGAAAAAAGACAAGAGCAAGATTGATAGTAGGCTTAATTTTTATGATGAAAACGGGAAGGAAATAAAATTTATTTCTGGTCAAATATGGGTTGATATTATAGATCCCGGACAAACCCTAAGATGGACCCCCTCAAACTAAAATGATTAGATTTCTTTACGGCGAAGACCAATTTCGCTTGAATGAAAAGTTAAAACAATTAAAAGAAGAATTCTTTAAAAAAAACACCTCAAACGCCTCTTTGGGTGTTTTTGATTTTAAGGAAAAATTTTTATTAAATGAAATAAAGACTAGTATTAAATCTCGGGGATTATTTGCAGATAAGATATTAATTGTGGTAAAAAATATTTCATTAGTAGAAGATAAAAAATTAAGAGACGATTGTTATTCCTTTTTGGTTAAAAACCTTATTGGGCTGGATAATGATAATATAGAATTGATTTTTATAGAGGAGGAAAAAATTGCTAAAAATGATAAAATTTTAAAATGGTTTTTAAAAAACATTAAGACTGAAGAGTTTAAAAATTTAAATGAAGCACAGCTAAAAAAGTGGATAGGTGAAAGATTTAATTCTCTTAATGTTGAAGTGCCTAATGATTTAATAGATAAGCTTTTGGAAAATTGTAGTAATAATCTAGTTTTAATAAATAATGAAATTTTAAAAATAGCTAATTATATAGGAGACAAAAAAGATGATATTGATAAAGAAAGTTTACTAAAATTATTAAATACAAGAGTAGAGGCAGATATATTTAAGACCATAGAATTTCTTTCAGCAGGAAATAAAAAAATGGCCATCGAAACATTGCATAAGCAATTAGATAAAGGAGACGATTCATTTTATATTCTTTCTATGTATATATATCAATTTAGAAATCTTTTAAAAATAGCCGATTTCTATTTTAATGGTTTAGATAATAATTTTGAGATTGCTAAGTTAACCAAACTGCATCCTTTTGGAGCGCA
>Ga0209467_1001034_pt1 | contig 27576 bp, 20 predicted proteins | sample Higcelwee11metaG_FD_187175 | JGI IMG/M metagenome (GOLD analysis project Ga0209467, IMG submission 187175) | Freshwater pond sediment microbial communities from the University of Edinburgh, under environmental carbon perturbations - High... | ecosystem: Environmental > Aquatic > Freshwater >... | reverse complement strand
GAACATTTAACATGAATCTCAAAGCTCTTTCCATATCCTCCCGAATTTACTTCGGTTTGATATTAACATATCTGTAAACGGTCATGCAACTTGGGCAATTCTTTGGCACTTAAAGTGGGTAGTAACATGAATGGTATTTTAGAAAAACAACCCCCTTTCATTGATAAATACACAAATTACCATAAATAGTACTTGCTGCAATATATTATAGTATTTTATTCAAAAAAGTAAGGACTAGTGAAGTAAATTGTATACTTATGGAAATTGTGTTATTGTAATAACATGGATTTTGAAAAGGGGGTGAGTGTATGAAGTTTGCTATAGTTGGTGTTTTAACTAATATAGGAGTAACTATTTTAAAGTTTGCGATATTGTATTTTGTTATAAAGTATGCAGTTAAATCTGCGATTAAAGAGAGTAGGTAACTATAATAGGAATAACTTATCTTGCAGCAGGTTATTTACTACTACAATATATAGAAAATCTCATTAAGAATACAGATGTTCAGGTAGCAGAACTTATAGAACATCAGATTTTTACATACATATACAAAACTATACATGACTACTCTTTTGATGTGGTTTTGATTAACTGTGCACTTCCAGTCTAGCCTTTTTACCTCTCCTTATGTATCATCCATGCCAGCTTGAAAAGCCAGCTATCCTCAAACCTTTTAATGTCAAAGCCGGTATACTTTTGAATTTTTTCAAGCCTGTAAAGCAGGGTATTTCTGTGTATGTAGAGTTTTGCCGCTGTATCTGTAAGATTAAGATTATTCTTAAAAAACTCTTCTATGGTTGTTCCCAGCTCTCCGTTTGCCATTTCCGTAAACTCCGCTGTGAATACTTTATTCCTTATGGATTCTTTGAGCTTGGGGTCCAGATTATATGCCGCCCTATATCCATACATGCTTTCGTAGTTTATAACACTGTCTCCAAGACTGTATATTTGCATTAGGCATAACGCCTCTATGCAGTTTTCGTACAACCCATGCAGCTCCGAAGCTTTTGATGCCCTTCCGCCTATCACTGCTTTGCATTCAATCAGCAGTTCGCTTAATACATTTTTGATGAAGCTGCTGCATACTTCTTCGATGTTTTCTTCCTCTGCTACTGCAATTATCCTATTATCATAGATTAAGCTGATTTTTACATTCATTGTATTTACCAGAATTTCAATAACTTCATCCCTTGAGTCATAAAAATTGTCAACCAGCAGCATATATCCCGGAAAGCAGCCTGAAAGGTTCTCCTCCAGCTTTGCAAGCCCGGCTGCATCATATTTGCCTTCTACCGCTTTCTCCATGTACGCTGCAGCCGAATCATTCTTTTCAAAAGCAGAGCCCAATAACAGCATCAGCAATTCGACAGCTTCAGATTCATAATACTTGTCCGAGCTGATACAGACAAAAAATTTGATGCCCTCAGTACAAGACATGTAAATATTCCAGCCTTTGCAGTTTTTCCCTGCTTCTTTACATGCCTCTTCATAGGTTATGCCGCACTCATTATCCTCGGGATATACTATGCTTTCATACTGTGTGACAACAGTTATTTCTTTCTTAATTATTTCTGCTGCTTGTGCAAGCAGTATCCTTATATCAGCCATATTCTTACCTCATAAAATATAAGCGAATGGTTTTGCCATTCGCTTATATTTTATCATATCCAGTGCTTATTAACACAGCCAAATTCTAATATTAAAGTGTTAAAAATGCACTTCATCTGTTTAGTGCCTCGCTTACCCTAGAAATGATATACTTTACGAGGCACTATTTATTATTTTATATCGACTTTTCAGTTTCTGAATCAAACAGATATATCTTATCCCAGTGCATCTGCAGCTCAACGTTATCCCCCGCTCTTTTTAATGTCTTTGCATCAACCCTGGCAACTACCTCTTTTTCACACTTTGTGAAGTAAAGATAAGTTTCGGAACCCATAAGCTCTGCAACTTCAACTTTTCCGGCAATTGTGGAGTAATCTTTAGTAAGAGGATCTGTCTCTGCTTCATGAAGATGCTCCGGTCTTATTCCGATATATACTTCCTTGGTTACATAACCATTATCCTTTAGCTTATCTGCTTTTTCTTTAGTCAAGCCCAGAACAGTATTGTCAGCCAACTTTAATGCAACTTTACCACCCTCGGAAACAACAGTGCCCCTGAAAATATTCATCTGCGGGCTGCCAATAAAGCCTGCGACAAAAAGGTTGGACGGCTTGTCATAAGCATTCTGCGGACTGTCTATCTGCTGGATGTCGCCATCCTTCATTATTACTATTCTTGTCCCCATCGTCATAGCTTCAGTCTGGTCATGCGTTACATATATGAAAGTGGTATTCAGCCTCTTATGAAGCTTTGATATCTCTGTTCTCATCTGAACTCTCAGTTTTGCATCAAGGTTTGAAAGCGGTTCATCCATAAGGAATACCTTAGGCTCTCTTACCATTGCTCTTCCCAATGCAACCCTTTGTCTCTGCCCGCCTGACAGTGCCTTAGGCTTTCTATCAAGCAGATTATCAATTTCAAGTATTGCCGCCGCTTTTTTAACTCTCTCGTCTATCTCAGCCTTGGGAACCTTTTTGAGCTTCAAACCAAAAGCCATGTTCTCATAAACAGTCATATGGGGATATAAAGCATAATTCTGGAAAACCATAGCTATATCCCTGTCTTTAGGTGCCACATCATTCACAAGCTTGTCCCCGATGTACAACTCACCTTCTGTAATCTCCTCAAGCCCTGCTATCATTCTCAGAGTGGTCGTCTTCCCGCAGCCTGATGGTCCGACAAGTACGATAAACTCCTTATGCTCTATATCAATATTGAAATCCTTTACTGCTGTTACATTCCCGGGATAAATCTTTTTTATATGTTTTAAGGATAGATTTGCCATTTATATTTTTCCCCCTTGTAAATTTATTAAGTAAAGTATAATTTATCCAGAATAATAATTCTATTGGGAGAAATACTGAATGTATATCTATATTTTTGTAGCAATTTATGAATACTAATTTATGTTAATCAGGAAATATGAAGCGAGGTACAATTATGGAAGTAAAACCCTCTGAAATCAATAAAAACCCACTTGAGAAAAACAAAAAGGAAAATGAATTTATTGATGTCTTTAATTATTTTGAAAATGCCAATATAAGAAACCGCGATGCATTCGTTGAACTTCTGGAATACACTTTGAAAAACAGAAGAGATCCGTAAAAATGCCAGACCCTTATACATCAATATCTCTATTGCGCTTTTTCTTGTACAATCCTATAATTTTCTTTACAAATGAGCTGCCTTTTCTTATCTCATAATAGAATTCCGCATTATCTGGAACTATTAGCGCCCCCAAACTGCCGATTCCGGTTCTATAATCCGAATGCTCGGCAGTAATCACTTCTCCCTCTGCCTTTTTGATGTCCATCCAGATAAAAGTAGGGTAGCTGCTAAGAAACTCGGTGAGCTTCTGCTCACTATATAAGGCCATGCCGTTGATCTTAAGTATCACGTCGCCAGCTTCTATTTTCATGCTGCTTGCTATTGAGTTCTCCTGCACATAAAGTACTTTCACACCGGTTCCATTACTTGCAAAGTAAGGTTCACCCTCCTCTTCCTCTTTTATTCCGTAAAGAATCAGCATTTCATGAGCAAGAGGGGCAAATACAGCCGCTGCAAAAGCAAAAATCCTTAGCTTTGATGCAGCAACTGACAACGTAATAAGCACCAAGCTATAGGCGGCCAGCCTCAAAGCAGAGCTTCTGCACTTTTTGCCGGGCATTTTAGTTACTGCCATATCTCCATAACCAAGCAATACAGGCACTGCAAAGGGCATATATACTAAATCCCTTATGCCCCCCGCCTCAGAATGCTTAAGAAAAGGCCACCAAGATGGCATATCAATTATTCCGGCAAGACTTGCACCGCCCCCTTCACCGCCAAGCATAACTGCAAATACAACTAAAGGAATAGGCCATATCTTGTTCATGACATAGCCTCCGATTGGTCTTCCGTCCTTATGCTTCAAAAACAAAGGCACAGAATACGTATATCCATCCAACCAAATAAGAAAGCTCTCAATGAGGTGAAGTACGCCGATAAGTGCCAGCAAGCCGGGAACATTAAATGATGGGAAACCAAATATCAGGCTTATAAGAGCTATAATTCCTCCAGAATACGAAAAGCAAAGATACCTAGGATTTATAAATGATAGCAGTATGGCAATTATCCAAATATAAGTAATTGCTTCTGTCAGTGAGCCTCCCCCTGAAATTGTATAATCCTCTATACTGATACCCATAAGAATCACACAGAAGCTGCCGAAAAGCCCCCCTGCCAATCCAACCAACACAGAGCTTAATACCTTATAATACAATGGATAGCTGCTGCCCAGCATTCTTTCTTCCATCGCAGAACTTCTTCTATATATTATTATGAGGATGAATACTATTATCCAGAAAAATTCATCTGACAATAGATTGCCGAACTGCTCGAATATCAGTCCGGCAATCTTCAGTATAATATACATAAGCACCTCTAACTACTTTATCTGCTTTAGCAGTTCCTCAAAAGCTCTATCCAGTTGCACATCCTTTATATCCTCAGGTTTCTCATTATCTCTTGCTTCCATGGGCTTAACCTCAATATCAGGCTGTATTCCAACCTTATTAATGCTTATACCGTTAGGGGTATAATACTTCTGGGTAGTAAGCTTAATTCCGGAGCCGTCTTTTAACTGTTCAATAGATTGTACCAAGCCTTTTCCAAAGCTCTTTGTACCTATCAAAAGCCCTGCCTTTCTGTCCTTTACTGCACCGGACAATATTTCAGAGGCGCTTGCACTGCCTTCATCTATCAGTATCACGAAGGGGACATCCACCTTATCCTTTGTAGATTTATAGTCTTCCCGCTTTTTTGCCTTATCCTCCGTATAAACTACAAGACCTTCACCAAGAAGTTCATCAGCTACTTCAACGCATTGATTTATGTAACCTCCGGGGTTCTGTCTCAAATCTATTATCAAACCCTTCATGTTCTTAGCCTCGAGAGAAGAAAGTGCCTTCTTGAACTCACTTCCGGTATCCTCATCAAACATACTGATTCTTATATAACCTACATTATTCTCCCTCATATCGCTTTTTACTGTTTTCAGAATAATTTCTTCTCTTGTTATTTTGAATACCTGTGGTTCTTTTACATCGTCCCTCATAACCGTCAATGTAACCTGAGTACCCTTCTTGCCCTTCATCAGGGCTACCGCAGCTTCCAGCTCAATACCGATTACATCGGTGTCATCAACCTTAATAATTTTATCGTTGGTTTTAAGTCCTGCCTTTTCTCCAGGTGTATCTTCTATAGGAGCAACAACCGTCACATAACCGTCTTCACTTCTGGTGACGATGACTCCGATACCGCCATAGGAACCTTTGGTAGATTCATTGAAATTCTTGAATTCATCCTTTGTCATATATACGGAATAAGGATCACCCAGGGATTCGAACATTCCCTTGATTGCACCTTCTATAAGCTTATTGTCTTCTGCTTCTTCCACATAGTTGCTCTTAATATAATCCTTAAGGCTCAATAGTTTCTGCATGCTTTTAACCGTTTCAAAATCATCTTTTGCTATTACTACTTTGTCCCCCAGACTTATTGAGACGGTATTTGCTGCTACAAAAGTACTGAAGGCTGTAACAATCACCAATACTATTGTCCAAAAAAATGCTGTTTTCTTACTTATCATCATTTCACCTCATCAAATTTATAGAAATATTATAATACTATTATCCCCAACATCCAATAAACAAAAAACCGCTTCTACTAAAAGTATAGAATTCTAATTCTATTTATGATATATATTAACACAAAATATATATTATTACTTTTATAATAACATATAGGTTGCATTAAGAAGTTTCAAGGAAGAATTATGCAACCTATGAAATCAAGGAATATGATTTTGCAATATTAGAATGGAAATGTAAGATGTTTATTGCAAAACATATAGTACTTACTCCTTTGAAAGGCTGCATCTGCTGCAGTAACCATAAATCTCAAATTTATGGTCGGTAGCCCTGAAACCGATTGCGTTCAATTGCTCTTCTCCCAGATTTGCATAGGGACATATATCAATCTCTCTTGTCGCACCACATTTCTTACATATTATATGATGATGATGCTCCGATCCCTGAAGCTCATAATGACTGATACCGCTTTCTATCTGCAGTTTGTTTATTATCTCCAGAGTGCTTAAAAGCTCAAGATTTCTGTAAATAGTTGAAAAATTTATCCCATTTAATTTTTCTTTTACCAGATCAAAAATCTCCTGAGCAGTATGATGTCCCGGGTTTTCATTAAAAGCCTCGATAATAAGCCTTCTCTGACCAGTAAGCTTATAGCCCTTCTCTTTAAGCACAGCTTCAAGCTCTCTTAATTCCTTCATTTTCCCACTTCCTCGTTATTCAGAATTACTGCATTCTGAATATTTTTTTGATAGCTATAATTAAAAGCAGCATAAGTACAGAGATCAATACAATAGAACCACCTGGTGCCAAGCTAAAGAAGTAAGATGTAAAAAGTCCTATGATGACTGATATTAATGCAAAAATAACCGATAGAAAAATCGTATTCTTGAAGCTTCTTGATATCAACAGGCTGGAAGCCACAGGAACCACTATAAGAGAAGATACCATCAGTATACCGACAATCCGCATAGAAACAACAATAGTCATTGCTGTCAATACCGTAAAATACATATTCAGAGCAGCTACCGGTATTCCAGCCAGCTCTGCACCTTCCTCATCAAAGGATATATAGAAGAATTCCTTGTAAAGCAGCGATACCGAAACCAGTATAATTATACTCAATACCAATATCATATATATGTCAAGCGAATTTACCGCTATTATGCTTCCGAAAAGATAACTCATGAGATCTGCATTAAAGGAGTCGGCAAGACTTATCAGAACTACAGCCAGGCCTATACTTGCCGATAGTACTATGGATATTGAAAGCTCCGCATATTGTGAAAAACGCTTCCTCAGTTTTTCAATACCTACAGCAGCAGCGATGGAAAAAATCAATGCCCCCAGCATTGGATAAATTCCTCCAAGCATACCTGCTGCAATCCCTGCCAAAGAAGCATGGGAAAGGGTATCACCTATCATGGAAAGCCTTCTCATAACCACAAAAGTCCCGATAAGCGGACAAATAACAGCCATTAAGAGCCCCGCCGCAAAAGCTCTCTGCATAAATTCATAACTAAGCAGTTCAAACATCTTATATATTCCCCCTTATGTACCCTGTAATAGAATTCGGTTTCAGCATCAGGGCACAGCTTAATGAAGTGCATTTTCAACACTTGAATTAATATTAATATGCTGTGCTGAAAAGCACCTAATGCCTATGTGTTATCTGTAAACTATTGTGCTTTTCATAAGCCTCTCTAAATATGTCTGAGCTCACGCGGTTTGTACAATCATGCTCATAAAGCTTACCCTCGGATAAGCACAGTACCCTGTTGACTCTCATATCTATTGCACCGATATCATGAGTAACCATAACCAAAGTGATGCCTCTCTCCTTATTAAGTGAATCCATCAATTCATAGAAGCTTTCCTCTGATTTCTGATCTATTCCGACAGTGGGCTCATCCATGAATATAACTTTTGGATCACTGACCAAGGCTTTCGCAATAAATACTCTCTGCTGCTGACCTCCGGAAAGTCTTCCTATTATTCTTTTTTTATATTCCAGCATATCTACTGTTTTAAGAGCCTCGTCAACCTTTTCCCTGTTGCTTTTACTTATGCGGCCTGCAAGACCTACCATGGGATAAAGGTTTGCTGAAACTACCTCTTCTACAGTCGCAGGAAAGCCTTGGTTGAAGGATGTGGCCTTTTGCGGTATATACCCTATCTTGCCCCATTGATTAAATTTGTTAATATCAATATCAAAAACTTTAACAGTACCCTTCTGAGGTTTTATCAAGCCTAGAAAAATCTTAAGCAAAGTACTTTTACCCGAGCCGTTTGGCCCCACTATACCCAGGAAATCTCCATCAGCTATAGTGGTGCTGACTTCATCCAGTACATTTGTTCTTCCGTAGCCAAAGACTATATCCTTGACTTTTATAATATCTGCCTTCATTTAATCACCCAACGCCTTCTTCAAGTTTTCGAGATTTTCGTACATTACAGTTATATAGTCCTTTCCGGCTTTGATATCCTCTTCACTTAAGCCTGCCGCATCGTTAAGCACCAAAGTCCCCGCTCCCACTTCCTTTGCCAAAGTCTCAGAGAGCTTGGGACTTGTAAGCTTTTCAAAGAAAACATACTTTACTTCATTTTCCCTGCATTCTTTGACAAGCTCAGCCATTTTTGAGGGACTGGGCTCTTCCTGGGGGTTTACCCCTCGAATTGCAACCTGCTTAAACCCATAGTCATATGCGAAATAGCCAAAAGCTTCATGGGATACAACTATTACATTACTCTTAAAAGCTTTGGAAGCATCTCTTAAATCTTTATCCAATTTTGTGAGTCTTGCTGTAAGCTCGTTAAAATTGCTTTCATAGTACTTGGAATTTGCAGGATCAATCCCGATAAGCGCCTCATAAATAGTCTTAGCCTGCTGCATTGCTCTTAACGGACTTACCCATATATGAGGGTCGTACCTGCCATGATCATGTTCATGATCTTCATCTCCATGCTCTTCCCCATGCTCCAGAGCCTCCAGAAGTTCTATACCTTCACTGGCATCTACAACTTTTGTCCTGTCTTTGTCAATATTGGTCAATATTTTGTCTACCCATACTTCCATTCCTGCTCCGTTATATACAAACATATCAGCCTCATTGAGTTCTATTACTGTTTTGGGAGTGGGCTCCCAATCATGCGGCTCCGCGCCAGCCGGTACCAAAGATACCACCTCTGCCTTATCCCCTGCGATTTCACTTGCAAAAAAATACATAGGATAAAAGCTGGCATATATTTTCATCCCGCCCTTATCTGCTTTGACCTGCATACTTTGTTCAACAGGCTTCTTGCCTATTGCTGCACAGCCCGGAAGTATCATCCCTAATAATAATAAAATGATTGTTGCAGTTACTATCTTTTTCATTACTCGTTCTCCTTCTTGCAAATAATTTGCATTTACATTGTATAATATTGACTTGTATTGTGTCAATTATTCAAAAAATAAAAAAGACCTCTATTGAAATATATTAACAATAATAGAAGCCTATTTTAAAACTTATTTATGGAAAGTGTAACACTAATGCAATTATTATTTTCCCGACAAATACTTCAATGGATCCACAGGCTGCCCATTCTCCCTTACTTCGAAATGAAGGTGAGGCCCTGTTGATAGACCTGTGCTTCCGGATTTTGATATTACCTTACCCTTCTCAACCTGAGCTCCTACTTTAACAAGCAGCTTGCTATTGTGAGCATATAACGTCGATATTTTACCGCCGTGGTCTATTATTACAGTATTGCCGTAACCACCGTAATATCCGGAGTATATCACCTTGCCTGAGTTTGCGGCAACTACGCTGGTACCGCTTGGAACAGCAATATCTATTCCTGTGTGCAGCTTCTTTTTCTTAAGTATCGGATGATTTCGATATCCATAACTTGATGTAATCTTATAATATCCCGGCGAAGGCCAACCTAGTTTGCCTCCTATATATTTCTGAGAGGACTGTAGTGAAACAATCTTCTTTGCAATCTCATTTGACTGTGCTAAAAGGTTGTCCTCCTGGCGTTCAAGTTCTTTCAAGTCTTTGGTAAGATCCTTAAGAGTTTTCTCCCTATCCTGCTTTGTGACTTCAACCTTTTCCTTTTTATTTGCAATCTCAGCCTTTAACCTTACTTTTTCCTTCTGTTCTGATTCTAACTGGCCTCTTTTATCTGCAACGGAATCACGGTGACTTTTCATCTTACTAAGCAAGTTCATATCGAAGTCGATTATCTTTTTAAGAAAATCAACTCTGGATATGAAATCAGAAAAACTTGTAGAGTTCAATATTACAGACAGATACCCTACATTTCCATTTTCATACATAACCCTGACTCTCTTTTTCAGAAGTTCCTTCTGACTGCTGGCATCATTTGAGGCTCTTTCAAGTTCCATAGTAGTAACTTTAATCTGGTTTTCCAGTCCTACAAGCAGGTTTTCGACATTGGAAAGCTCGTCCTCAGCCTGATTAAGCTTACTATCCAGTTCTTCTATAGCCTTTGATACACTTTTTTTCTCACTCTTCACCTGGTTAATGTTTCTTTGAGTCTGCTTTATCTGCTGATCAAGCTTGTCCTGTTCCTGCTGAAGCTTGTCTATTTCACTAGGATTCTTCGCATATACATTAGCGAAGGGTATCGAAAGTATAAGTGCCAGCAATATTGCTGCTATCCTTTTCTTCAACTTCTACCAACTCCTAAACTTTAATAAATCTTCTGACTGATAAAAGGCTCCCTGCTGCACCAATTATAACCCCCACAGTAATAAGAAGCACCACCATGCTTGTTATTATCTGATTAAAAGGCATAAGCGATATGGACATAAAGCCTATCATCTGATTTTTTACAAGACCCGATAAATAATAGTAACCGGCTCCCAGTATTACCGTAGAAGCTATAGCTCCTATTATGCCAACTATAATTCCTTCAATTATGAATGGCATCCTTACGAACCAGTCTGTGGCTCCTACGAATTTCATTATCCCAATTTCCCGCCTTCTGGCATAAAGGGTAAGCTTTATAGTATTTGCTATTATAAATATCGAAATAAACAACAGTATGAAAATAATCACAACACTGCTCATTCTGAGTACATAGGTTGCGTTCAGGAGCTTTGCAAGCTCCTCTTTGCCATATATTACTTTTTCAACGTTTGATATTGCTGATACCGACATTGCTACTCTGGATGCCTTGGCCGGATCTACCAAAGTTATAAGGAAAGAATCCGGAAGCGGATTATCACCGTCAAGCCCCTCCAATAGGTAGGAATTCTCGCCCCAATTCTTCTCAAGATTCTTAAGGGCTACATTTTTGGAAATAAATTCTGCTGATTTCACCCCATTTATTGACTTAATCTCGGTATTCATAGTATTTATTATATTTTCGCTCAAACCGTCATTCAGGTATACCATCATCTCAATCTGAGATTCAAGCTTAGTTGCAGCAAAATCTATATTAAGCACTATAATGAAGAATATCCCTATTACTAAAAGTGCTGCAATTACCGAAGTAATTGCCGCAGTACTCATAGTTCTGTTTCTTTTAATACTTCTAAACCCTTCTCTGATAAAAAACTTGCCTGTTCTAAGCTTCACTTCCGTACCCACCTCGCTTTTCGTCCCTTGCGATTATACCATTCTCTATTGCGATTACCCGTTTCTTCATTTTATTTACTATATCGCTAGCGTGTGTGGCCATTAATATTGTTGTTCCTCTTTGGTTTATCTCACTCAATGTTTTCATTATATCCCATGACATATCAGGATCCAGATTCCCAGTAGGCTCATCCGCAATCAGAATTGAAGGGCTGTTAACCATTGCTCTTGCCAAGGATACTCTCTGCTGCTCTCCTCCTGAAAGCTGATTCGGATAAAGTCCCGATTTCCTGCTCAAGCCTACCATGCTTAGTATAATGGGAACCTGCCGTCTTATCTCCTTTGGAGGTGCTTCAATTACTTCCATTGCAAAAGCAATATTCTCATATACTGTCTTTTCTGACAACAGTCTAAAGTCCTGGAACACTACTCCTATATTTCTCCTATGGTAAGGAATTTCTCTTCTCTTATATTTTGTTATGTCCCTGTCATCTATTACGATAGTGCCTGAAGTAGGTTCAATCTCCTTGAGCAGCAGCTTTATAATAGTTGATTTGCCTGCTCCGCTTGAGCCTACAATAAATACAAATTCTCCATTATCTATAGTTAAATTGATGTTACTCAATACCTTATGCCCATCTGCAAATTCCTTGCATACATTCTTCAACTGTATCAATCCATCACACCCCTTAACTTAAAAAAACAGCAGTACAAATATTGTTTAAATTCGACCTAAACAAGTTATACTTCTACAAAAATAGCAAAAACCCTTTTAAAATACTAGTTTTTTTGTTTATAATATATTTGTAAATTTATGCAAGCTTCTCTGCTGTGCTGAAAATTAACCTGCAAATAGAAAGCCCCCGATTTTTTCTAATCAAGGGCTTTCTATATAAATCACGTTATTGAATTTACATAAAAGATGAAGTGATTTATAACTTAGCCAACGACGATACTTTCAAGCATGTCAATTATTTAACGTGTTGTCTATATATAATTTTTACATAATCAATACTGGTTAATCTGAATATCACTCTTGATGCTATTGCGCTTCTCAACTTTTGATTCCACAAAGCTGTATACCACAGGTATAATTACCAGGGTCAGCAGCGTAGACAGCATAAGCCCGAACATAAGTGATATGGACATGGGGGTAAAAAGCTGACTGCCTGACATTACAAGGGGTATAAGACCTATAACCGTTGTCGTTGTTGTGAGCATAATAGGTCTGAAGCGCATGTTCACAGCATCCTTACATGCTGCTTCAATAGTTTTTCCCCGCTTCCTTTCAGCATTTATATAATCCACCAGAATTATCGCATTATTGACAACCACACCCAGCAGACTGACCATCCCCAACAAAGCCGTAAAGGACAATGGCTGCCTGAATATAAACAGTCCCATTACCGAGCCTATAACCGAAAGGGGTATGGTAAGCATTATTACCAGCGGCTGCAGGAAGGAATTAAACTGAACCATCAGAATGGCAAATATCACAAATACAGCAAAAATAGAAGAATTGCCAAGTTCACCAAAGTATTGATTTATCTTGCTCTTTTCACCGCTGTATACTATTTTGACATCCTCTAAATCCAACTTCTTGATTTCTTTTTTTAACGTTTCCTCAATATTGACCGCACTATAGCCTGACTGCACATCACTATACACTGTGACACACAACTCCCCATCATGCTTCCTTATGCCCGGAAGCTCACTGGTCAGACCCACATCAGCCAGCTCCTTTAGTAGTATCTTGTTTCCGGATGCGGTTGACTTTATCCTGAAGTTTTCCAGATCTTCCTTACTCTTTATATTCCCTTTCAGCACTATGTCGTACTCATTTCCATCCTTCCTGAACACTGACACAGTCCTGCCCTGGAGCAGTATATTCATCTCGTTCTGCAGATCATAATTAGATATTCCATACATGCTTGCTTTATCGCCATTCGTATCAATGTTGAATTTATAAACTCTGTCAGAAAAATCGTCTTCTATATTCATTGTTCCGTCAATATCTGAAAGCTCCTTTCTTATCTCCTCTGCAACCTCTCCAAGCCTTTCAATATCCCTTCCTGCTATTCTGACAGTAACCGGAGAGCCTACAGGGTCTCCCTGCTCCAATTCCTTTACGGTAATAACTCCTCCTGAAATATTGTCATTCAGTAATTTTTGCACATAGCTTACAAACTGCGTGTTGTTTCTGAAACGGCCTCCCTTTTTCAAATCTAATCTTACCATGTACTGCCCAAAATCCTGTGATTTCGTATAAACTGACATTGCATTGTAGAATTTAGGAAGTCCATCGCCTATAGCAGCAGTAAGGCTTGTTACCTCCTTTTGCTGCTGCAGTATGCCGCCGACCTCTTCCATAAGCTGTTCAGTCTTTTCTATATCAGAATTCTGCTCGGTTCTTACATCTACATATACGATGTTCTTGTCTGCCTTAGGAAAGAACTGAAGCCCCAAGGTTAGAGCAACGACAATTGTCATTGCAAAAGCCAACAGTGACAAAGCTATTGCAGCACTTTTTTTCCTCATGCCTAATTGCAGAAGCTTATCAAAAAATCCCTTTATCTTAAAGGCCCGATCCTTACCATACCCCGGCTTGAAGAATATATAAGCCATTGTCGGTGTAACGAAAAGCGCCACCAGGTAGGACAAAGACAGGGATATTATTACAATCTGAGGCACGCTTTTCACATACTCGCCGGATACCGAAGGCAGCATCAGCAAAGGTATAAAAGCTCCTACTGTTGTCAGAGTAGATGTGAAAATCGGTATAGCGACCTCTTTTACTCCATCCACACAAGCTCCCATTTTTTCCTGGCCGCTGTCCAATCTCACCTGAATTGCATCACTGACAACTATAGCATTATCCACCAGCATCCCCAGTGCAATTATAAGTGCCACTATAGAAATCTGGTGAAGCTTTATATCTGCAAAACGCATAACTATAAAGGTGCTTATCATGGAAACAGGTATTGCAGTTGAGACAATAACCGCATTCCTCATTCCCATTCCTATGAATACGACGGCAACCACAAACAGCACACCCTCTAATAAGTTCAACACGAAATCATTTATTGACTTTCCTATATCCTCCGGCTGGAATAAAACCTTGTCAAAGGTTATATCCTTGGGCAATCTGCTCTTGAAACTGTCAATGATTTTATCCACATCCTCGCCTACAAGCACGACATTTAAGTTATCCTTGAAATAACCGGTCAGAAGCACAGCGTTCTTGCCGTTCTGTTTTATTTTATAATTGGATTCCTCCAGATCCATTGACACTTCAGCAATGTCTTTAAGCCTTGCCGTAGAACCATTTTCTTTGGATACCCCAATAATTGTGTTCTCTATATCCGAAAGAGAGGAGTAAGCTGCAGGTATGCTGATATCTATTTTTGTGCTTCCGTCATTAACCTGCCCGGGTGGGATTTTTGTATTCTGAGCAACTATTATGTTTCCCAGATCTCCCATCGAAAGACCCAGATAATTAAGCTTGTACGCATCAACCTCTACCTTTACATCCTTTTCCTGCTTGCCCACAATATCAAACCGTGATACGCCGGAAACATTGCCCAGCTCGTCCTTAAGCTCTTCCGCGTAGGAGGCCAGTTGCTCATAGCTGTAGCTATCGCCTGACATGCTGATCATCATCCCTGCTGTATCAACCAAGTCTGTATTTATATATATCGACCCGCAGCCATCCGGCAATTCAGCTTGAAGATCCTCCATCTTTCTTCTAAGCTCTGTCCATGACTTATCAATATCCGCGCTCTTCTCCAGTCTTAGTACCACTACCGAATAGCTGTTCTTCGAGGTTGAATCAGAATAGTCATAGCCTCCGAGCTCTTTTATTTCCTCTTCAATTTTACTTGTTACAAGCCTTTCCACATCAATAGGTGATGCTCCCGGATATACAGTAGTTATCAATGCAATAGGAGGAGTTATATTCGGATACTCCTGTCTCGGAAGAAGGTAGTAGCTGTAAATCCCCAAAACCATAAGAAACGCCACTATAAATAGCGTAATTTTCTTATACTTTACCGCAGCATATATTATTCCTTTTTTCATCCCTGCACCCCGAATCACTTTATTACTGATATGCCGTCTCCAGCCCTCAGCCTTTTCATTCCTTCAACTACAAGCTGCTCTCCGGGCATAAGCCCTTTTACCTTTGCCATACTTCCTGTGATACTCTCAATAGTAATCTCTCTTTTTTCTGCTATATTGTCCTTGGCTAAATATACATAGTCCATTCCGTCAGAAAGCATCGAAGTAAGCGGTATCCATATGCCTCTTTCATTGCCTGTAATCATATCAACCTTAGTGACAGCACCCAGATTAAGGCTGCTATCACCAAGAGTTATTTCAATATTGTAGGTTCTGATTTCGGCATCAGGCACTTGAGAAATATTCGTAACTGTTCCTACGGCTGTTTTCTCTCCAGCACTTATTTTTGCCTCTGTACCTAGCACTACCTTACTAAAATCCTTTTCTGAAAGTCCTACATTCACCACAAGACCTTCATTTCTTACAACAGCGACCGGATAACCTGCCTGAACCAGTTCCCCCTTCTCATACAATATATCTACTATGTATCCGTCACTATCAGCCGTCATAACCGCATCCTTCACCAGGCTTGCTTTGTATTCATATTCAGCCTTCGCCTGCTCCAACTGTTCAGACAGTGCTTTCTTATCCTCGCTCCTTGCACCGCTTTTAACCTGGCTTAGAAGTTCCTTGGCCTGATTCAGCTCTGACTCCTTAACATCCGCTTCAAGCTTTACCTTCTCCAGCTCACTCTTGGAAATAGCATCGTTATTATACAATGCCTCCACCCTCTTATAATTGTTCATTACATAACCATATGCATCCTGAGCCTTCTTCACATTAAGCTCCGCATTTCTGAGTTCCTCCGGAGCTGCACCATTCAATGCCTTTTCATAAGTTGATTGAGCAGCACCCATTTGGCCCTTTGCTGCATTCAGTGCGTATTGCAGATCCTGATCCTCCAGCTCTACAAGCACCTGTCCCTTTTTAATGCTCTGCCCCTCTTTAACATGAACCTTGCCTATTCGGCCTGCACTCTTGAATGCCAGCTTTTTAAGCTCACTTGAGCTAACTATCCCCGAATAGCTGAGTATAGCAGGGTTTTCCTGCTCCTTCACTTCTAACGACTTTACCGGTTTTATTCGCTCCTTTAGAGCCTCTTCCTTACCGGAGCACGCTGTTATAGAAATTGCTGTCAGAACTGCCAATACCAATACAAAATACCTTTTCATACTCTGCACCCCTTATAAAAATTCCGTATTAATAAACTCATGTTCATTTTATCCTCAAAAAAAATTACCCGAACCTATTGAGCATATCCCTGAAATAAAAGGCAATGAACTGTTCTGCTACCTTCTTAAGCTTCTCATTGCTATCATATTTTTTAGCTATCATAGTCATTCCTTCCACAAAACCTGCAGATATCACTCTAAGAAGATAGCTGTCTTCAATTTCAAAAGACTTCTCTTTAAGCTTCTGTAATAGATTTTCTTTTAGAAAACCTTCAACCACCAGCACTATCTCTTCCTTTGCTCTTTCGTACCTGGTACCGGTACTTCCCTCGAAGAGTATTAACAATTCAATTTTATGCTCTTTACATATTTTTAGAATCTGCTCTGACAGGAATTCAAAAAAGCTCGTATCAAACCTGTGCTTCACCAGTTCTATACTCTCTCCAACCAGTTTCATAAGACTTTCATACGCAGGACTTATAACGCTATAAAACAATGCCTCTTTGTCCTTGAAATACCTGTAGAGGTTTCCAACCGTCATCCCTGCATCTTTGGCGATCTCCCGCATGGATGCCTGAGTAAAGCCTTTCTCAGAGAATTCCTTGATGGCTGCATCATATATTCGCTTTCGCATTTCCTCTTTTAAAACTTGCATTAGTAAACACCTGCTTATTGTTATATTAATTTTACTGTATTACCTATTTTAGTTTTTGTCAATAAAAAAACTCCGGTTTCAGATTTTTAATCTAAAGCCGGAGTTTAAGTTCTTTATTTACTGTACAAAAAGGGTTAAAACCAAGCTGTTGTCACATAAATCATATGATCTTTCCACATCAAATTATATCAATAACCGGCTTAGCTTTTGCCATAATCTTATTATAGTCACATTTTATTTCATTTGTCAGAACCCCAAACAAAGGATTGAGCAGATATCTATCAGTGATAGCCTCTGCAAGTTTCAGATCCCAACCCTTTTCAAGCAAGTCCAATAACTCAGTAAACCAATCAAAATAAGTTTGGTTCATTACAGCTTTAATCTTTTCGTTTCTTAGAAGATATTCATGTATCATACAATCTAAATCCGGATCATAATGGTTAATATTTTTTTTCATTAGCCTTAAGGCAAACAAATCTTCAGACGAATAATAATACATTTGATGAAAACTAAAAGCAGGGTCATATTTCCCCATCTTGTTTAGGACTTGATTGGATAAAAAATTGTATAAATCTTCAATCCGTGTATCCTTAAATATGTAACACTGAGTATCCAGATAATCTTTTTCCAAAAATAGCCCTGACTTTTTTAATATATCTATTATATCTGACCCACGATATAAGCTTAACCATGTGGCTAAATCCAATATATTTGTTTCACCGCTCCTATATAAAAATTGGCAATTGCTTCTTAACCTTGAAATATCTGAAAATGGATTGATATTTATAAATCCTAATCTGAAAAATATGTTATTATCCTTAAGTGCCTTTATTGCTGCATAGTTTTGTTCCATATTATGTGGTTTTCTATATAATTTTAGATCTTCCTCATTTCCACATTCCGTACCGATAAACATTGAATATAACCCTGATTTAGTTAATAAATCAAAATCGCTGTTTGATAACTTGCACAATGTCTCAGGCCTGATGTAAACCTTATATGCAATCTGAACATTCCGTTCAATCAAGGTCTTTGCAAGTTCCAGTATTCGTTCAATATCAGGGTCTTCAATACTGTTATCAATAAATCTGAATATCCTCTTTCCATACTTTTCAATAACAAATTCAATCTCTTCAATAATGCCGCTTATAGGTCTCCCACGCCATTTGCCCCAATAGTTTTTACTCGTACAAAAACTACAGCTTCTAGTACAACCCCTCGAACCTGATATCATGACTTCTTTTACATTGACGCTTTCAAGTAAATTATGAGATATACTTGTAAAGCAATCTAGTGAAATCAGATTTTCATGTGATTCAGTTTCAACTATTGATGAATTATTTCTATAAACTAAGCCTGGAATAAGATCAGTCGGCTTATGTTCTATGATGCAATCAACCAAATCCGAAAGTTTTTTTTCACCTTCTCCAATAATAATATAATCTATTGCTTCACAATCTTTCATAATTTCTTTTGCATAGTATGTAGGAGTTGAACCACCTATACAAATGGTTGTTTCACTATGTTCCTTTTTAATAGACTCACAAATGCTGAATATTCTTGTTAAATTAAAAAGATACGGTGAAAAACATATAAGATTTGGTCTGAACGATTTCATCGCGATTTCAAGATTACCATTATAATTTGCTGAAAGAATTGTCATAGTTTCGATATCATTTTTATTATGCTGTGACAGATATGAAGCTAAAAAATTAAAACCCGGCTCTTCCCTTTTTTCATTATAATACCAAGTATCACGATCACCTACTACTACGAATAATACCCTAAAGTTATTAACCATTATTAAAACTCACATCCCATTATCATAATTAAATGTTCCATATTTGCGCTATATCCTTCTCTTTGCATAACATGCTGTTCCATTTTCGTTATACCCGAGAAAATCGACTTTGTTATTGGGGTCTATATTACTCTTTAATAGTATATTTTCATTAAACTCCTGGTTAATTTTGTTTTCAACAATAGAATACATCCGTTTCATTTCATCGCATGTATCATTATACACTAAACGTAATGTAGTGCCTAAGTCATGAGATAAACACCATTTTTCTACTGTCTTGTTAAAATTTACAATGCAGTATTCATTCTTTCCTTTTTTAATCATTACAGGTATTCCGCTTGCATAATAAAAATCATATGTATTACCTGATGATATATGCGAATATGATACAAATCTCAGTCCAGATGAATTTAAAACACTAATAACAGCATCATCAAGCACATCAGGGTGTACGTAAACATCATAAGGTATCAATCCCGGGGATGGAAAAATCAATCTGTTAATATAGAAATGACTATCTAAAAAAGCTGTAAACAAGCGCAAAGTTGACAAGACATCAATTTGATGAAACATTAATTCTCTTTTCCCGGTATTACAAAAAAAGCCATATTGCTTCTGATACTTATCACCCAAGTAGGATCCGCCAAAAACAGATCCGAAGGCTTGTACACTCTGAAACCAAGCGTATAATTTCCGTTGAGAATAGTCATCACTCACATCATCTTCCGTATAGAATGTTTTTATATTAAATTTCTCCAATACGCCTTTATAAGTGGCAAAAATGCTTTCTAATTCTGCAATAGCGGCCTTCTTATCATAAAAAAAAGCAGCCATTTCTGCGTTATAGAACTCAAGCTGCTTAATAAGTGCAATATGAGAACCGCTGCGTACAGCATTACCCTCAGCAAACAATTTTAAGGGCATACACTTTTCACTATTAATTAGTTTTGAAGCTATCCGGCAAAACTGCACTTCCCAGGAGGATGCAACTCCGTAAGAGTTATAATTATTATTAAGAGTATATATTGAATCCTGATGTATATGCATATTATGCTCTCTAGGGCATAAGGTGGGTAATCTTATCGGTAAGTATCCGCATTTTACTGAAGCCTCTTTTATTTCCTTAAAGAAATATTCAAACAATGCATTTCCATAGGGCAGCAATACCGAACAACCAGCGATTGGATAGCTTTTATCAGCAATATTAGCATCACTGATTAGTTTACTAAATTCTTTATTAATATCAATCTCCTCCAATCGTTGGTTATTACAGGCATTTTTTAGCAGTTAATCAAAGCTGAAATTATGCATACTCTAAAACCATATTAATAGTTTGGAACGTTGCTCATTATTTCTTTTTCAAGCTTCTCTATGAGTTCAGTGATCCTCTGTACTGCATCATCAATTGCATAAAAATCAGAATATTTTTTATCCCTGGTAACTACTTCAACTCTACTGTTTTCTATATTTTTAGGGCTAACAATAACCCTTACCGGTACACCTAATAAGTCAGCATCTGCAAACATTGCACCTGCCCGTAAGTTTCTATCATCAAAAATAACTTCAATTCCAAGCTGCTTCAATTTAGAATATAAAGTCTCCGCTGTAGTCTTAACATCTTCCATATCTGCACGAACAGCACATATATGAACCTTCCAAGGAGCTACTGTAATTGGCCATATTGGACCGTGCTCATCATGCTTTGCTTCACAAATTGAACCAATTAACCTGCCGACACCAATTCCATAACAGCCCATAATTGGATTCATGAGCTCTCCATTGATATCCGCATATGTCATATCCATTGCCTTTGTATACTTCTGTCCGAGTTCGAATATATTTCCTACTTCAATTCCCCTGGTTAATTTAATGGCCGGCTTTTTACAGTTGGGACATATACATCCGTCAAAAGGTTTAGCAATATTTACATATTCAGGCATATTATAATCCCTGTCAAAGCAATAACCTTTAATATGGTAATCCTTTTTCCCGCTTCCTGCTACAAGCGATTTAATTCCTTTCAGTGACTCATCAATATATACCTTTATCCCTTCAGGAATAAACCGAGGCCCGATAAAGCCATTCTCAAATACTTTTGCCGATTCTTCAGCACGTGCGACAAAAATATCACTGTCTATTATGTTTCTCAATTTAGCCTCATTAACTTCCAAATCTCCACGTATAAAAACGACAGCTAAACCTGCTTCTTTCTCCGTTTCATAAACTATTGCCTTACATATCATTGAAGCCGGCACTTTTAAAAAGTCTGCAACAGAAGCTATGTCAGTTGTGTCAGGTGTATATACTTCAGTAATTTCCTCATTGGAACCTTCTGCGCTGCTACTTTCAATGATGCAGCTTGTAGCTTCTATATTTGCCCGATAATCGCATTCCGAACATACAACAATTGTATCTTCCCCTGCATCACATAGCAGCATAAACTCATGGGAAACACTGCCGCCCATCATACCTGAATCTGATTTAACCGAAACAACCTCCGGCAATCCTGCCAAAGCAAAAATCCTTTCATATGCCAAATGGCATTTTTCATAATATTCATCTAAATCCTCTTGTGAGGTATGAAAAGAGTATGCATCCTTCATAGTAAATTCGCGTACACGGATAAGTCCGCCCCTTGAACGTGCTTCATCCCTGAATTTTGTTTGTATCTGGTATATCATAAACGGATAACTCTTGTATGTAGATGCAGCATCTTTCACAAGGTGAACAGCCGCTTCTTCATGTGTCATGCCTAATACCATTCCTGAGCCTGTACGGTCCCTAAATCTTACCATTTCATTCCCAATTGAATAATACCTCCCAGATTCTTCCCACATACTCTGAGGCATAACCACAGGCATACTGACCTCCTGACCATCAATATAATTCATTTCCTTACGAATAATTGCTTCTATTTTTTGAGCAATTAATTTAGTCGGTGTATATAGCGAAAAAATTCCATTTGTAACGGGGCGAATATAACCTCCCCTAAGTAACATTATGTGACTCATAACACTTATATCTGCCGGAACCTCTTTATACCTGTTGCCTACTAATTTACTTAACCTCATTAATATATCCTCCATTTTATTTTTATTAAATTCATCTTGCAAATTTAAGACTTTATAAAGAACTTTATTATCCATTATTTTAACATAATATGCTTGTATTAGCCAACAATAATATAAATGTAGTCTATACTGCTGCCTATGATATCCCCATTACCAAGCAGAATTTTTCTTACTGAATTTGATTCTCTTTTCTGCATTGATTCATAGGTTACACTGCTTACACAAGTTATTTAACAGCTCTTCTACTGCATTATCTTTGCAATTGGACAAATAATCTAATATAAATAGGAAGTTATCTTTCAATTTGTTAATCGAACTTAATGCAAATAAGTCTTTCTTATAAATCAAATATATTTCTTCTATTTCAGAATTTGTTTCTACATCTTCTACGATACTATTACTCCAAATCATAAAATCAAATTGAGTTATATCAAAAATAACCTTTGATATAGCAGTAGCTTTTAAGTTTGCATCTAAACTCCATGCAGAACTTCCAACCATAAAATTCAGTAAAACATTTTTTTCTCTTTTTATTTCTAATTCAGTTTCCAGACAGATATCTGAATAGTATTGGTTATCAATCATTTCAATTAAAGAATCCTTGATATTATACAAATACTCAATCAGGGTGTTGCCCTTATCTGTATTAAACCTCCAATAAACTGCATTAACATAATATCCTGCCGAATTATAATACTCCGCAGTCCTTCCATTTAGATGCAGTGTAACTGTTATTTCTGTTGTTTTACACCAATGTACCAATAGTAAATTTGAAATAGCTAAAAGCAACATTGATTTAGACATTGAAACAGCATTACACATATTTTTTATTGAATTCATCTGCTCAATGCTTAATTTAAATGAAATATGTAAATCTTCTGACCCTAATTTAGCAATATTATTATCCGGCAGTTTATAGTCATATGGAAGGTTCAATTTTAAATCTTTACCTTTAAGCTTCGATTCCCAGAATCTTCTATATGTACTATTCTTATCTCCTACGACCTCATTATTAATCCATTCAATGTATTCTTTAAACTGGGCAATTTTTGTTTTCCTGAACTCTCCTACATGTTTATCGCCAAGTACTGCAGCTTTATATGCAGCTACCAAATCATTGCATATAACGTTCATAGACCAACCGTCACATACGAGATGTGGAACTGCAATTGCCAGCAAACTTGTTTTTTCTTGAATTCTGAATAGCCATGCTTTTATCATTAAATCATTCGCAAAATCAAATTCAATGCTAATCTCTTTATAAATATAGTCTGCAATTTCATTTTCTTCAGTTTTTCCAAATATATCATGATTAATAATTAAATCTGCTCGTTTATCATTGTTGATTTTCATTTTAAGCACATCTTGATCGACAATAGTAGTTCTAAGCGCTTCATGTCTTTCAACAACTAAATCTAATGCTTTTCTTAATGCAGTTATATTTAAATCGCCTTCAAATCTTATTACCCTATTAATGTTTCTGGATATACTACTTTTTGCTCTTTTCAAATACCACCAGGATCTTTTCATTTTAGGAGAAACATCGTATAATTGGAAATCACTTTTCTCTTTTATATCATCATAAGAATCCTTGTTTAGCTTATAATTAGTATATAAATGATCTGAAGTTAGTAAGTTGCCTATATATTTTGATTGCTCTTTAATTGTTGGTAACTTGAATATCTCTCTTAATGGAATTTCAATGCTAAATTCTTCATTTATCTTTCTTTGCAGCAAAACCAGCTTTAAAGAATGCCCTCCACGGTCAAAAAAGTTATCATTAGTTCCGATATTTTTATACTCAAGGATTTCTTTCCAGATTTTCTGTACTCTAGCCTCCAGTGCATTTGACGGAGCAACGTATTCTATTCCTGTTAAGCATCCACCAGGTTCCGGCAGCGCCTTCCTGTCTATCTTGCCATTCGATGTTAAAGGCATTCTATCAAGCTTTACAAAATACGATGGCATCATATAATCAGGAAGGTAGTTAGCTAAATACTCTCTTATTTTTACTACAGATATTTCATCATGAGCTATATAATATGCACAGAGATATTTACTATTATTCTTATCCTCTTTTGCTATAACTGTACAGTCCTTAATTCCTTCAAGACTAAGCATATTGCTTTCAATTTCTGAAAGCTCTATTCTAAAGCCTCTTATCTTTACCTGGTGGTCTATTCGCCCCAGAAACTCTATATTTCCGTCAGGCATATACCTTCCCATATCCCCTGTCTTATACAGCATTGCACCTTTTTCATTTCTGAACTTATCTTCCGTAAATGAAGCTTTAGTCTTTATTTCATCATTTGAATATCCTCTCGCGACTCCTGCTCCTCCTATATAAAGCTCTCCTACCACTCCATATGGGATAGGATTTTTATATTCATCAAGTATATAAAAGCAGTTATTATCTATTGGCTTACCGTATGGTATACTTGACCACCAGCTTTGTACTTCCCCTATTGGATAGTATATTGACCATACCGTCCCCTCTGTCGCTCCTCCAAGGCTTATTATCCGTGCTCTTTTGAAGTGTTCCTTTATTCTATCCGGTAAGTTTACCGGTATCCAATCCCCACTTAAAAATACAACTCTCAATGAGTCCAATTTATACTCTTTTTCTTTTATGCTGCTTATTAATAGATTCATAGTCGATGGTACTGAATCCCAGAAGGTTACTTTATGCATTTCCATAAGTTTTAATAAAACTTGTGGATCACGCACATCTTCTTTATCAGCTATTACTACTTTTCCTCCAGATGCTAAAATTCCAAAAATGTCATATACAGACAAGTCAAAACACATTGATGTTATGAACAAAAGACTATCGCTCTCATTTACATTAAATTTCTTATTTACCCAGTTTATCAGGTTAACAGCTGAGTGGTGCTCAATCATTACACCTTTTGGCATTCCTGTTGATCCGGATGTATAAATCGTATATGCTAAAGCTCTTGAATTCTTTTTTAAATCCAGATTGCTTATTTCATAATTCCTTATATTTTCTTCACTTACTATAATTTCTTTACAATAGCCTATATGATAATTTGTATCTGTAAGTATTAACCTTATATCAGAATTTAATGCTATATATTCCTGCCTTGCAACTGGATAATCCGGTTCAATAGGTACATAAGCCCCCCCTGCTTTTAGTATTCCAAGCATTGAAGCTATCATTCCCACTCCCCTTTGTGCCAAAATCCCAACGTTGTCACCACTTTTTACATTAGTCTCTACTAACATATGCGCTATAGCATTTGCCTTTTGGTTAAGCTCTTTATATGTAATCTGCCTGTCCCCAAAAACAACAGCTATATTATCCGGAATCCGTTCTGCCTGTTCTTCAAATAACTCATGAATGGTCTTATCTCTCGGGTAATCAATATATGTATCATTAACCTCATATATAACCTTATTTTTCTCTGCTTCAGTCATTATTTCTATTTCACTTAGCTTTTTATCTGTATTCACAGCTGCATAACTTACTATATTCCTTAGATGTATTGCCATTCTTTCTATTGTTTCTTTGTTAAAAAGCTTGCTGCTGTACTCTATACTTATTCCGATCTTTTCCCGCTCCTCTACCGCTTCTATTGTCAAGTCGAATTTTGATACTTTATTTTCTCCTTCATACCTTCCAATGTTTAGTCCTTCTATATCCAATCCTTTCATTCCTGTATTCTGCAATACAAACACCACATCAAACAGTGGGTTGCGGCTCATATCACGCCTTACGTTAAGCTTATCCACCAGTTCTTCAAACTGGTAATCCTGATTCTCATATGCTTTTAATGCATTTGCCTTTACTTCCCCCAAAAAGTTTCTAAATGTCTTTCGGCCCTCAGGATAGTTTCTCATCGCCAGTGTATTTACAAACATCCCTATTATGTTCTCCAAGTCTGCATGTGGTCTTCCTGCTATCGGACTTCCTACTACTATGTCTTCCTGTCTGCTGTATTTTGACAACAGTACATTAAATGCTGCAAGCAGTACCATGTACATGGTTGTTCCGGTCTCTGCCGCTGTCTTCCTTATCCCTTCCGTTGTTTCTTTATCTATATCAAAGCTTATGCTATCTCCTTCAAAGCTTTTATAAACCGGCCTCGGATAATCTGTCGGAAGGTTCAGTATCGGTATCTCTCCTTCAAACTGCTTTAACCAGTACTCTTCCTTTCTCCTCGTTTCTTCCGTGCTCATCTGTTTGTTCTGCCATGCCGCATAATCCTTGTACTGTATCCTTAGTTCAGGCAGTTTGTCCCCTGCATACAGCCTAGCAAACTCTTCCATCAATATTTTCATGGATACCCCGTCCGATATGATATGGTGCATGTCAAACATCAATATATGCTTTTCGTGACGTACTTTTATAAGCCCCACTCTTAAAAGCGGTGCCTTACTTAAGTCAAATGCCCTTATAAAGCCTTTTATTATTCCATTTACCTCTTCTTCTCCCGCTTCTTGGTACTGTATATCTAATTCCAATTCTTCATGTATCTTTTGTAATAATTCTTCTCCTATAAGCTTAAAACTTGCCCTCAATGCTTCATGCCGTCTTATCAGCTTCTTAAATACTTGCTTTAGCCTATCTGCATCCAGTTCCCCTTTTACTTCAAGTATCCCCGGCATGTTGTATCCTGTACCTCTCGGATCAAGCTGCTGTAATGTATACAGTCTCTTCTGTGCAGATGACATTTCGTAGTATTCCTTATCCTCTACCGGTTCAATAGAGGAATACTTATTTTCTTCCATTCCCTTTATGTATTCTGATAGCCCTTTTATCGTAGGTGCTGCAAATATCTCTCTTAAAGGTACTTTTGCATTCAACTCCTTATGTATCTTTGCTGCCAGGCTTGTAGCTTTCAGCGAATGCCCTCCAAGCTCAAAGAAGTTGTCGTTTATCCCTATTTTAGAAACTGAAAGTACTTCCTTCCATATATCTGCAAGCTTTTCCTCAACCTTGTTCCTCGGCAGCTCGTATTCTACCCCTGTAACTGCGTTTCCGTCAGGTTCCGGCAGTGCCTTCCTGTCTATCTTCCCATTAGGGTTCAGTGGCAGCTTATCCAGTTTTACGAAATATGACGGTATCATGTAATGAGGTAAATCCTTTGACAGGTATTCTCTAAGCTCTGCTAGCGGAAGCTCCCCTTCCTGCACTATGTATGCGCACAGGTATTTGCCTCCGCTCTCATCTTCCTTTGCCGTTACTACCGCTTCTTTAATTTTTGAGTGATTTAATAGCCGGCTTTCAATTTCGCCAAGTTCTATACGAAAGCCCCTTACCTTTACCTGGTGGTCTATCCGCCCAATAAACTCCAAATTTCCATCGGGCAGCCACCTTACCAGGTCTCCTGTTTTGTACATGACCGTACCGGGCAGTAACGGATTATCTATAAATCTTTCTTTTGTCATCTCAGGCATTTTAAAATAGCCTCTGC